>Ga0164315_10000596_pt1 | contig 25596 bp, 20 predicted proteins | sample GuaBasSedimGuay6_FD_113737 | JGI IMG/M metagenome (GOLD analysis project Ga0164315, IMG submission 113737) | Subseafloor sediment microbial communities from Guaymas Basin, Gulf of California, Mexico - Guay6, Core 4569-2, 0-3 cm | ecosystem: Environmental > Aquatic > Marine > Hydrothermal vents... | reverse complement strand
GGGTGCAGAGATAGAGAAAGAAATAGTTAAGATTTGCAAGACGCATGATGCTGCCCTGATTGGCCCCAACTGTATTGGAGTGATGACCCCGGCCTACCAGGGTGTCTTTACACTTCCCATACCGCAGCTGGATCCTAAGGGCTGTGATTTTATTTCCGGAAGTGGTGCCACTGCAGTATTTATTATGGAGTCCGGACTACAGAAAGGGCTAAGATTTAACCATGTATTCTCAGTGGGGAATTCAGCCCAGCTGGGTGTTGAAGATGTATTACAATACCTGGATCTTACCTACAGTGAGGAACACTCTTCCCGGGTGAAGATGCTCTATTTTGAAACCATTAAGGATCCGCGCCGATTACTCAGGCATGCTACCTCACTAATTGGGAAAGGTTGTCAGATTGCTGCCATCAAGGCGGGGACCACCGATGCTGGCAGCAGGGCAGCTTCATCCCATACCGGTGCTATGGCCAGTTCCGATATGGCTGTTGATGCACTTTTCCGTAAGGCAGGTATTGTACGGTGTTATGGCAGGGAGGAACTGACTACAGTGGCATCGGTCATGCTACATCCACCTTTGAAAGGGAGGAATCTGGCCATTATTACGCATGCCGGCGGGCCTGCTGTCATGCTTACCGATCAACTGGCCAAGGGGGACATGGATGTTCCTAAACTGGAGGGTCCCAAGGCAGATGAGCTACTTACACATCTCTTCCCGGGATCGTCTGCATCAAATCCCATCGATATGCTGGCTACCGGAAATGCGGAACAGCTGGGGAAATGTATTGATTATTGTGAGCATTCCTTTCCTGAGATAGATGGCATTGTGGTCATTTTTGGAACGCCCGGTCTTGCCCCGGTTTTTGATGTTTATGAACTGCTTTTTCAGAAGATGCAGCTCTGCAGCAAACCCATTTACCCGGTTCTGCCTTCGCTGACCACCGCGGCCAAAGAGGTAGAAGCCTTTCTGGCCCACGGGACCATCAATTTCCCGGATGAGGTGCAGCTTGGCACAGCACTTACTCTTGTACATGGAACAGACTTGCCCGCCGAAGAGACTTCAGCACCAGAGGGGATAGATCTCCCTGCCATCGGGGAGCTGATTGATCAGTCCGATGAGGGCTACCTAAAGCCCGAAGTAATCCAGCTTATTCTTGATGCTGCCGGTATTTTGCGGGTAAGCGAGAGGATAGTAAACGATGAAGCATCACTGGACCGCCAGGCACATCAAACAGGATTTCCCCTGGTTATGAAAGTAATAGGACCGGTTCATAAATCGGATGTGGGAGGGGTGGCCCTGGGAATCGACAATGATATTGATCTCATGGAGCATTTTCAGCGCATGTTAAAAATTGAAGGTGCAACAGGTGTATTGCTGCAGCCAATGCTGGAGGGACTTGAACTCTTTGTTGGGGCCATATTTGAACCGGGGTTTGGACACATTATTCTCTGTGGCCTTGGTGGTATTTATGTGGAAGTGATGAAGGATATGGCTAGTGGACTGGTCCCCTTGTCCAGCGTAGAGGCCGGACGGATGATCCGCTCTCTGAAGGGCTTTAAAATGCTGGAAGGTATGCGTGGCCAGGCGGGAATCAATATTGCTGCATTTGAGGAGATCCTGGTAAGGCTCTCTGTTGTCCTTAGCAAAAATGAGTCTATTGCAGAGCTTGACCTTAATCCCCTTATGGGACGTGGCGATCAGCTGCATGTGGTGGATTCAAGAATACGGATAGAAAAGTTAGAAGCTTAAAAAAGTTAGAAAATATTGAGATGAATATGAAGACAACTCCAATCCCCTCAGAGGTAGTTAATGAAGTGATAGATGCTTTTGGAATACATCCTGCCGGGAAAGCAACTATCAGGGAGCTTGTAAAGATTGTCAATGATATAGAAGGGATTACCGGGGAGGAATATATACGAATGGAAATGGGCGTACCTGGCCTGGATCCCACTTTTGTGGGAATAGAGGCCGAAATGATCGCACTACGACAGGGAGTAGCCTCCAAATATCCCAATATTGAGGGCATCGCTCCTTTGAAAAAGGAAGCAGCCAGGTTTGTGAAAATGTTTATGGATGTGGATGTGGAGCCCATGCACTGTATTCCAACGGTGGGATCCATGATGGGAGGAATGGCTTCATTCATGGTGGTGAATCGCTCTGATAAGGACCGGACAGGAACCCTCTTTCTGGACCCGGGTTTTCCTGTACAGAAGCAGCAATGTTTGGTGCTTGGACATGAGTTTGGATCCTTCGATCTATATGATTACAGGGGAGGGAAGCTGCGCCAAAAAATGGAGGAGGAGATTGAAAAAGGGCATTATTCCTCCATCCTGTATTCAAATCCCAACAATCCATCATGGATATGCCTGAACGAAGAGGAGTTGAAGATTATCGGGGAGATCTCCATGAAACATGATATTACTGTGATTGAGGACCTGGCCTATTTCGGAATGGATTTCAGGAAAGACCTTTCAAAACCGGGAGTAGCTCCTTTTCAAGCAAGCGTTGCCAGGTATACCGAGAATTACATACTTCTGATATCCAGCTCTAAAGCATTCTCTTATGCAGGTCAGCGTATAGGGATGATGATTATAGCACCCGGACTGTACGATAGAAAATACCCCGACCTGAAGAGGTACTATTCCTCCGAAAAATTTGGTCATGCAATGATTTATGGAGCACTCTATGCCTTATCAGCTGGAGCTTCACACACAGCACAATATGCACTTGCTGCAATTTTTAAGGCCGTCAATGATGGCACTTATAATTATATCAGTGAAGTAAGGGAGTATGGGAAAAAGGCAACAATCATGAAAGCCATGTTTCAGAAGTATGGATTTCGTATTGTTTATGACATGGATCTGGACGAACCTATCGCCGATGGCTTCTACTTTACGCTTTCTTATCCGGGATTTGATGGCTCACAGCTGGTGGAGAAATTGCTCTACTACGGGATCAGCGCTATTTCTCTGGAAATTACGGGGAGTAGCAGGACGGAGGGGTTAAGGGCCTGTGTATCACAGGTCAGAAGGGATCAGTTCCCGGTATTGGAGGAGCGATTGAGGCGTTTCAGTGAGAACCACTCCATCCCGAAATAGTAATTTTTATCCCTAATTAAAAGTATCCTGCAAACCTGTCCAAAAACAGTTAAGAAAGGTATTTGAGAATTGTTACATTTGAATTTGTACTTTAAAATAGCATAGCATGGCAAAAGCAAAAGGAGCCATAGTGGTCGATGTGGAGAGGTGTAAGGGCTGTCAGGTCTGCATGGTGAATTGTCCAACGGATACCATTGGAATGGCCGAAGCGGTGAACGGAAAGGGGTACCACTATGCCTATATGAAAGACCCGGAGAGTTGTACTGGCTGCACCAATTGTGCTGTAGTGTGCCCCGACGGTGTGATTACAGTTTACCGGGTTAAAAAGAACTAAAGTAAAGTAGTATGAAGGAATTGGCGTTAATGAAGGGAAATGAGGCTATCGCTGAAGCGGCTATCAGGGCAGGAGTGGATGGCTATTTTGGATACCCTATCACACCTCAATCGGAGGTCATGGAATACCTGATGCTTCAGAAACCGGAAGAACGAACCGGCATGGTAGTGCTGCAGGCAGAGAGTGAGGTAGCCTCTATCAATATGGTTTATGGTGCTGCAGGAACAGGAAAAAAGGTCATGACATCCTCTTCAAGTCCGGGTATTAGCCTGATGCAGGAGGGGATCAGTTATATTGCAGGTGCGGAGCTACCCTGCCTGATTGTAAACGTGGTCCGGGGAGGCCCAGGACTGGGAACCATACAACCTTCGCAGGCCGACTATTTTCAATCTACAAAAGGTGGTGGACACGGAGATTACCGACTGATCGTACTGGCTCCGGCTTCCGTTCAGGAGATGGCCGATTTTGTGGACCTGGGCTTTGAACTGGCTTTCAAATACAGGAACCCGGCTCTGATTCTTACAGATGGATTGATAGGCCAGATGATGGAGAAAGTGGAGCTGTCCGAGCAAAAAGAGCGGGTCTCTGAGTTTGACCAATCGTGGGTCACAACCGGGAAGACCAAAGAGAGGGAGCGCAATATAATTACTTCGCTTAATCTCGATCCTGATCTGCAATATGAACACAACCTGAAGCTTCAGGCCAAGTATAAAAGCATGGATCAGGATGTAATGTTTGAGAAGATTGAATGTGGTGATGCTGATTTCTTGCTGGTAGCCTATGGCTCCAGTGCCCGTATTTGCCAAAAGGTTGTAGAAATGGCCAGAAGCAAGGGATTGAAAGTTGGTTTGCTACGCCCCCAAACCCTGTTCCCATTTCCAAGCGAAGAGATAGCCCGGATGGCCAGAAAGGTGAAAAGGATGATGGCCGTTGAGCTTAGCGCCGGACAGATGGTGGAGGATGTGCAACTGGCAGTAAATGGAAAGGTGCCTGTTACCCACTATGGAATGTTGGGTGGCAAGATTCACTCACCTGATGATGTGTTGAATGAAGTGGAAGATAAATATATAGGAGGATACTAGATGGAAGTCAAAGAGATCATTAGACCCGAGAACCTGGTATACAAGCGTACTCCCTTGCTGACTGATGCATACCTATCATACTGTCCGGGTTGCGGTCACGGCACCGTTCACCGGCTGATCATGGAGGTGGTGGAGGAAATGGGCATTCAGGAAGATACCATTGGGATTGCTCCTGTGGGATGTTCTGTACTTGCCTACGATTTTATGGATATAGACTGTTCCCAGGCAGCACATGGACGTGCTCCGGCCGTAGCCACAGGAATCAAAAGGCTCTGGCCCGATAAATATGTATTTACTTATCAGGGTGACGGCGACCTGGCGGCCATCGGGACAGGGGAGACCATTCATGCCTGTAACCGGGGTGAGAATATCACCATCTTTTTTGTTAATAACGGAATTTACGGGATGACCGGCGGACAAATGGCACCCACCACCCTGGAGGGGATGAAATCTTCTACTTCACCCTATGGCCGAAACAATGAGACCATGGGTCCTCCTTATAAAATCACGGAGCTAGTCGCCCAGCTTGAAGGCACCCATTATGTCACCCGCCAGGCCGTTCATAAGCCGGGACCGGTGCGTAAGGCAAAAAAGGCGATACGTAAAGCCCTGGAGCTGCAGAAGGAAAATAAAGGGCTCTCATTTATTGAGTTTGTATCTAATTGCAATGCGGGCTGGAAAATGACTCCCAATGATTCGAATATCTGGATGGAGGAGAATATGTTCCCCTTCTATCCCATGGGGGACATTAAGGTAGATGGGAAATTGGTTAATGGTTAGTGTTAAAGGTTAGTAGAAAAGAGCTAGAGATATGACGGAAGAGATCATTATTGCAGGTTTCGGGGGACAGGGAGTCCTCTCCATGGGTAAGATCCTGGCCTACTCCGGGATTATGCAGGACCAGGAGGTAAGCTGGATGCCCTCATATGGTCCTGAGATGCGTGGTGGGACTGCAAATGTCACCGTAATTTTAAGTGACGACCGGGTCAGTTCTCCTGTACTGCAGAGTTATGATACAGCCATTCTGCTCAATCAGCAATCGGTGGATAAATTTGAATCCATGGTGAAACCGGGCGGCCTGATGATCTATGATCCAAACGGGATTACACGCCATCCGGAGCGGGACGATATCCGGATCTTCCAGGTGGAAGCCACAGAGGAAGCAGTTCGTATGAAATCACCCATCACTTTCAATATGGTGGTTCTTGGTGCCTATATTAAGGTTAATCCGGTGGTTAACTTTGACAATGTGATTAAGGGACTTCGTAAATCACTTCCCGAAAGACATCATCATCTGATTCCCATCAATGAAAAGGCCATTCAGCGGGGTATGGAAATCGTCAAAGAAGCCAAACTCAGGACTCCGTGATATTCATCTCCTCGCTGTACCCAGCACTTCGCACTGGCTAAGGCTTCGTCAATGAATATCACTCCGTATGGGAAGCCTATCCTCCCCCCCAAGAATCAAATAGTCCAAATTCCCGAAACAGTAATTTAATAAGGAGCCTTAGCCTGTGCCTGCACAGGGTTCAGCGACGATTAAATAACTGTGAGGGAACTTATGATCTATTTTTCGTAAAAGTGCATTTCGCGCATATAGGTATACGCCCTGGCCGGTACCAGGTGACGGACATCTTTTCCCTCTTTGACTGCCTTTCGGATAAAGCTGGAGGAAATTTCCATCATGGGAGCATCCACCAGGGTGGCATTGGGTAAGCGTGAGGCTACCTCTATATCAGTTCCGGGCCGGGGGTATATGAGGCGGTGGTACTTTCTCACAATCAGGTCTGCATGCTTCCATTTATGAAAGGTCCGCAGGCCATCACCTCCCATGACCAGTTGGAACTCCCTTCCCGGATTAAGCTCCTCCAGATAGGTCAGGGTGTCGATGGTATAGGAGGGCGTGGGAAGCTTAAATTCAATATCTGAGGCCCTGAATCGATCGTCATCCTCTACGGCAAGACGGACCATCTCAAGGCGGTGGTAATCCTGGAGCAGGCTATGTTTTTCTTTTAAGGGATTTTGTGGACTTACCACGAACCATAATTGGTCCAGTTCACTAAACTCTACCATAAAATTGGCAATGGCCAGGTGCCCGATATGAATGGGATTAAATGAGCCAAAATAGAGTCCGGTGATCATAGGGCCAGGAAATCTAAGACAATTTTTTCTGCTTTAGCCTGTGCTGTTTCCAGAGAGTCGTTGATTATAATATGGTCGAAATTGGACTTATGGGACATTTCAAACTTGGCTTTCCCCAGTCTTTTTTTAAGTGAGGCTTCGTCATCTGTTCCCCTGGAACGCAAGCGCTGTTCCAGAGTCTCATGAGAAGGAGCCTGAATAAAGATGGCACAGGCATGCTCTTTATACTTCTTTTTCAGGTTTAGTCCCCCCACCACATCTATATCAAAAATAGCATGCTTACCCCGCTTCCATATTTGCTCCACTTCGCTGTAAAGGGTACCATAAAACTGATCCGGGTAGACCTCCTCCCACTCGATAAAGGCATCCTCCTTAATCATTTTCCTAAACTTTTCAGGAGAGATAAAGTGGTACTCCCTTCCATCTTCTTCACCTTCCCTGGGTTTACGGGATGTGGCAGATATGCTGAATTCCAGCCCCAGATCCTGTTTCATCAGGTGCTGCACAAGAGTGGACTTACCGGCACCGGATGGTGCGCTGAAGATGAATAACTTTTCTTTCATTACAGTACGTTAAGGATCTGCTCTTTGATGCGTTCGAGCTCGTCTTTCATCTCCACAACCAGCTTTTGAAGCTCTTTGTGGTTGGCTTTAGATCCCAGAGTATTGATCTCCCGGCCCATTTCCTGGGAAATGAATCCCAGCTTCTTCCCTGTGGGACCCTTATCTTCCAGGGTTTCCATGAAGTAAGAGCAATGGTTGGCCAGCCTGACCTTTTCTTCGGAGATGTCCAGTTTTTCTATATAGTAAATAAGTTCTTGCTCAAAGCGGTTTTCATCTACTGCCTCTTTTTGGCCTAACTCTTCCAGGTGCTTTCCGATACGCTCTCTCACCAGGTCTATACGCTCTCCCTCAAAGCTCTCCACCTTAGCCAGCTTCCGGCTGATGGCCTCGACCCGCTGACGCAAGTCCTTATCCAGTGATTTTCCCTCCTGTATCCTGAAAATATTTACCTGGGCCAAAGCTTTTTTCAAGGCAGCTTCTACCAAGGTCCATTCGGTTTCTTTTAGTTCAGGTTTTTCGGTTCGGATTGTATCCGGCATTCTCATGACAGTACTTAGTAACTCCAGAGAGGCCTGGAGCCCCAGTTCACCTGAAATTTTATAGAGTTGTGCATAGTAGGCTTTTACCACCGGCTCATTTATAATACCAGGGGCAGCTTCACTTGAGAGTTCATAGTAGAATGAGCATTCCACCTTACCTCTTTCCAGCTCAGATGCAAGAGCCTGCCGGATTTCTATTTCCTTCTCCTTATAGAGGGAGGGCAGTCGGGTATTGGTATCCAACTGTTTACTGTTGAGAGATTTAATTTCGATGGTCAGTTTCTTGTCGGCCAACAGGCATTCGGCTTTCCCGTAGCCGGTCATGGATCTGATCATGGTTTTTTCAGCTTGGTTCGGGGCAAATTTACAGTTTTATGATTGCTTTGGCAACGATCAGTTTGCCATGGGCACCGTAAAGCTAAATACAGAGCCCTCTCCAGGAGCACTTTGAACAGTAATCTCTCCACCATTTTTTTCCACAAATTCCCTGCAGATAATCAGGCCGAGTCCTGTTCCTTTCTCACCCGCTGTCCCTGTAGATTTAAACTTTTCATCTATCCGGAATAGTTTAACCAGTTGCTCGGATGAGATCCCGATCCCCTCATCCACGATACTTACTTCAATTTTCTTCTCTCCGGGTTTCAACTGGATCTCCACTTTTTTATCCCTGTCAGTAAATTTTACCGCGTTGGTTACAAGGTTACGTATAACACTGTTTATCATATCCCTGTCTCCATAGGCATATACCTCATCCTGATCAGAAGAAAGCAACATTATTCCTTTCTTTTCAGCCAGCAGACGGTGCAGATTGATGTTCTCCTGAACCAGGGAACTCAGGTTGAATTTTACCGGGTCGTATTTGATCCTTCCGCGCTGAGACTGGGACCATGTAAGCAGGTTTTCCAGCAGGTCGAGCAGATGCTTTACGGACTGATTGATCTTTTTAAATCCGGCTTTGTGATCCTCTTTGTCCGTATCATTGAAGCTTTCCACCATCAGGTCGCTGATGGAGAGCAGACTTGAAAAAGGATTCTTCAGGTCATGAGAGATAATGGAGAAGAACTTATCCTTGGTGGCATTGAGCTCCATCAGATTCTTCTCGGATTTCCTTAATGCTTCGTTGGCCTGGCTGATTTGTTGATTCTGATGTTTCAGAAGGCGGTTGGTCCGCGATTTCAAGAGGTAGATATAAATCATCACCACAATGGCTGTGGAAAACAATACTTCCAGAAGGATAAACCACCATGACAACCAGATGGGAGGTGTGATGACAATACGCAGGAGCATGGGAGGATCACTCTGGAATCCATCCGTATTTTCAGCGACGACTTTTAGCAGGTAGTTACCGGCTTTCATATTGGTGTAGGAGACATAGTTCCGGGTTCCGGAATTGTTCCAGTCCGTATCCAGGTTCTCCATAATGTAGCTGTAGTGCAGATCGCCTGATTGCAGGTTGTTGAGGGCAGCAAATTCAACAGAGAAAAAGCGGTGCCTGTAATCCAGGATGATCTCCTCCATGTAGGTTACATTTTCGCTGGTATAGAAGTCCCCCTCGAATTCTACAATGCGTCCGGGATGCTCCTCAAACTCCTCTTCCAGATCGATCCCAGCAATAAGCACTTCCTTACCCAGCACTTCCAGCTTGGTCAGTGTCACCTCCGGCACAATTCTCACAGGTTCAATGGTACCAGGATCGAAAACGTTCAAGCCATAAACCCCTCCAAAATAGAGTTTGCCACTGGAGCCTCTGTGGTAAGAGCCTCCGTTAAACTCATTACTTTGAAGACCGTCATTCATATCGAAATTCTTTACTTCAAAAGTCTCCAGGTTGAAGCGGCAGATCCCCAGATTGGTACTGAGCCAGATACAGTTATTATTGTCAGGCAACACCCCGTATATGACCTCATTGGCCAGTCCCTCGTTTACCCCGAATCTTCTGAAAGACCCTGTGGCAGGATAGAACATATTAAGCCCGCTGTTGGTTCCAATCCAGAACCTCTCCTGTGGATCCTCATATATGGAAAAGACGATATTGTCAGAGATGGTAGTGGGGTCTTCCGGATCGTGAGAATAGTTGATGCAGTTGCCTTCATCTGGATCCAACATGCAGAGGCCACCCCCATAGGTGCCCACCCAGAGATTGTCCGACTGATCCTTATGAATAGCGGAATATATAAAATTGCGAGGCGGTCCGTCTTCCTGTTCTGATCCCAGCAGATAAGGCCTGAAAGTCATACTATCTTCCTGCAAGAGGTTTAAGCCGTCGCGGGTACCAACCCAGATCTTCCCATCCCGGTCCTCGTAAACTGTGCGCACCGAGTTATTGGAAATGCTGGAGGGATCGGCCGGATCGTGCCTGAAGTGGGTAAAGGAGCGCTCAAGGGGATTGAAAAGGTTAAGGCCTCCTCCATCGGTTCCTATCCAGATACGTCCCCTGCTGTCCTGGTAAATCTTCCGGATAGAGGAGTTCGAAAGAGAGCTTGGATCAAAGGGATTATGATCATAGTGGGTATAGGTTCCACGGCGCTGATCGTAACAACTTATTCCATGTGCATCAGTACCCATCCAGAGAACGCTGTCGGCAGCTTCACATATGGTCCATACGAATGAGCTGGCCAGGCTGTTCTGGTTAAATGGGTTATTTTTATAGAGTTTGAATCTGTTGGAGTGCGGATTCAGGATGCTGATACCAGCACCAAAAGTTCCAAACCAGGTGGCTCCGGTACGGTCCTGGAAAATGCAGTTGATGGAATTTTCCGAAATGCTCTCCGGATCGGCAGGATTATGGGTATAATGCTTGTAGGTGAAGGTAAGCGGATCAATTTTATAAACACCGTTACCAAAGGTCCCGAACCATATTTCACCACTGTTATCTTCCAGGAGTGCTTCCTTTGGGTCCAATGCCAGGGAGTGGGTTGTTCCTCCAGCTGAAAGGAACCTACGTAATCCCTCTGTCTCCCCGAGGTAGCAATAGAGTCCTTCTCCGGTCAGCACCCAAACCTGTCCCTGATTGTCAGGAAGAATTTTGATGATCCTTGAATCCTCTGTGGGAAATTCAATAGGAACAAGCTGATGCTGTCGATTGCTTGTAAGATCAAATTTTACAAGGCCTTTGTCGGTAGCGAGCCAGATGACATTTTCACCCTGTGCCATATGGCTTATAATGGTACTTGTATCGATCAGACCTTCAATGGGTTCGCTGAAAAAGAGTCCTGATTTCCTATCGTAAGAGTATAAGCCTTTATGGGTGGCAATCCAGAAACCACCCGACTCATCACTCAGGAATCCGGTGATACGGGCAGAGAGTCCCACAAGTTCTTCATCGTCCGGAACGACTCTCTGTACCTCACTGGTAAAGCGGTCCACATGATTCAGTCCTTTATAGGTTCCCACCCATATCTCATTTCTTAGATCCGCTTCGATGGCTGTAATCGTATCATTGGAAAGGGAGTTGGAATCTTCAGGATCATGCTGAAGGGCGGTAAAAACGCCCGTTCGTGGATTGTACCTGGTAAGTCCGCTCCTCGAACCCAACCAGATCATCCCCGATTTATCCTCGTAGATCTGTTCAACCCATTTGTTGGCCAGGAGATTGCGCTGATCCGTATGGGCCCCGTATACCGTTATGCTTTGGCCATCATATTTATTCAATCCATCTTCGGTACCGAACCACATAAATCCTTTGGAGTCCTGATAGATATCATAGACAGAACTGAGCGAAAGACCATCATTGATGGTGATTCGTTTAAAGCGCACATAATCATCCTGTGCGGCAAGCTTGTTTGAGAACAGCAGCAATACGAAAAATAGCAGTGCGAACCTGATCATTCCTGTAAACGTGGTAGCGTTAGTTCTTATAGGACGTACAAATATTGAACCAAGTTACACAATAGCCCCGGGTACTTCAATGAAAAAAGGTTAAATAATGTTATATGCGCTTAGCGGGTAATGGTGGCAGGCTCGACCTTGGCCTTGACCACCGTCTTGGTTTTCCATCTGCCGGTCTTGTAGTAAATGTAGGTTAGAATTAGCCCGATTCCCCATCCTGATGGTATTGACCACCATATTCCGGACTCTCCCATACCGGCGCCTTTAATGCTTAGCCCAAATATTTCAATAGTCTCCTGGCTAAGGAAGAGGGCTGCAGGAATTCGAACGATCCAGAGTGAAAAAAGTGTGATGAACATGGGAATTATGGTGTCTCCGGCCCCGCGCATAACTCCGCTGTAGGTAAACATTCCTGTAAACAAGAGGTAGAAGGAGGTTACAATGGTCAGGTAATCGGCCCCTACATCGATCACCCCCTGGTCGGTGGTAAAGAGACTCATCAGGGGGTATTTAAAAATAATAATCAGGATGGTGACCACTATGGCAACGGCCGAGGACATGAGCATGGTACGGGTCAGTCCTTTCTTCACCCGGTCAATTTTGCCAGCACCGATATTTTGTCCCACAAAGGTGGAGAGTGCCATAGAGAAAACCATGGAGGGAATCACTGCCAGGCTATCGAGCCTTCCTGCTGCTGTATAACCTGCGACCACATCGGTTCCAAATCCATTGACAATGCCCATAAGAGCCATCATTCCCAGAGCTACAAAGGTATGTTGCAGTCCGGTGGGTAGTCCAATGCGGAGACTCTGTTTAAAGATCTCCCAATCGAAGGCGAATTCCCTGATGTTGAATTTGATCAGTTCATGATTCCTGTTGAGGTAAAAGATGGCCACAATAAAAGCTGTACCCTGTGCAATAAGCGTGGCAAAGGCTGCTCCTTCGATTCCCCAGCCCAGCTTTACAATAAAGAGCAGATCCAGTCCGATATTAATTATGGTTGCCAGGATCAGGAAGTAGAGGGGTGTAATGGAGTCGCCCAAGCCCCTTAGAATAGCTGCCACACTATTATATCCAAAAAAGATTACCAGTCCCGATACATAGATGGTTAGGTAGGAGTTGGCCATGGGCATCAGCTCTTCGGGGAGCTTTATCAAACGGAAGATCTCTTCAGAGAAGCTAATCCCTACCACGGTCATGATCACAGCACAGACAGCCATTACGATGAAGATGGTATCGATGGTCCGTTTGACCTTGTTAAAATCTTTAGCTCCGAAAAACTGGGAGATTACAATGGTACCACCTGTGGAAATTCCAATGATCAGGGCAATGAGGGTGAAAATTACCGGGAATGATGCTCCAACTGCTGCCAGTGCCTCTTTCCCAAGGAATCGTCCCACAATAATCTGGTCCACGAAGGTATAGAGCTGCTGGAACAAATTCCCCAACAGCATCGGCATGGCGAAACGTAATATATTCTTCCCTACACTCCCTGTTGTTAAATCTCGCATGCCGGATTTCATGGCCCAAATTTCGATGAGTCGCCAAAGGTCGGCAAATTATTTCAGCTATCATATTTTAGCAGCATTGAGGGCCTGAAACGTATGTTATGGACCATTTCCTTTCTTTTTCACATAAAAAATCCTTATTGTAGATGAAAATATTAACCCCAACAAAACTTTTTCTTCCCATGAAAAATTTACGTTTGCTCATTGTAGCGATGTTCGCTTTCGGACTCCTTCAGGGAGGCTTTGCCCAAATTGCCGGGACTGCACATGATTTTTCCACAGAATCGTGGGCACCCACCAGCAACCGTGGATGTGGTGTTTGCCACACCACCCACCAATCCATTCCGGTCACCAGTGCACCTTTGTGGCACCATGAAACCACCGTGGTGGCGGGCTATACCCTGTACAATTCGCCAACCTTCGATGGAGGATCCACCATCACTGATCCAGGGGCCAGCTCCAGGTTGTGCCTTAGCTGTCACGATGGAACTGTGGCCCTTGAAAACTTTGGTGGAATTACATCAGGCACCAACTTTATTGATCCTTCCGCCCAGATCGGAGGTGTGGCCGGGAATGATATGAGTACAGAACACCCCATCTCCTTCGACTATACCGATGCCCTTGCCACCAGTGACGGTGGAGTCTATGCACCCACAACCACCAACAGTGGATTGGGGAGTACCATTGACAACGATATGCTCTTCGGTAGTAAGATGGAGTGTGCCTCCTGCCATGATGTACACAACAGGTATGGCGTGATGCATCTGCTGAAAATGTCCAATGTGAACAGCGAACTCTGTCTCACCTGTCATAATAAGTAAGCTGCTCTTTAAAGGGCTGACCATTTAATAGTTCATCACCCCATGAACAAATCTACCCGAATTGCCTCCATCGGCATCTTGTTAATTGCCTGTCTGCTAAGTGCCTGTATGCGCCAGGTGGCCAAAGCTCCCACGCTTGAAACACTTGTAATCTTTCCGCCACCACCGGATACCACCCGGATTCAATTCCTGACCCATTTCAGCACTTCAGGAGATCTGGAAGGTAAAACCGGAGGATTTCACAGGTTTCTCTTTGGAGAAGAGGCCCCTCTGAATATGATCAAGCCTTACGGAGTCACTGCTCATAAGGACAAGGTATATATATGCGATACCGGATTGGGCGGACTGGTGGTGCTGGATTTGAGCTCCGGGGACTTTGAATACTTCATACCTGGTGGAAAGGGCCAGTTGAAATTGCCCATCAATGCCTGTGTGGATGAAAGGGGATATCTCTTTGTGGCCGATGCCAAGCGACAACAGATTGTGGTATTTGACACAGAACGAAAATACCTGCATGCTTTTGGGGAAGCTGAAGGTTTTAAACCCACAGATGTTGAGGTACACCAGGGAAGGATCTGGGTTGCCAATGTGCAGGATCATGCGGTATATGTTTATGGGACTGATGATTATAAACTGATCGACAGAATACCGGATCTGGGTGCTGAGGAAGAAGGATTTATCAGACAAGCCACCAATATTTCCATCCATAACAATACGCTTTATGTCTCAGATTTTGGAGATTTTAATGTGAAGAAATTCTCACTGGATGGAAATTACCTTGGTATGGTTGGAGGCTACGGAAACGAACCCGGACACTTCACCAGGCCCAAAGGGATTGCTGTGGACAGGGAGGAAAAACTCTTTGTGGTGGATGCAGCATTTGAGAATGTGCAGTTATTCAATGCCGGAGGGGAACTATTGATGCACTTTGGTGGCGCTTATAAAGGGGCAGGGGCTATGTGGCTCCCGGCGGCTGTTGAGATCAGCTATGATAACCTTTCATTTTATGAGCCTTATGTGGATGACAGTTTTATATTGAAATACCTGATTTACGTCACCAACCAGTATGGTCCTGCAAAGCTCAATGTATATGGTTTCGTTGAAGAGAAACCCACTTCGCTTTAATCGCCGCTAATGAAGCTTTCGGCAAACATATGGTCAGCAGTCGTCGTCGTGGGGATGGTCCTGTTCAGTCAGTGTTCGCCCTATGCAGGCAAAAGTGTACTTCACTTTTTCTTTGATGGGGTTCCTGAAAATGACAGCACCTCATTGGCTAATGTGGAAACGAATGGAATCCCGGATGATTCCACAGGCAACTCAAATGAGACACTTGCTTTTGCAGAGCCAGAGGGTAAGATACACTACCCATTTGGAGAGGGGGAGTGTGCTTCCTGTCACAACGAGCAAGCGCTGGGGACCATGGTGGAGCCACAGCCGGGACTCTGTTATATCTGTCATGAAGATCTGGCCGAACAGTATAGCTACTTACATGGACCAGTAGCAGGCGGATATTGCAGTGCATGTCACGATCCACACAGGTCGGCTAATGAAAAGCTTTTGAGGATCACGGGAGACGCACTCTGTTTCCATTGCCATGAAGCTGAAAGTGTGTTGGGCAATGAAATGCATGAGGGACTGGAAGGGATGCTTTGTACAGATTGTCACAATCCCCATGGCGGGGAGGACAAATATATTTTTCAATAGTCTGCAGACCATGAAGGAGTGAGTAGATTCAGAACCATATGCTTGCTGACAGCTTTTCTCAGTCCGCTCCTGTGTTTCTCACAGGCCCAGCGCTCATTGGGGATCTGGCACCTGAGGAATATTTCTGGAGAGCTGGATCTGAAGGGGCAGTACCGTCAACTCGAAAGCAGTTTCAACGATGTGTATGAAGACCAGAGAAGCACCTACCTCCTAAGTGGGATAAAGTTAAATACCAGCAGCTACCTCTGGGACAAGGACATTCTCTTGATCGATCTGGGTGGAGCATACAGTCCTGAGTTAAGAGATGAGCAGTATATTACCATTCCTGACAGGTCAGAAGTAAGGAATCTGGCGAAGCTGGATCTGAAAGCCACACTTTTTAACAACAAGCCGGTGACTCTGCAGGGCTTCTATAACTATGATCAGAGTTATTATAACCGTGAACTCCTAACCAATGTCCGTTCTACCAACCAGCTGTGGGGTGGGATACTTTCTCTTAATAACAGGATTTTGCCGCTGAGTCTGACCTACAGGAACCAGAAGTGGAACCAGGATGAGATCCAGACCGGTCGTACCTTCTACATGGACCAGGAGAACATCCAGGCCAGGGCGAACAAATCCTTTGGATCAAGGGATCGTACGGAGTTGCTCTATTCGCACTATGATTACCATTACCGTTATGCAGAACTCCATGAGACAGCCCACCTGATAGACCGTATTGCTCTGAATAACAGCATCTTTTTTGATGCATCCAGGAAATACAACCTGAATTCCCGCTTTACCTGGTACGAACAGGAGGGGACCACCACCTTCAGACGCCTGGAACTTTTTGAAGGACTAAGTTTAACTCTTCCCCATCAACTCAGGTTCATGGGAAGTTTTGATCTTTATAATCTGAAGAACCCTGCACAGACCTGGGGTCAGAAAAGAATCAGGCTTTCCCTCCAGCATAAGCTTTTTAAAAGCCTGACCACCAAAGTCTATGTGGATAATACCATGGTCAGGCAAGAGGCAGCCCAGCTTCATCAGGAGGCAGATACGAGGTTTGGGGTGGATCTGAAGTACAGCAAGAAGATTCCAACAGGTTATCTGAACCTTAGCTACCGCTACTTCAGGCACGAGCATTCAACCGAGGGTGTAACAGGTACCTTACAGGTGATAAATGAGGAGCAGACAATTACGGATGGTGAAGTGACCCTTCTGAATAAGCCCTATGTGGATGATTTTTCACTTATTGTAAAGGACGTAAGCGGCACCTTGATCTATCAGCTAAATTTTGACTATATCCTCATTGAACGTGGTAGTTATTTGGAGATTCAGCGGATACCAGGAGGCCTAATCCCCAATGGCGGAACAGTCTATCTCGATTATAGTTATATGCAACCTGGCAGCTATTCCTACGGAGCAAACAACAACCAGTTCAGTGCAAGTATACTCCTCTTCCAAAGGTTGATAGAGCTATACTATCACTTTGCCGTTCAGGATTATCCAAAAGTGAACCAGGGTGATCTGCTTACATTGAATTATTATACGCAGCACCTTTATGGAGCGCGCCTGGATCTTGGATTTGCCAGGGCCGGTATTGAGGCTGACCTCTACGATAGCAATATCATCCCTTACAGGATGAGACGATATTACATCGATGTGAATTGGAATTTTAAATCCAAATTTTTGCTTACCCTGAACGGCAATATTCGTGATTACCGGATGATTGCAGATGAGGTGGATCAGTGGTACGCCAATCTTTCCGGGAAGGCGGTGTACCGGATCAGCCCCAGGATGAGGGTCAGCCTGGAATCGGGATACCTGAATCAGCGAGGGGCCAACATCGACCTGGACCTGCTGACTTCAAGGGCCGAATTCCAATCTAACTTTAACAAGCTACAGCTCAGGGTGGGCCTGGAGCTTTACCGGCGCCTGTATTTGAACAGTGAATTTAATTTTAATGGAGCATATATACAGTTAACCCGAAGATTTTAAACCAGTGCTTATGATCCACTCGCTTATCTTAGATTTTCTTATTCTCCTGGCGCTGCCTTTCAGCGGACCTCTCGATGCTGAATCTTTGAGAAGCGTCAAGCAGCCCTATGAATGCAAGGAGTGTCACGGAGATCGTGTGGAATATCAGGTAATGCATTATCCTGCTGAAGATGCCTGTGACAACTGTCACGAATCTACCGGGGCCTCTCACCCGTCTGCAGATAGCCTTGGATTCCGATTGATTGACAAAATCCCGGCCCTCTGCTATTATTGTCATGAGGAGATCCATAAGAAGGCCCATCCGCACCAACCTGTCTCAAAGGGTAACTGTCTGGCTTGTCACGATGCCCATGGATCGTCCGAGCCTTCCGTTTTGCACTACCCGGAACCTGAACTGTGCCTCTCCTGCCATAAGCAGGATTACAGGACCGACTCAACAGAAACCATTAATATCAGGCGCCTTGTTCAGGGCCAGATGAAGGTGCATTCGGCCATCTCAGGTGGAGGCTGCATGTCCTGTCACCAGGCTCATGGATCTGATTTCCGGGCTCTACTGGTGGACCGTTTTCCTGAGGCGGATTATGTACCGGCGCTTACAGAGAATTTTGAACTTTGCTTTCTCTGTCACGACACCGACCTTATGGATGCCGAGGAGACGGAATGGGGAACCGGATTCAGGAATGGAAAAAAGAATCTCCACTGGCTACATATGAATGGGAACAAAGGGAGGAACTGCAGGATGTGTCACAACATCCATGGATCCCCTCAGCCCTTCCTGGTGGAAGAGCGTATTGGTTTTGGATCCTGGGAGATGCGGATGAATTTTGTAGCGGAAGAGCAGGGAGGATCCTGTCTCCCCGGGTGTCATGCTAAGCTGAGCTACCGGAGATAATTTTTATAGATAATGATCGATTTATACAGAAACGAGAAAGAGGTAAGGACATTGTCCCTGATAGCAAGGACAGGGGTGCTGCTACTGTTTTCCCTCTTTTTTATGCATCCGGCCTGGGCTCAAAGTGCAGATGAATACCATGTCAGGTGGATCGGCGCCTACCCGGGAGAAAAGGGAGAGCAAAGGGCAAACTTTGGACAACGTGTTTCCAGGATTGTCTTCGGACAGAAAGCACAGGAAGTGGTCAAGCCATTCAATGTTATAGCGTCTAATAAAGAGCAGTTCTGGGTACTGGATCAGGGAGCTGGAGCAATCTTTGAGGTGGATAAGGGCAAGGGAGCATTGCTTCGGTCGATGAAGAGGGCTGGACAGGAATATCCATCCCTGGTTGGGATTTGCCGGATGTCCGGGGGAGACTTGCTCTTTACCGACTCCAGCTTAGACAGGGTGGTACGTATGGCAGGGGATCATTTGTTGATCTTTGGTGATTCTGTCATTTTGGATCAGCCTACCGGCATTGCGTGCAACAGGTCCACCGGGGATATATGGGTGGTAGAGACCGGGGCCCATCAGATCTCGCGCTTCAGCAGCGAGGGCCTCTTAATCGGTAAAATAGGGGAAAGAGGAACTGAGCCAGGCAATTTTAATTTCCCCACCTTTATATGGATCGATCAAGCTGGCCGGATTTACATTGTGGACTCCATGAACAATCGTGTTCAGATACTGGACCGCGAAGGAAGCTTCCTTGGTGCCTTTGGTGAATCGGGTGATGCTACAGGCAACATGGCCCGTCCTAAAGGAGTGGCTACCGATTCACAGGGTCATATTTATGTGGCAGATGCACTTTTTCATGCCGTTCAGGTTTTCGATCAGGACGGAAGGTTTCTATACAGTTTTGGGAGTCAGGGACAGGACACTGGTGAATTCTGGATGCCGGTGGGTCTCTATATTGATGAACAGGACTGTATTTATGTGGCTGACAGCTACAATGCCAGGGTTCAGATTTTTCAACTGGAAAAAAATGATTGAAATGAGAAATTTCCGTGCTTTGCTACTATTCTTTCTGATGGTGATCCCGGTCGGTGCCGCAGCCCAATCTATTATAAATACCGTACACAACCTCTCTGCTACAGGTCCGGGCGATGTGAGGGCCATATCGGAGTCGGAAATCTGTATTTTCTGTCATACTCCCCACAACAGCAGGCCTTCCAGTCCACTCTGGAACAAGGACGACCCGGGCTATACCTATACCCTGTATCACAGTTCAACTGCGGAAGCTGTGCCCGGGCAACCCGATGGTGCTTCCATTCTGTGCCTCAGCTGTCATGATGGTACCACAGCCCTGGGGAATGTTTTGAGCCGCACAGATGATATTGGATTCTCTGGAGGAATCACCACCCTTCCCCCGGGGTCTTCTAACATGTCCACCGACCTGGCGGATGACCATCCGATTTCTTTTGATTATACAACGGGTCTGGCTGCAGCTGACGGACAACTAAAGGATCCCACTGCAATTGTAAGTCCGGTTACGCTCCACAACGGACGAATGCAATGTACTTCCTGTCACGATCCACACCGCGATCTGACCAATGATTTCCTGGTGGTAAGCAATCAGTTTTCGGAGCTTTGCTTTTCCTGTCACAACCGGGATTTCTGGTCCTTTTCGACCCACTCAACATCCACGGCAAGCTGGAACGGGAATGGCATCGATCCCTGGCCGCATACACCTTACCTGAATGTGGCCGAGAATGCCTGCGAAAGCTGCCATATACCTCACCAGGCCGGGAATAGTCAGAGGCTTTTAAATGAGCTGGCAGAAGAGAACAACTGCCTCCCCTGTCACAACGGTAATGTGGCTTCCACAAATATCTTGATGCAACTAGCCAAACCCTATCTTCATAATGTTTATGGCTACAACCTGGAGCATGATGCAGCTGAGGATCCCCTGGCTCTCTCCGTTCATGTGGAATGTGAGGATTGTCATAATCCGCACGGCGTAAGCAATACACCTGCCCTGGCTCCTGCAGCCAATGGATTCCTGACTGGTGCCAGAGGTGTGGATCAGAGTGGAAACCCGGTGGATCACATTCAGTATGCCTATGAACTATGTTTCCGCTGTCATGCCGATAGTCCGGCCAAACCGACCAGTTTGACCACCCGGCAGATCGAACAGAATAATGTAAGACTGGAGTTTGATCCCGCCAGTCCCTCGCATCACGCGGTTACATCGGCGGGAGCCAATCCCAATGTTCCCAGTCTAATTGCTCCACTTACGGAGTCTAGCATGATTTACTGTACCGATTGTCACTCCAGTGACGGTGCAGGTGCACCGTCCGGGCCACATGGCTCCATTTATCCTGCGCAGCTTAAATATCAGTATCGAACTGCAGATAATACCTTAGAATCCGCTTCGGCCTATGAGCTTTGCTACAGCTGTCACAGCAGGACAAGCATTTTGAATGATGAATCGTTCGGAGAACATGACAAACATATCAGGGATGAAAGGACGCCTTGCAATGCCTGTCACGATCCTCACGGCATCAGTAATACCCAGGGCAACAGCACCAACAACGCCCACCTGATAAACTTTGATATGAGCATTGTTTCTCCTGCCAATAACGGTATGCTGTTTTTTGAGAGTACTGGTGTATTCTCTGGTCGCTGCGTCCTAAACTGTCATGGAGAGAATCACTCAGGATTTAATTGGGATTATTAAGCAGAAGCGGCAAACTCCAGTTATCCGATTTTTTCCAGCTCCACGGTGAAGTGCCGCATAATGGGGGCCTCATATCTGATTTTATAACCCCTGGTAATCTTATCCTTGCGATGGAAAATATTGATCAGTGCGGCAGCCACATAATCCATGTGATTCCGGGTATAGACTCTCCTGGGAATGGTTAAACGCAAGAGTTCCAGTCTGGGATAGCGATTTTCGCGGGTTTCCGGATCACGGTCAGCCAGCAGTGTGCCTATTTCCACGGCCCGCACTCCCGATTCCAGGTAGAGTTCTGCTGCCAGGGTCTGGGCAATAAACTCCTCTCTGGGTACCTGGGGCAGGAAGCGGGTGGCATCCACGAAGATGGCGTGGCCCCCGAAGGGTTCCTGGATCGGGACCCCGGCTTCTTTCAAGAGTTCACCAAGGTAGTGGACCTGTTTGATCCGGCTCTCCAGAAACCCGAAGGTGGAGGCCTCCTTCAAGCCCTGCGCCAATGCGGCCATGTCCCTGCCCGACATGCCCCCATAAGTGATATAGCCTTCAAACATGATATTGAAGGTAGTGGCTTCCCTGTATAAGGCCTGGCTGTTAAGAGCAATAAATCCGCCCATATTGACAATTCCGTCCTTTTTGCTACTCATGGTCATGCCATCTGCCAGGGAGAACATCTCCCGGATAATCTCCCGGATGGAACGTTCCTCGTAGCCCTTCTCCCTGGTTTTGATGAAGTAGGCATTTTCTGCAAACCTGGCTGCATCAAAAATCACCGGGATGCCATGCCGATCGGCGAATTTTCTTACCGCTTTCATATTCTCCATACTCACGGGTTGTCCCCCGGTGGAGTTGCAGGTAACGGTTACGATGATCATGGGGATTCGCTCTTTTCCATAGACATCCATCACATTTTCAAGTTTGCTGATGTCCAGATTTCCCTTGAAGGGATGGTAAAGGGTGGTATCGGACGCTTCGTCGATGGTGCAGTCGAAGGCGCTGGCCTTTCGGAACTCAATATGTCCCTTGGTGGTATCGAAGTGGGCATTCCCCGGCACCACATGGCCCTCCTTAACCATCACCGAAAAAAGCACATTCTCTGCAGCCCGGCCCTGGTGGGTTGGAAGGATGTAGGGGAATCCGGTTAATGAAGTTATGATCTCTTTCAGCTGTTCGAAAGATTGGCTTCCGGCATAGGATTCATCTCCGCTCATAAGGGCAGACCACTGCTCCTGGCTCATGGCTCCCGTTCCCGAATCGGTCAGCAGGTCGATAAATACCTGGTGACTTTTCAGGTTAAAGAGATTGTAGCGGGCCTCTTTTAGCCATGTTTCCCGGTCCGATCTGGTACTGGGATACATGGGTTCGACCATTTTAATTTTATAAGGTTCTGCGTATGGTAGCTTCATTTGATCTTTGTGAGAAGTGATAAGTAATATGTAAAAGATAGGAGATAGGAGACTCGATGCCTGGCCAGGACTGGCGCAAGGCATTAGGTATTAAACTTATCACGCTGCTTGATGTTCAGAAACAAGCGTTTGGAGCTTATATGTGTCGGGACTTTCATATCTAAGGCAAAGGTAGGGTGAAGCTGCCATATGGCATGATAGAAATGGATGTTTTTGGGCAGTTACTTTTCTCTATCAGATAGGTAGAGCTCATAATAGCGTGCGATGATTTCATTCTTTTTCAAAGTGGCCTTCGCTGCCCGGGCCTCGTATTCCTTTTTGGATTCGCCTTTTCTTTTCGCTTCGAAAATGGGATCTGCCGCAATCTCTTCCCGGTACGGGTTTTCATAATACTTCAAAACGAAAATTTCGGGATCCACTTCCCAGTGACTTAGGTCCCCTGTATAAGTGATGCTGTAAAAAGAGTGTCCATCAGGGTGAAATACCAGGTCCATCACCGTGCCTTCATTCTCCAGAAACTGGTGGATCCGTTCACCTCTAAGAACATCCCACAGGATTACAGATTGATCTGCTGAAGCGCTCACCAGGTAGTTGCCATCCGGACTGAACTCTGCCTCCATGACCATAGCCCTGTGTCCTTTCAGGATATGGAACAGTTTCTGCTCCTTCAAATCGTATAAGCGGACCGATTTGTCTTTGGAGCAAGCTGCCAGCAGGCTTCCGTCCGGACTAAACTCCACATCGTAAATATCCTCAGTGGGCCCATGAAGCTGAGTGATCACCTGCCTGGTCTGCAGATCCCAGATTTTTATGGATGAATCGTTGCTTCCACTGGCAATCAGCCGCATGTCCGGGCTGATGCTAACTGCCATGCATACATCCTCATGTCCGCGCATCTGCTCCAGTAACACACGGTTTTTGACATCCCACAGCAAGAAGGTTTTATTCATGGCCGAAGAGACCGCCCAAAGTCCATCGCTGCTGATCTCTGCGTTCCATATGGTGGTGGCGTGATTGTTCCAGTCGAGCATGTGTTTCCCGCTTCTGTCCCATAGTTTGATGCTGCTGTGTCCCGCCGTCAGTATAAAATCCATTTTAGGGCTCATGTCTATGGCGTTGACAGCCTTGTAATGAGCGCCTTCCACTTCAAGACTTTGCTCGAAACTAATCGGGTCCAGCAAGCGGAACGAACCGTCGTCAAAACCTGCCAGCAGGAACAATCCATCGGGAGAGATGTTAATGGAGGTAAGGGGTACTTTGAACAGCTGCCGTTTCAGGAGGTAGGATGCATCCTGGGCCCAGGCGGTGCTTAGATTACAGAGAATAAGCAAAAGGGCAAAAAGAGTATGGTATTTGATCCGCATAGCTGAAATATAATCCATTTTAGACAAAATACCCAATTATGGGGATCGGATGCTACATTGATAAACTTACTTTTGTGGGATGATAGAGATAGCAGGATCATATTTGGGAGAGTTGGCCAGATTGGTAAACGAGATGTCGCCATACCTGCTGCTGGGATTCTTATTTGCGGGGATACTCCGGGTGGTATTTCCAAGAAAGATGATTACCAGGTACATGGGTCAGAACAACTTCAGATCTGTGTTCAATGCGTCCCTGCTGGGAGTTCCCATGCCACTGTGCTCCTGTGGTGTATTACCTGCTGGGATTGGATTTTACAGGAGTGGCGCCTCCAGGGGCCCTACCATCTCCTTTTTGATATCCACACCTCAGACAGGGGTGGATTCCATACTTGCAACCTATTCCCTGCTTGGACTTCCCCTTGCTATTATCAGACCAGTAGTAGCTCTTGTTACGGGACTTGTGGGAGGAGTACTCGGAAATGCAGCTGAAAGAAACGGCAAGGACGAAAAAGACAGAAGCAATGAGGATGAAGTGCATTATGAAAGATCCGTGAAGGAGTTATTCAGGTATGGATTTGTGGAGCTGATACAGGATATTTCCAAGTGGCTGATTATAGGCATGCTGGCAGCAGCCTTCCTTTCGGTTCTGATCCCTGGTGATTTTTTCACCTCTACGATCTCCAGTGAGTACCTGGCTATGCTCCTGATGCTGGCAGCTTCGGTTCCACTCTATATATGTGCCACGGGATCCATTCCCATTGCAGCTGTTTTGTTGATGAAAGGATTGGCACCCGGAGCAGCTCTGGTTTTGCTGATGGCTGGTCCTGCTACCAATATTGCAACCATGGCTGTGATAGGAAATTCACTTGGAAAAAGATCCTTGTGGGTTTACCTGGGGACCATCATTGGCGGGGCCCTGTTTTTTGGGATCCTGGTTAACGAATTCTTACCCCGGGAGTGGTTTACAGGGGTCATGCCCTCCCTAACTCATATGCATGATCACTCGACCGGGTGGTTTAAGTGGACCTCATCGGCGATTTTAGTACTGCTGATTATGAACGGGTATGTAATGAAATTTCTTTCCGTTCAAAAAGAACGCAGGATAGACAAGCAAAAAGCAAAGAACATGAGCAAGAACATATTGCAATACAGGGTGGAGGGCATGACATGCGATCATTGTAAAGCCACCGTTGAAAATGGATTAAAAGAGCTGGAGGGAGTATCAGAAGCGATGGCCGACCGTGTAAACAAGCTGGTAAGTGTTGAGTCAGAAGGGATTACAGAACAGCAAATCAAGGAGGCCATTGAAAGAATGGGATATAGCTATACCGGTAAGGTATAAGATATGACTTTAAATGAATTACATACAGGTGATTCAGCAATCATAACCCGCATCAGGGGCAGGGGGGCCTTTCGCACTCGTCTGACTGAGATGGGCTTTATCCGTGGGAAGAACATTAAGGTTGTAAAATCAGCTCCCTTAAAAGATCCGGTGGAGTACAGGATTCTGGATAGCAACATCTCCTTGCGCAGGAGTGAGGCAAGTCTGGTTGAAGTGGTTACTGAGAAAGATTATCAGCCTGTAAGGCCTATAGGACCTGGTAAGATTTCAGATGCTCTTCAAAGG
>Ga0164315_10000595_pt1 | contig 25613 bp, 20 predicted proteins | sample GuaBasSedimGuay6_FD_113737 | JGI IMG/M metagenome (GOLD analysis project Ga0164315, IMG submission 113737) | Subseafloor sediment microbial communities from Guaymas Basin, Gulf of California, Mexico - Guay6, Core 4569-2, 0-3 cm | ecosystem: Environmental > Aquatic > Marine > Hydrothermal vents... | reverse complement strand
CATGTGATCGGTGGTGATGGCTGCATCAATATCACAATGATCCTTCCCATCTGACTTTCGTTTCCATGCCAGGCTGTGGTCCCCACAGATGACAATTACGCAGGGGGCTGCCCTGAACCAATCCCGGTGATATACCTGATGCAATTTGGATAGGTCATCTGCCTTATTGATCACATAAAAATACCAGGGCTGAAAGTTTACCGCAGAGGGAGCCACCCTTCCTGCCTCAAGGACCAGGGATAGTTTCTCCTCCTCCACTGGTTTAGTATCATAATTCCTACACGAATATCGATTGCGGGCAATATCAAGAAAACTCATCATGTGCACCAGCTTTTTTTTGATATTGTTACTTGGAGAGGTCTCTTGGTTTCCCCCCTTTCCTCCAGTGTTCTTCAATCTTCTCAAGAGAAATACCCTTGGTTTCCGGGATATAGAAATAACCCCATACCAGACCGATCAAAGCTACCGATGCAAAGATCCAGAATACTCCACCCACACAGGAGGGGCATACCTCAGACAGATCCTTTCCTTCAGGAACAACCACATCTTTAGCATTGCCAATGGCATTGGCCATTTTATAAAAGGTCCATACAACAAGCGTGTTAAAACCCCAGTTTGACAGTGAACCTATGGAGGAACCCAATCCACGAACCCGGGTTGGAAATACCTCGGTAATAAGTACCCAGCCTAATGGGCCAAGACTGATGGCGAAGAAGGCAATGTAGACAAGCATGGAGATCACCAGGAACCATTTTCCGGCTCCGGGAAGCATAAACCCAAGACCCATGCATATCAGCGCAAAAAAGATGCCAGTTACACCAATAAAATAGAGTTTCCTTCGTCCCAGCTTATCAATGATAAACAGGGAGACGATGGTAAACAATACGTTGACCACTCCAACAATCACAGATGCTGCTATGGCTGCTTCTGCACCCTCAAATCCTGCTGCCAGGAAAATCTTGGGGCTATAATAAATAACCGTATTAATCCCCACAAACTGCTGGAAGAACATAATTCCAACAGCAATGATCAATGCATTGCGAAGCCATGGTTTAAAGATCTCTCTAAAACCTTCCTGGCTGGCATCAATGGCCATATCGCTCTTCATCCCGGCTATTGAGGCATCCACAAACTCTGGATCTTCAATTCGACTCAGCACTTTTTTAGCCTCTTCTTCACGTCCCTTACTCATCAACCAACGTGGAGTTTCAGGAAGGAAAAACATTCCAATGAAGAGAACGGCAGCGGGTATAACCCCAACCCATAACATGGGGCGCCAGCACTCCAGGTTGTTATTGTCTGCAAATGCATTATCACTGAGGTAGGCTGACAAAATACCCACTGTAATCAATAATTGGAACATAGATACCAGGGTTCCCCTGATCTTTGTGGGTGAAATCTCGGAGATATAGAGTGGGACAGCAAATGAGGAGACACCAATGGCCAGTCCAAGATAAAAACGTGAGATCATTAATTGGTTCACTGTTGGAGCTAAGCCTGTCCAGACTGCCCCTGTCGCAAACACAAAAGCCGAAGCAAGGATCACCTTCTTCCGTCCCAGGTAATCGGTGATACGTCCAGTGAACAGAGCCCCCACAACAGCACCAATAAGTCCAAGGGCTGTGATATTTTCAACCTGCGAATCTGTTAAAACAAAATAGTCCTGCAAAAATGGGATCGCTCCGGAAATAACCCCCGTATCAAATCCAAAAAGGAGTCCGCCTGTGGCCGCAATACTTGCGATCACGATGACGACATTCTTGTTGTACTTACTCTTTGAGCTCATAATATAGTTGGTTTCTTTGTTGGAAAGCCGTAAATATAGTCACTTTCTAAGAAGAAAAAGGCCAAGAGGCTTTTTTAGAATCAATATATATATTTGAACCCCTGTGCATTGCTAACAACACCTGATTTTGAAATCCACAGAATTTTCTTATATTGCATAGACGGCAGAATTATTCACTAATTCCCTCACTGAATGAAGACGAAATACGAGCTTGAGTATACGTTCAACACTTCCCCATATATTTTGTATAGTAGGTTAAGCACCCCTGAAGGACTCTCAGAATGGTTCGCAGATAATGTAAATCTCAAAAAAAGTTTGTTCACTTTCATATGGGAAGGTACAGAACAGGATGCCTCTGTAATTCAGAAAAAGGCTAATAAATTCATACGTTTTCATTGGGAAGACGATGAGGAAGACGATGCCTTTTTTGAATTCAGGATTCGCACCGATGAACTCACAGGGGATGTGGCCCTTATCATCACGGATTTTGCCGAAGAGGATGAAAAAGATGATGCGGTGGATCTATGGGATAGCCAGATCTCCGAATTAAAACATACCATCGGACTCTGACACCATCCACCATCCACCATCCACGATCCACCATTGACTCGCCTTCGGCCTCATCGAGCTCGGGTTGGCTTTGCCGATCTTCGCTTTGCTCCGATTCGCCTCGGTTCACCCAAAATAAATTAACTTTGTCATCGTTGAAACAATAGGAAAGAATTGGAGTGGTGTGAAAAAACTGCACTTACTGGTCATAAAATCATTTATTGGTCCTCTTTTCCTGACCTTCTTCTTCGTCATTTTTGTGCTCTTGATGCAGTTTCTCTGGAGGTACATCGATGATCTGATCGGAAAAGGTCTGGAGATGAATATTATTGCCGAATTTCTGATCTACACCAGTGCAAGCCTGGTCCCAATGGCCATGCCGCTCGCAGTGTTACTGGCCAGTCTGATGAGCTTTGGGAACCTGGCTGAGAACCTGGAACTACTTGCCTTTAAGTCTTCTGGCATCTCATTGGTCAGAATTATGGCACCAGTAATGGTTATATCGGCCTTTCTGGCAATTGGTGCATTCCTGTTTGCTAATTATGTCATGCCGGTGACCAATCTGAAAATGCGATCGCTCTTGTATGACATTCAACAGCAGCGGCCCGAGCTTTCCATTAAACCAGGTGTATTTGATAATTCACTGGAGGGCTATTCCATAAGAATAGGTGATAGAGACAGCAAGACCAGTCTTCTGAAAGACATTCTTATTTTTGATCACACTGCAAAGCAGGGGAATGTAAAGGTAACTGTGGCCGATTCGGGATATATGAGAATGTCGGCCGATGAAAAACGCCTGTTACTTACCCTCTATAATGGACATTCCTACAATGAACTACAGAAGCAGAAGAAGGAGGATAGGCACATAAAGAGTTACCCCCATCGACGAGACCAGTTTTTGGAGCAGGAGATCATCATCGAGATGACCGGTTTCGGGTTGAACCGAACCGATGAAAACCTGTTTCGGAACTCATATCAGATGCTAAATATTTCTCAACTACAGCGTTTTGAAGACTCACTGGTTACAGACCTGGACATTATTCTGGGCAGATTTGAGTCCACCATTAAAACCAGCCTCACAGCCAAACCCAAAGCAATGCTGATCGATTTTAGGTCCATTCGTCACGATACAACCTTAAACGATACTAAAGACACTGCCTTCATTATACAACAGGTCCATGTGGATAGTGCATATGCGCAGCTGAACAAACTGGAACGAAGACGAGCCATAACACAGGCCATTAATTTTGCACGCAGCAACAAATCGGTCACCACTTCCAATATGGGAACTGCCGATTGGAAACTGGGGCGGTTGCTAAGATACCAGATTGAGATACAGAGAAAATTCACGCTCTCCTTTCTATGCATTATCTTCTTCTTTGTGGGCGCACCCCTGGGAGCAATTATCCGCAAAGGAGGGCTTGGTATGCCTGTGATAATCAGTATATTAATATTTTTAATTTACTATGTAATCTCCATGATAGGTGAAAAATTTGTAAGGGAAAACATCATGACACCCTTCGTTGGAATGTGGATTTCCACAATTGTGATGGCTCCGTTAAGTATATGGGTTACCTATAAGGCGGCGAATGACTCGGTGATTATGAACGTTGAAACCTATTTTAACTGGGTCAAGAAACTCAAATTGAGAATCCAAAAATCTTCTCCGGCAAAATGAAGATTCTGATTCTCACCAACAAACTTCCCTATCCTCCTAAAGACGGGGGTTCAATTGCTACGCTAAACATGCTTACAGGTCTTCGGGCTGCAGACAACCAAGTTACCTGCCTGGCTCTGAACACCAGCAAACATTCCTTCCCCATTGAGGATATCCCCTCCGAGATTGGAGAAACCATCCGGTTTATAGGGGTCGATTGCAATACCTCTATCAGGCCTTTAAGAATGCTACTGAATCTGCTGTTTACCAGACAGCCCTACATTGCAGAACGTTTTATATCCCATCCATTCAAAGCCGCTCTCTCTGAATTACTCCGCCAGGAATCTTTCGATGTGATTCAGCTTGAAGGTCCTTATCTCGGGCACTATACGGACCTCATCAGAAAAAGCAGTAAATCCGCTCTTTCTCTTCGCACTCATAACGTGGAGCATCTGATCTGGAAAAAAAAGGCTGTTCGTGAGACCTCTTTACTAAAGAGGTGGTACCTTAAAAACATGGCATCCCGGTTGGATAGATTTGAGATGAAAGTGGTCCATCAGTCAGATTGCCTCGTACCCATCAGTTCCACCGATGAAACCTATTTCAAAAACAGGGGGTACACTCAACCTGTACTGACCGTACCTACCGGATTATCCATCGATGACTATCCCATGAGCCCAATCCCAGACGAACCAACCCTTTTCTTTATCGGGGCCCTTGATTGGCTGCCCAACCAGGAAGGGCTGGAATGGTTTATGGACACAGTATTTGATCTGGTGCTTGAAGGGGTACCCGAACTCAGTTTTCATGTGGCTGGCAGGAATGCGCCAAAACAGTTTGAAACGAAGCTCCGGCATCAAAAAATCGTCTATCACGGTGAAGTGAATGACGCACGGAGTTTTATGCAAAAGTATCGGGTAATGGTGGTTCCGCTTCTTACTGGAAGTGGGATCAGAATTAAAATCCTTGAAGGCATGGCCCTGGGCAGACCTGTGGTTACCACCAGCACCGGCATTGAGGGTATACCCGTAGAAAACATTGGAAGCGTAGAGGTGTCCGATGACCCTTATGAATTTGCAAATCATATAGTTAACCTTCTCAATCCTATGAAAGACACCACCCGGTTGGTAAGCGCCTCCAGAGCACTTATTATTGAGAATTTTGATACCTTTAGGCTCTCAACCCGGTTAAGTCAGTTTTTCAAAACAGAGGTATGATTTTTCTTCAGGTAACATTCTGGATCAGCCTTTTCCTGATCTTTTATTCCTACCTTATTTTCCCGATTCTTCTTCAGTGGATGGCCCGGAAGAAGGAGAGCAACGAGGAGGTGCTTTTGCCGGAGGAATACCCGTTTATCTCAGTGCTCATCTCTGCATTCAATGAAGAGTATGTGATTCAATCAAAGATAGAGTCTCTGCTCAAAAGCGATTACCCACCGGAGCGCATGGAAATCCTGGTGGGATCGGATGCCTCCACCGATTCAACCAATCAGATCCTGAAACAATTGAAGGAAGCTCATCAAATGCTTCATGTTCGCCTGTTTGAAGAGCGGACAGGAAAACCAGGCGTGGTCAATCAGCTTGCCGAATCAGCAAGGGGAGAGATCCTGGTCATTACCGATGCCAACGTGATGGTAGATTCAAATACCCTCTCTGAAATTGTCAGACATTTTAAGCCTGAAAGGGTTGGACTGGTCGACACCAGGATGATCAACACCCTGCTGAAAAAAGACGGGATCTCACACCAGGAAAAGTTTTACATCAGCAGGGAGGTGAAAATCAAACAGCATGAGAGCCTGCTCTGGGGATCCATGATGGGTCCTTTCGGGGGTTGCTATGCGGTCCGGAAATCGGTCTATACACCTGTACCTGGCAACTTCCTGGTGGATGATTTCTACATCAATATGTCGGTGTTAAAACAGGGATATCATTGTATAAGTAATATTGAAGCCCGGGTTTACGAGGATGTTTCCAATAACCTGAGGGAAGAGTTCATGCGGAAAAAGAGGATCTCAGCGGGCAATTACCAGAACCTGTCAGAGTTTAGATCTCTTCTGTTTTCGGGTAGCCCCGGTGTTGCATTTTGCTTCTTCTCCCATAAGGTGATTCGTTGGATGGTGCCTTTCCTGGTCATAATTACGCTGGCAATCTCGATCTACCTCAGCACCAGCTCTTCGATCTATCTTTTGCTCACTCTCTTGCAACTCACTGTTATTACCATCCCTCTTATTGACTATTTATTGCGGAAAATTAAAATCCATATTATACCTTTGCGGTTCATTTCACATTTTGTATTGATGAACCTGGCGCTTTTGGCCGGTTTCTTTAAATATTTGGGAGGAATTAAGAATAATGTGTGGCAACCTACAAAAAGAAACCAGAATTAAATTAAACAACATTGAAGAGGCCCTGGAAGATATCAGGAATGGTAAGATCATTATCGTAGTGGATGATGAGGACAGGGAAAATGAAGGTGATTTCATCTGTTCAGCCGAGCTGATCACCCCGGAAACTGTGAATTTCATGGCTACACAAGGGAAGGGTTTAATCTGTGCATCTCTCACTGAGGAGAGGTGTGCCGAACTGGACCTGCCCATGATGGTCTCCACAAATACAAGCAACCATACCACAGCATTTACTGTATCAGTCGACCTGCTGGGTCATGGTACCACCACCGGGATATCGGCTTCCGACCGTGCCAAAACATTAAGGGCATTGGTAGATCCTACCACCCGCCCCGACGATTTGGCAAGACCGGGACATATCTTCCCTCTTAAATCAAAAAAACAAGGTGTACTGAGACGTGCCGGTCATACCGAGGCAGCTCTTGACCTTACCAAACTGGCCGGACTAAAACCAGGCGGAGTACTGGTTGAGATCATGAACAGTGACGGAACCATGGCTCGCCTACCCGAGTTGCTTCAAATGTCAGGAGACCTTAACCTTAAAATCATCTCCATCAAAGACCTGATCGCCTACAGGCTGAATACCGATTCCATACTGATCAAAGGTACGGAGGTGCAGCTGCCCACAGAGTATGGAGAGTTTAACCTGATTCCCTTCATTCAGAAGTCCAATGGCCTGGAACATGTGGCCATTACAAAGGGTACATGGGAAGAGGATGATCAGGTTCTGGTAAGGGTACACTCCTCCTGTGTTACCGGGGATATTTTTGGAAGTTTCAGGTGTGATTGCGGAACCCAGCTTCACGAAGCCATGAAAATGGTTCAGAAAGAAGGCAGGGGTGTGATCATCTACCTGAACCAGGAAGGCCGCGGAATTGGCCTCTATAATAAAATGAAAGCATACAAGCTACAGGAGCAGGGACGTGATACGGTAGAGGCTAATGTGGAACTGGGGTTTAAAGAGGATGAACGTGATTATGGGGTAGGTGCTGGAATGCTTCATTCTCTGGGGATCAGGAATCTGAGACTGATTACCAACAATCCGGTTAAAAAGGCAGGACTGGAGGGATATGGAATGAAAATAGTTGAAATCATTCATATGGAAGTTCCCGCAAATAAACACAACCAGTTTTACCTGGAAACCAAAAGGGATAAGATGGGGCACTTTCTGAACATAGCAACATACGAGAATCCCACCAAGAATGAATAAGAGCTCTCTCCGCATTTTATACATGGGAACTCCCGATTTTGCGGTGGTTCCCCTCGAGAAGTTGCTCCAATCAGGAAAAGATGTGGTAGGTGTAATCACTGCACCTGACAGACCCGCAGGTCGAGGCAAGAAGATCCGGTTTTCAGCGGTCAAACAATATATCCTTCAGAACTATCCACATATTCCGCTACTGCAACCCGTCAACCTGAAGGATCCGGCATTTGTTGCACAGCTTCAAGCCCTGAATCCAGATCTTCAGATCGTGGTGGCTTTTCGGATGCTGCCCGAGGTGATCTGGCAAATTCCTGAAGTTGGAACTTTTAACCTGCATGCTTCACTTCTGCCACAATACAGAGGTGCTGCTCCCATCAATCATGCCCTCATCAACGGCGAGTCCGAAACCGGGGTTACCACCTTTATGATCGATCAGAAGATCGATACCGGGAGCATCCTCATGCAGAAGAGGGTAAAGATAGGGGACCACGAGACAGCAGGAGAGCTGCATAACAGGTTGATGGAGGCAGGGGCAAACCTGGTTTTGGATACAGTAACCGGTCTGGCTGATGGATCCCTTGATGCCCGCTCGCAGGATGACTTCATTAACCCACAAAACGAACTGAAAAAGGCACCCAAGATTTTTAAGGAAGATTGCAGGATCAAATGGGGACAGCCCGGAGCAAAGGTATTTAATCAGATCCGTGGATTAAGTCCCTACCCGGGAGCCTTTAGCTATCTCCAAAGAGAAACCGGGAATCCGGTCTTATGTAAAATCTACGCTTCAGAATTCAGACCTGAAGATCATCAAATGTCACCCGGTTCCATTCAGACCGATGGGAAAACAAATCTCAAAGTCTCCGTTCAAGGAGGATGGATCCAGGTATTAATCCTTCAGCAGGAAGGAAAGAAAAGAATGGAGATCAGGGATTTCCTGGCAGGGACCAGTCTGACTACCGGACTTTGCCGGTTTTCCTGAGTTGCTTCAGATGAAGATCAATGCCATCAGTCAGGTAGTAATAGAGCTTGATGGCGTTAATAAACTGAAGTTGGTAGGAGCGTGAATAACTTCCCGAAACAAAAAACTCAAAATTGTAATCTTCTATCTCGTCCATGGTGATCTGGGCAGGATCCAGATGCTTAAAATACTCGAAAAAACGCTTCATCATAAAGATGTAGCTCTTCATGGATTTTTCCGAATAGCCCTCTTTCTCCAGCTGCTGTGCATAAAACTCTAGTTTGGGTTCAATGGTCTTGTTATTGTGTCTGAACCATGAGGAGATTGACTGCCACCACTCGGGGGTCTGTTTCTTCGCCGGTTTCCCCCCAAATAAATCAAGCCTGGTCTGCCTGCCATCGGGTGGCAGAATCATTTTTACGGCAAACGCATCTGTTTCAGCCATGATTCTGTTTTGATACAAATTTAGAATACTTACAAACCAATGTAAAGTTTTGACAGTCAAAATGATTAACATCTTTTGAACAATCTGACCAATTTTGGACAGCGTTGGGTTTGAACATATGATTCCATCTGCTGTTTTTTTAATTAGAACATCAGTACAAATGCGATAATTTAAAACAAAAATGTTATGAAATCACTACTTATTCCTGCGGTTGCCCTTGCCCTTATACTCAGCGGATGCAAAGCCTCTTCCTCCACTGTCGGCGACGATGGCAAGTCATCAAAAAATGAGAAAAAGGATGCCCAATTCGAACAAATGGCTGCTATTATTGAGGGAGGAGAATTTGAGTATACGGTTCAATCGGCAAGTCCCATGGGTGGCAAAACTATCCAGATTACATCCAGCTATACACTGGAAGCCAAAGAGGGTATCTACAAGGCTTATTTACCATACTTTGGCCGGGCCTACAATGCCTCCTACGGAGGGAATGGCGGTGTGGAATTTGAAGGTGAACCAACGGACCTGGAAGTCAACAAAAACGAAGCTAAAAGAACCATTACCATCTCTTTCAACATCAAGAATAAGGACGAAAAATTAGGCTGTAATCTGGTTATAGGGGGAGGCGGAAACGGAACACTGACCATCACCAGCGCCAATCGGCAAGCCATCTCCTATTATGGGGTAGTATCCAGTACTCAGTAAGTAGTGACTAGTACTCAGGCAGTGACTAGCCGTCGAACTTGAACTGCATCTCCTCCTGGTCGGGCTGTTCCTCAGTGGGTTCCAGTTTCAGCACAGGTTCTCTCTTCTTTTTTCTCAGGTAGACATCGGCTCCTTCAATGGGTTGTTCACCCTCCATCATCCGGTTATACCTGTAGAGGTGTTTTAGCTTCACCCCGTACATCTGCGAAATATCATACATGGTCTGCCCCTCCTCTACCTTATGGATCTCATTTCCAGGGGCAGCTTTTCTACGCTTGGGCTGCAAATAGATGATCTGCCCGGGTTCCAGCTTAATTCCCTTGTAGAGGTTGTTGTACCTGAATAACTCATTCTTATAGAGGTTTAGTTCGTTCCGAAGGGACTCGGGTGTATCCCCCGGCAGGGTAACAATGTACTCAATCTTATTATTAAGAAGGACTTCACGGGTGGTAGGGTATCCATGCGAGGGTGATTCAGAATCGGTTTTCACTCCCTCTTCAAAATCCGCACCTCCTTCAAGCACCTTAAGATCATACTTGTAAAGCTCGTTCTCCTCAATGATTTTGATCAGAAGTGTGGCGTAGTTATTGGCCGTGGCATATCCTGCCTTTTTCAACCCTTTGGCCCAACCCCGGTAGTCATGGGGATTTAGTTCCAACAGAGAGGCATACCTGGACCGGGTGGTCAGGAATTCCGAATGATCTCTGTACGATTCATAAGCAGACCGATAGGATCTGAAACACTCATTCTTTTTGTCATCGTCATGATACATTTTTTTTCCCGTCCAGTCATGACATTTGATACCAAAATGGTTATTACCCTTAACTGACAGGGTGCTGTTCCCATTCCCTGATTCAAGGCAGCCCTGAGCCAGGGTAATGCTGGCCGGAATTCCTACCCGGGCCATCTCCTTCATAGCAAGGTCTGAAAATGTTTTAATATAGTCTTCCCGCGTCATCTTCCTTCCCCCCTGTCCAAAAACAGAGAGCCCGGCTGTGAGCAGAAAGATCAACCATACATATTTTCTCTTCACCGACACCTCCCGCAGTTGATTCTCATAACAATGGTCCAAAAATAGGGATATGGCATTCATCTCCTCCGGGGAGTTTTTAACAATCCCTCTCTCTAAAACGAGAGTTGATAACAAAATCTTGTACATCTGCTAATATCTGTAATTTTATCATAAATCCACCTGAGATGAAGCAAAGGGAATTTACCATCCATTTTACAGAATACGAGCGATTGGATGAACTATCGGAACAACAGGCGAACCTTGTGAAGAGAGCCATAGATTCGGCGAAGCATGCCTATGCTCCTTATTCGGCCTACAGGGTAGGAGCCGCTCTCCTCCTTGGCAATGGAGAGATCGTAACAGGGAACAACCAGGAAAACGCTGCCTACCCCTCTGGTTTATGTGCCGAAAGGGTCGCTATCTTCTATGCCGGAGCCAATTACCCTGAGGTTCCTATAAACATGATTGCCGTTACTGCCATACAAAATGGTGATTTGCAGGAAGAGCCTGTATCTCCCTGCGGCGGTTGCAGGCAGGTCATGCTCGAGAAGGAGAACCAGGGAAAAACCCCCATGGAGGTCATCCTTTACGGAACCAAAAGAATCCAGGTGTTGAAGCAGGCCACCGACCTGTTGCCCCTTCCATTTTCACTAGCATCCAAGCACTAGCCACTGAGCTACTACCCACTGAGTACTACCCACTTAGTACTACCCACTTAGTACTTAAACACAGGGAATATATCCATCTTGGGATAGGGAGCCACAATATTTATGGGCTCCTTTTTTACGGGATGAATAAATGATATCTGTCGGGCATGGAGGCTGATCCCCCCATTTTTATTGCTTCGCCTGGCTCCGTACTTCCGATCTCCTTTGATTACACTGCCCACTCCTGCCAGCTGAGCCCTGATCTGATGGTGCCTTCCGGTCTCCAGCAGGATTTCCAGAAGGTGATACCGATCTGAAGAGGCCAGTTTCCGGTAAGTGAGCCGGGCCCATTTGGAGTCGGTCACCTCCCTGTCATGCACATAAGATTTATTCTGTTTGGTGTTCCTTGTAATAAAATGTTCCAGAACTCCGGAGTCGGGTTGCGGACAGACCTCCACAATGGCCTGATAGATCTTCTCCACCTCTCTGTTCTTGAACATCTGCGCCATACGGCTCAGTGCCTTGCTGGTTTTGGCAAAAACCACCACTCCGCTCACTGGCCTGTCCAGCCTGTGAGGAATACCCATGAAAACCTCCCCCGGTTTACCATCCCTCACCTTAATAAAATCCTTTAGCAGACGATCCAGCGATGCATCCCCGGTCTGGTCGCCCTGCACAATATCAGATACACGCTTATTCACAATCATCAGGTGATTGTCCTCATACAGTATGGTAACCGGAGGATTAATTGGGCTTGCTTTGCTCAAGTGATTGGAGATTGGTGACTTTCCACTTTATACTTGCATACTTTATACTTGCATACTTTATACTTGCATACTTTATACTTGCATACTCTAATACTGTTCATTTTCATTTGGAAACTCCTTCGACCTCACATCCTCGATGTAGTTCTGTACGGCTCCTTTGATCTCCATCTGAAGGTTGTGATAGCGTCTTAGAAAACGGGGCGAGAACTCCTGGGTTATTCCCAGCATGTCATGCAGAACGAGCACCTGGCCATTTACATCTGCCCCTGCACCAATGCCAATGGTGGGAATGATGATGGCTTCGGATACCTCTCCGGCAAGCTTGGCAGGGATTTTCTCCAGAACCAGTGCAAAACAGCCTGCTTTGGAAAGGGCCTCAGCGTCGGATTTCAACTTATCGGCCTCTTCCTGTTCTGTGGCACGTACCACGTAGGTCCCAAACTTATGAATGGACTGAGGGGTAAGGCCCAGGTGACCCATTACAGGAATACCCGCAGAGAGGATTCTCTCTACAGATTCTGTGATCTCCACACCGCCTTCAAGCTTAACAGCCTGGGCCCCGGTCTCTTTCATGATCCGGATAGCCGATACCAGCGCCTCCTTCGAATTCCCCTGGTAGGTGCCGAACGGAAGGTCCACCACCACCAGTGCCCGGTTGGTTCCGCGCACCACTGATGCAGCGTGATAGATCATGTTCTCCAGGGTAATTGGAAGGGTGGTTTCATAACCTGCCATCACATTGGAGGCAGAATCACCCACAAGGATCACATCGATTCCTGCCTGGTCCACCAGGCGGGCAAAGGAGTAATCGTATGCGGTCAGCATGGTGATTTTTTCTCCTTTCAACTTCATGGCGTAAAGCACATGGGTTGTAACACGTCTTACATTGCTGTGCAGCGACATGGTTCAAATAGATTAAGTTCACTGCAAAGTTTAAAATAAATTTCCTATTGGCAGCCAATTTGTCAGTAAACCTGACACTCTAATTTGAGTTTATTGCATGTAATCGTGTCATTATTGCATCTGAGGCGAGAAAAATTCGATTGGCATAATCTGTGATAGAAGTAAAAAGTAAAAAGTAAAAAGTAAAAAGTGAAAAGTGAAAAGTAGAAAGTAGAAAGTAGAAAGTAGAAAGTAGAAAGTAAAAAGTATAAAGTAAAAGAAATATAAAATTATGAGTAAGATAATTGGAATAGATTTAGGTACCACCAACTCCTGTGTATCGGTAATGGAAGGCAATGAACCGGTTGTAATTCCTAACAGTGAAGGAAAAAGAACCACTCCTTCTATGGTGGCTTTTGTAGAAAACGGAGAGAGAAAAGTGGGTGACCCGGCTAAACGTCAGGCCATTACCAATCCCACCAAAACGGTCTCCTCCATTAAGCGGTTCATGGGTGAAACCTATGACAGGGTTTCTAAAGAGATCAGCAGGGTTCCTTATAAAGTAATAAAAGGAGAAAACAATACACCCCGCGTTCAGATCGACGACCGCAAATATTCTCCCCAGGAGATTTCTGCCATGGTTCTTCAGAAGATGAAGAAGACTGCTGAAGACTATCTGGGACATGAAGTAACAGATGCTGTGATCACAGTTCCTGCCTATTTCAGTGATTCACAACGTCAGGCCACCAAGGAGGCAGGAGAGATTTCCGGCTTAAATGTGAAGAGGATTATCAACGAGCCCACTGCTGCCTCCCTTGCTTATGGACTGGACAAAAAGACCTTAGACCTTAAAATTGCTGTATTTGACCTGGGAGGAGGAACCTTCGACATCTCTATCCTGGAACTGGGTGATGGTGTATTCGAAGTGAAATCCACCAATGGAGATACCCACCTGGGCGGTGATGATTTCGACCAGGTTATTATCGACTGGCTGGCCGCTGAGTTCAAGAAGGACGAAGGACTGGATCTTAAAAAGGATCCCATGGCCCTTCAGCGTCTGAAGGAAGCTGCCGAGAAAGCCAAAATTGAGCTTTCCAGTGCCACCCAGACAGAGATCAATCTTCCCTATATCATGCCTGTGGACGGAGTTCCCAAGCACCTTGTAAAAAGCCTGACCAGGGCCAAATTTGAGAGTCTGGCCGACAAACTGATCCAGGCTACTGTTGAGCCCTGCAAGAAAGCTCTGAAAGATTCGGGACTAAGCAGAGACGAAATCAACGAAGTGATCCTGGTCGGAGGTTCAACACGGATTCCAGCCATCCAGAAAGTGGTACAGGACTTTTTCGGGAAAGCTCCTTCGAAAGGTGTAAATCCCGACGAGGTAGTAGCTGTAGGAGCTGCCATCCAGGGAGGTGTTCTCACAGGTGAAGTAAAAGATGTATTGCTGCTCGATGTGACTCCACTTTCACTGGGTATTGAAACCATGGGAAGCGTGAGCACCAAGCTCATTGAGTCCAACACCACCATTCCCACCAAAAAGACACAAACATTTACCACTGCAGCCGACAACCAGCCATCGGTTGAGATACATGTGTTACAGGGTGAAAGGGCCATGGCCAAGGATAATAAAACCATTGGCCGGTTCCACCTGGATGGGATTCCGCCTTCACCCAGGGGGCTTCCGCAGATCGAAGTAACTTTCGACATTGATGCCAACGGGATTCTCAATGTCTCTGCCAGGGATAAAGGAACTGGCAAAGAACAGAGCATTCGAATTGAGGCATCGTCAGGATTATCCGATTCTGAGATCGAAAAGATGAAGAAAGAGGCTCAGGAGAACGAAGAAGCTGACAAAGTGGCCAAGGAGCGGATTGATAAGCTCAACAATGCCGACAGCCTGGTCTTCCAGACTGAAAAGCAGTTGAGTGAGTTTGGCGATAAGGTTCCTGCCGAGAAGAAAGCTCCCATCGAAGAGGCTCTGACTAAGCTGAAGGAGGCACATAAAGCCGAAGACCTGGCCGCCATTGATCAGGCTACAGAGGAGCTGAATACTGCATGGCAGGCTGCTTCGCAGGATATGTATAACGCACAGCAGCAACCAGGAGATGCCGGACAGCCCGGACAACCTGAAGGTGATCCTGCCGGCGATCCTTCAGCACAGAAGGGAAATGATGACGAAGTAACCGATGTGGACTTCGAAGAAGTAAAATAGATAGATTTGACTCGCAGTGCGAGGATGATTCACCGGATTAACGGTTTAAATGGAGGCTGTCGCTCATGTGGCAGCCTCTTTCATTAAAAGGAATTCCATGACTTTCATTATCTTTGACATGCTATGACCAGAGTCCATCTTTTGCTACTATTTCTAATTGCAGCCCTTCCGGCAAAGAGCCAGAATCAGCTTGATGAAAAGGGACTAAAGACAGGCCACTGGAAAATGGAGTACCCTAACGGGAAAACGCTTTATGAAGCCACTTTTATGGAGGGAAAGCCAGTGGGTGAAATGATTCGTTATTATGAGAATGGTACGGTTCGTGCAAGAATGATGTTCGACACCACACTTGACCGGAGTTATACCCACCTCTATTATGAAAACGGGAAGTCTGCTGCCGAAGGCTGGTATCTGGAAAAAAAGAAGGATTCGGTATGGACCTACTACTCACAATTTGATGGGAGTGTAAGGATCAGGGAGCCCTATGAGAAAGGGTTGCTTCACGGGAAAGTCTCTCTTTATTACTCCAGCGGGGCTATTTCAGAAGAGGTATCCTGGGAAAACCAAATAAAAAAGGGGGACTGGACACAATACTACAACACAGGTAATGTAAGGCTGAGTGGCCAGTATATTGATGATCAGCTACATGGACCCTATAAGGTATTCTATCCAGATGGCACCCTGAAGGTCACCGGCGATTACATCCATAACAAGTCCAATGGTACCTGGAGTTTTTACGACGAATCGGGTGATGAGGTCTATACCCTGGAATACCTTTCGGGCCAACCTGTGGACCAGGAAAAATACGACCAGTGGGTTCAGGACAGTTTTGCCAATTATAAGATTATTGTGGAACCTGAATCCATTCAACAGCAATAGAAAAAAAAGTAGCATGAAATTGAAACTGTTTCTCCTTATCCTCTTAGTTACCCCCATGCTGAATGCCCAGGAAATTGCCGACAGTGTGTTCTGGGTATATTTCACTGATAAGGATGGTACCGGGTACCAGATCAGCAACCCGGAGGAGTTCCTTTCGGAGCGCTCCATAAACAGAAGGGCCTGGCAGGAAGTGGGAATCGATCACAGGGATATGCCGGTGAATAGCGACTACGTGCAGGAGTTAAAAGATATGGGAGTGGAGGTCAGGCATGTTTCCAGGTGGCTCAACGGACTGGTCATGATCAATGCCGATTCAGCCTTGTATCAACAGGTACTCGATAAATCATTCACCGATACCCTGGCCTGGTCTCCCCCAACGAATGATCTCTATATCCCGCCGAAAGCAGCCGGGGAGCGGTTCAGTCCACCCCTGGAAGCCTCTCCGGATTTTAATTATGGCATAGCCAGTGAGCAGGTCACCATGTTAAAGATGGATTATGTGCACGAAATGGGTTACACCGGGAAGGGGGTATGGATTGCCGTCCTCGATGCGGGATTTTTTAATGTGGACAGCCTTCCCTCATTTGAGTCTATGATCGCAGAAGGTCGACTGCTGGGAACCCGCAATTTTGTAAATGACAAGCATGTTTTCAGGCAAAGTTCAACCCACGGTATGAATGTTCTCTCGACCATGGCGGGTGAATGGGACGGGTACATGGTGGGAACGGCCCCTCATGCCTCCTACCTGCTCTGTATGACAGAAAATTCGGATCAGGAGACAAGGATTGAGGAGATCGCATGGATTGAGGCCGCGGAGTATGCCGATAGCCTGGGCATTGATGTGATTAATACCTCCCTGGGGTATTCCAATATGGACGGGGAGGCTTACGACTACACCTACAGCGACATGGATGGCAAAACCACCTTTATCTCCAGGGCTGCATCACTTACAGCCTCCAGGGGAATGATCGCTGTGAACAGTGCAGGAAATGAGGGGAACGATCCCTGGTACTATATCACCGCACCAGCCGATGCCACCCATATTCTTACAGTGGGTGCTGTAGACAGCACCAATAACATCGGGGCCTTCAGTTCACGGGGACCCTCGTTTGATGCCCGGGTCAAACCCGATGTAACCGCCATGGGAGTAGCAAGTGGGGTGCAATACCAGACCGGGGGACTTGCCCGGGGAAGCGGAACCTCCTTTTCATCACCCATCCTGGCAGGCTCAGTGGCCAGCCTCTGGCAGGCTTATCCCGATCTTCCGGCAAAGGAGATGATCCATTTTGTGAGACAGGGAGGCGATCGACTAAAGAATCCCGATTCTACCTATGGATTTGGACTGCCCAATTTTTTCAGAATCTATTTTGGCATTACAAATGTTCCCAAGCGATCTATCCCCGGACGCCTGGAGATCTACCCCAATCCGGCCAGGGAGATGATCATGATCAAAGTTCCAGGGCAGCATGCCGGGATGCAAACCCTTGGATTTTATGATTTTAGCGGGAGGAAAGTCCATGTGATGCAGACCGAACTGCCCGGACAGGTTTACCTGCCGGGAGAGCTCGCCAGCGGGATCTATATCCTTGAAATCAATACCGGCAGCGGGGTATACCGCAGCAGGCTAATCATAGAATAATGCCGGAAGCTTCACGCTCATTATCGGAATTGCTGGGGCAGGTGAAGGGTGCCCTTCGAAAAGAGTTTGGTACATCACTCTGGATCGTAGCCGAGATTCTGGAGCTTCATGAGAACCGGAACGGACACTGCTACCTTGAACTCATTGAAAAAAGCAGTGAAAATGATTCCATCCTGGCCCGTGCAAAAGGAACCATCTGGGCTTCCAGGTACAGTATGCTGCGTCCTTTCTTCGAAGCCTCCACAGGAACTCCATTGAAAAGTGGCATTAAGCTCCTTTGCAAAGTCTCAGTTGAGTTTCACCCCCACTACGGATTAAGCCTCAACATCATTGACATCGATCCGGCTTACACCCTGGGCGACCTGGCCCGGAAGAAACAGGAGGTGATTCGGAGGCTACGGGAAGAAGGGGTGTTCCAAATGAACAAAGAGCTCCCTTTTCCGGAAGTACCTCAACGCATTGCACTGATCTCTTCGGATGGTGCTGCAGGTTACGGCGACTTTATGGAATCAATCCATAACAATGCCCACAGGTATCAATTCCAAACCACCCTCTTCCCGGCCGTCATGCAGGGAGAGCAGGTACCCGGCTCCATCTCTTCAGCCATGGATAAGATCTATGAGAACCTATCCCAATTCGATTGCGTGGTCATCATCAGGGGAGGTGGTTCCAGGGCCGATCTGGAGAGCTTTAACCACTACGACCTCGCCTACTACATCACACAATTTCCTCTGCCTGTCATCACAGGGATCGGACATGAAAGGGATGAATCGGTGGCCGATATGGTGGCTTTCCACGGACTCAAAACGCCTACTGCTGTGGCCGAATTTCTGGTAGACCAGCTACTGGCATTTGAGTTTCGATTGAGTGCGTATGATGATCAGCTGGCCTCCTCTGTCAGGCTCATTGTTCAAAAACACCTCACCGGACTGGATCACCGCCAGAACAATTTAAAACATCTGACATTTAGATTATTACAGCAGCGAATGGACCTTATTAGAACTTCAGATCACCTTCTTCGCAAGGAGATCACAAATCAGCTGGGAAGGAAAAGTGACTACCTCACCCTGCTTGAAAAGAGGACCGAACTTGTCGATCCGGAGCACATACTGAAACGAGGCTACTCCATGACCCTGCTGGAGGGAAAACCCATCTCCAATTTAATGGAGGTGCAACCCGGGAATTTACTTGAGACAAGGGTTTACAAAGGAAAAATTATCAGCAAAGTTGAACAAACTACCATTACCAATGGCAAAAGAAAAAATTAGCTACGAAGCTTCAATTAAAGAGATAGAGGAAATCCTGGAAAAGATTGAAACAGGGAACCTGGGGGTGGACGAACTGGCTGGGAAGGTAAGCCGGGTTACCGAATTGTTGAAGGCATGTCGTAATAAGCTCCACCATACGGAAGCCCAGATCCAAAAGATCCTGGATGAATCACCAACCGACGAATAACTCACCAGTCACCTTTCTGTAACCTGGCGCAGCCAGATGTAACCCGTCACCCCTCACTATATATACTTCGATATGGTATTCAGTAATTCGTTTACTTTGATGGGTTTGGAGAGGTAATCGTCACAGCCTGCTTCTTTGCTGATTTCCCGTTCACCCGACATGGCGTATGCCGTCTGCGCTATTACGGGCAGATTCTGCCGCTCCTGCTTAATCACCTTTGTGCACTCGTAACCGTTCATCAGGGGCATATTGATATCCATCAATACCAGGCTAAGGTCCTCATGTTGCCTGAAGAGTTTAATGGTTTCCTCTCCGTCCTTCGACCAGATGACCTCCACTCCAGTATCCTTTATGGCCTCAAACAGAAAATAGTAATTGGAATGATCGTCCTCGGCTATCAGGATCTTCTTCCCCTCCCACGATTTCATATTGCTTGAGGGGGTCCTCAACGATGCTTCGTGTTTTAAGGGAACTTCATGTCTGGGAAGAATGAACCAGAACCTGGATCCCTCACCTGATATGGAATCCACCCCGATCTCCCCACCAAGAATCTCAGTGAGGTTCTTGGAGATAGCCAATCCCAGGCCAGTCCCACCATAGAGCTTGGTTTTGGTTTCATGTCCCTGCATAAACCGGTCAAAGATTACCTTCTGTTTCTCTTCCCTGATTCCGATACCCGAATCTTTCACATAGAAAAGAATGCCCTCCGGATGCTCCTGAAGACCAAGCTCAATTTCACCCTCCTCTGTAAACTTGACTGCATTGCTAAGCAAATTCACAAGGATTTGCTTGAGTCTGAAGGGATCTGTATAGATGGCCAGGTCATTAAAGGGCCACTCCCATTTCAGGTTTAAGGATACCTCATCCTTCCCATTTCGTTTGAGGGTCTGGATGAAAGTCAGGTGAAGCTCTTTAAAGAGATCCTTGATAAAGCACTCTGAAATATGCACATTTACCTGTCCGGCTTCAATTTTTGCTATATCGATGATATCATCGATAAGCCGCATCAGGTCGTCTGCCCCCTGGTTGATCTGGGCAATAAAGTCCCTTCGCACTTCAGGAGCCAGTTGTTCGTCCGTAAGCAGGTCTGAAAAACCCACGATGGCATTCATGGGGGTTCTGATCTCATGCGACATGTTGGAGAGAAAGGCTGTTTTAAGTTTATCCGACTCTTCAGCCTTGTATTTGGCCTCCAGCACTTTTCGCTCGGCTTCCTTTCTTTCAGCGATATTCTTCATGATAAGCACCATGGACTCGGGCTTGCCTTCTGTGGTATAGATGGCACCGCTGGAGACCTCGGCTTCGAAAGCGGTCCCATCGGGTCGAACCACCTCATACTCAAGGTTCTTAAGGTATCCTGATTTCCAGGTTTCATTAAAATCTGCTATGGCTGAGCGCCAGGAAACCGGATTAATAAATCGAAAAATCTTCTCTCCATGCACCAGCTCCGCATCCGCGGCAAATGTGGTAATGAATGCACTGTTAAAGTCTACTATCAGCGCATTGGGATCTACAACAATCATAGGATCAGGAGACGATTCGAAGACCCGTCTTTGCCGCTCCTGTGTGAACCTGAGGTGATCCTGGTGCCTCCTTCTTTCAATGGCCAGGGCAATCTGGTCGCTGGCAAATTCAAGCAGCGAGGCATCCGAGGCTGTATAGACCACATCCTCTGAATAGGATTGCACAGCAAATACACCCACGGTTTTTTCTTCATGCTTCAGGGGAACACCCAGCCAGCTTACACAGGGGGCTCCCACCGGTTCAATCTCACCCTGTCGCGTAAGCTCTCGTTCCCGCTCATTATCCACCAGCTGGGCCACTCCGGTCCGGATCACATAACTGGTAAGGGTTTTCCTGGCGGGAAATTCCGTAAAGGAGTCCTTTTCATCTTCCATAAAAGGAAGTGTGAGGGTATCTGAATCTTCATTATAGAGTGCCAGAAAACAGTTGGTGGTATCTAAAACCCAGTTGAGTGACTCCCGGATCTTCAGGTATAACTCATCCAGGCTTTGGGTGGTACTTACTGCATTGGAGATATCAAAAAGTACCTGCTTAATCAGCTCATCCTGCTTTCTTTTGTCAATATTTTCATGAATTCCGGTCAGACGGATGGTATTGCCCTCTGCATCGAAACTCACCGACCTGCCTATGGAGCGAATCCATACATAAGAACCGTTCTTGTGCCTGAGCCTGAACTCTATCTCGAAAGAATCCGCCCGGTCCTTAATACTCCCTGTTACTGCCTGCAATGTCTCCTCGAGATCATCAGGATGAAGCAGCGAGTTCCAGGTTTCGAATTCCTGGGGCAATTCATCCGCTCCGTAACCCAGCATGGCGAACCACATGGGGGAGAAGTAGACTTCATTGGTTACAATTTCCCAGTCCCACAAACCGAGACTGGAAGCATGCAGGGCCAGGTTGAGTCTCTCTTCACTTCGTTGGAGTGCATCCTGCGATTCTCTGGAACCTGTAATATCCCTGGCCACTCCAATCACAGAATCGATGACCTTCGAATTGCTGATTTCGGGATAGAGCCGCCACTCAAAAGAGACCATCTTTCCATCTTTGGGCAGATCAAATACAATGGTATTTGGTTTCCCACTCTCGAAAACCTGGTTCAGGGCGTTATCCCACAGGTTAACCAGCTCTTCAGAAAATATTCCCATCTCCTGATGGTTTTTATGCAGAAAATCCTCGATGGGGATTCCGGTCTGGCCAAGCACAGCTTCATTTACATATAGATGCCTGTGATTCCGGTCAAAGCGCATAATTATATCGGGCGAATTCTCCGCCAGAGCCCTGAAGTGCTCCTGCGACTCCCGAAGCGATTGTTCGGTTCTCTTCTGCTCATCAATATCCCTGGTAACCAGCAGAAGTTGAGGTAGATTGTTAATCTGTACAAAGGAGAAGGAGTTAAAGGTCCAGAATTTTCTCCCTTTTGCCGTGACATTCAACCACTCGAATGAGACAGGCTTCCCTTTTCGAGCCATGGCAATATACTCCCTGGCCTTATCCATGGTATACCCATCAGCCGCACTTGAGAAGGTCTCAATGGCGACGTTCCTAACTTGCGCCTCATCGGTTAATTCAAAAAGTTCGAGAATCCGGGGGTTATAGTCGGTAAGCTCAAAGCTCTCCGCATCAAAAAGCAGGAATCCATCGTTGGCTGACTTAAAAATGGAGAGGTACCGGTCCCTCGAATCGATCAGGGCATCTTCCGCAACCTGGCGCTCCTTGATCACCTTGGAGAATTTCAAAGAGGAGTAGACCGAAGGGACCAGCTTATAGAGCCCCTCTTTTCCTATGGAGTCCCAGATCCCCGAACGAAGCGTACTGGCTGCCTTCTCCTGGTTCTTCTCACCCACAAGGTAGATGAGTGGAACCTCTGCAGAGTAGGGCAGGATCTCCCGCTCAATGTCCTCCCTGATGTGATCCGGCTGATCGAAATCGGCAATAACCAGATCAGGTGGGTCCTCAATCAGAAGAGATTGAATCTTCTCCTTACTGGTACAGTGAGATGCAGTCACCGCAAACTTACCCTCTTTCAGGGCAAGAATAACATGCTCAACCAACTGTGGATCGAGGTACCAAAAACAGATGCGAATCTTCAGACCGGCCATCTAGGTTGAATCACTTAGTAAAATGATTAAGGATTGATCTCATCAAGCCAACGGTTCCTGGTGGCTGAATTACCAGGAGATTCAATCCAAATTCCATGCTTTCAGAGAGAAATTTAGGTAAAAAAAATGTAATGTTCATGAATATGATAGGCATAAGTTGTCAACCTCTCCTACGAATCCTATTCGTCAAGAGTTACACCATGCCTTGAAAATAATAGTTACCAGCCCATGAATGACACTTGGGTTGGATCAGAATTTCAAACGAATGCCAGCCATCACATGGGTCCCTGCCTGCGGAAAGAAACCATCGTAAACCCCTTCCTCTCCTTCAGAATAATAGCGATAAATCCACGCATTGGTCTCATATTGCACGTTAAACAGGTTGGAGACCTGGATATGTACAGCAATCTCCTCCATAAATTGTGGATAAAAAGCATAGGATACCCTCAGATCATTCACGAAATAGGGATTGAGAATGCGAGCTTCAGAGGAGGTGTTATCGATAAATTGTTTCCCAACGTATCGCGAAATCAGGCTCAGGTGAAACTCTTTTAAAGGCTCCACATCCAGCTTGCTGTTAAACATTACCGAAGGTGAAAATGAAAGGTTGGAGGTTCCCAGCTCCTCGACCACCTGGTAGGGTTCATTCTCGGGATCTGACCAGTAGTCCCAGTTATCCACATATCCTTTGTAATTGAGAATCTTATTCTGACTGAAGGTGGCATTCAGGTCCCACCTGAACCAGGTGTTAGGTTTGATGCTTCCCGAAACCTCTATACCTGCCCTGTAACTATCCTTCACATTGGTCATAATGGCACTTCCCACATCATTGATTTCACCTGTTAATACAAGCTGGTCGGTATAATCCATGTAGTAAAGGTTGGCATTGAGGCTATAGATCGAGCTCTGAAGGGTATAACCAGCCTCATAGTCGAGCATCGATTCTTTAACGGGTACCGGTCCTGCCGGATCTGCATCCACAAAATTGCTTCGGTTGGGCTCCCGGTTGGCACGGGCCACAAAAAGGTAGGCCCGCTGGGACTGGTTTATCTGATAATTGAAACCTGCTTTGGGATTGAAAAAGAGGTAGTTGTGTTCCTGTCCTATGTCACGCAGGTCATCATCCGATCCTTTAATTCCATAGTCAATCCCACGTAGCTGCAGGTCCACAAAAAGGGAGAGCCTGTCGCCTGCATTCCAATTGGCCTTCACGTAGGTGTTCCAATCCGTTTTTCTGCCTGCATTCTCATACCAGCGATGCCGGATCTCACTATTTCCTGGATATTGCGCCCAGATCACTGTTCCGTAGTGGTCCCCGTCATACAGGTTCCAGCCTCCTCCCAGCACGGCTCCGATCCGGTCTCCTTCATAATGCAAACCTCCCACTATCCCGTAAAAGTCATTCTCCAGCCATTTGCGACGAATCAGGTTGGTCTCTGTGATGGTATCTCCTCCTATGGTCACATCATCGAGCAGATAGTCGGAGAGAGATTCATCCTCCTTGTACTGCTCATAATAGCCGGCTCCCCGTGTGTAGTGAAGGGCGGCATTGGCGTACCATTTTTCATTGAATGATCTGGAGAGATGAAGCTGGTAATGGGTCTGCTTATAGTGATCGACCTGGTTGTCATAGAAGACCATGTTGCCTTCCTGGTCTGTATAACTGCCCAGTCCATTATAGGTGCGGTTGCTTTCCAGAAGGTAAGATGGCAAACCGTTCCAGGCCTGGTATAGCTCCTCGGTTCCTGAAAAAGTAACAAATTTCACCAGGGTATTGACATTGTGGTAAGCAGCCGATATATAATAGGACTTCAGGTTGGTCCACGACCTGTCGATGTAACCGTCGGAGTGCAGATCCGAGAGTCGCATATCCACCGAGAAATGATCTTTGATCAATCCCGATCCCGCTGAGATGGTATTTCGATAAGTGTTAAACGAACCCAGGGTTCCCTCATAGATGGCATAGGGCTCTTTCTCCAGTTTTCGGGTCTGGAAGTTCACACTGGCCCCAAAGGCAGCTGCTCCATTGGTGGAGGTTCCTACCCCACGCTGGATCTGGATGTTGTCTACCGAAGTGGCTATATCGGGCAGATCGACCCAGTAGACCGAATGCGATTCTGCATCGTTCAGGGGAATCCCATTGATGGTCACATTGATGCGGTTGGAATCGGTCCCCCTGATCCTCATGGAGGTATAACCAATGCCATGCCCCGCATCGGAGGAGGTCACCAGCGAAGGTGTTGAGGCCAGCAGGTAGGGTACATCCTGACCGAAGTTCCTGGAGGTGATCTCCTCACTGTCCAAATTCGAAAAAGCCACCGGGGTTTTTGTACCGGCCCGGGTGGCGGTTACGATCACCTCTTCGCCCAGGATGGTAGCCCTCTCCATGGCTATGGTCCCAAGGTCAAGATCCCTATCCACAACCACAGGAACCGAATGGGATTCATACCCCACAAAGGTGATCACCAGTATATAGGAGCCCCCGGGTACCCTGTTCATTACAAAGGCTCCGTTTTTTTGTGTAACCACTCCCCTACCCAATTCGGTAAGCATGATATTGGCCCCCAAAAGAGGTTGATTCTCTTCGTCTGCTACCACACCCTTAACGGAGTACTGACCAAATACTGTCACAGTCCCAAGGACCCATGCCAGCATCAACGCTGCACGTTTCATTGTCAATTATTTTAGAAAGTATAACATACGATCTTCTTTATCCCTACACCGGCATTACCCGGATCAGGTTCTAAGGGTATAATCTCAGCCTGTTATTTAAGGCACCCCCTTAGGGAAGT
>Ga0164315_10000594_pt1 | contig 25619 bp, 23 predicted proteins | sample GuaBasSedimGuay6_FD_113737 | JGI IMG/M metagenome (GOLD analysis project Ga0164315, IMG submission 113737) | Subseafloor sediment microbial communities from Guaymas Basin, Gulf of California, Mexico - Guay6, Core 4569-2, 0-3 cm | ecosystem: Environmental > Aquatic > Marine > Hydrothermal vents... | reverse complement strand
GGCGGCAACAACGCAATTATTATTGATGAATTCGCGAACCTCGATATTGCAGTCCCGGGCATCGTGTTCGGTTCTGTTGGTACTGCCGGACAACGCTGCACATCGACTCGCCGCATAATTTGCCATGAGTCGCGTTTACCTGAATTGCAGGAACGTTTGGTTGCTGCGTATTCGCAAGTGCGTATCGGTGATCCCCTGGACAGCGATACGCTCATGGGCCCATTGATCGACGAAGCATCAGTTGACCGCCTGGAGGCAGCGGTAAAAGCTGTCGAAGCAGCAGGTGGTGAAATCCTTTGCGGCGGCAAGCGCATCGATCGACCCGGCAATTTCATTGAGCCGGCAATCGCCATAGTGAAAAACGAATGGGATATCGTGCAGAAAGAAACTTTCGGGCCGATTCTTTACCTGATCTCGTACAAGGATCTTGACGAAGCCATTGCCATGCAAAACGGCGTTGCCCAGGGACTGTCATCGTCGATCTTCACAGATAACCTGCAGCATGCAGAGTACTTCCTGTCGAACGGTGGTTCGGACTGCGGCATTGCCAACGTCAACATCGGCACGTCCGGCGCAGAAATCGGCGGCGCGTTTGGCGGTGAAAAAGAAACCGGTGGCGGCAGAGAAGCGGGTTCGGATTCGTGGAAGGCCTATATGCGCAGACAGACGAACACGATCAACTGGGGCAAGGATTTGCCACTGGCGCAGGGAATTAACTTCGATCTTTAAAAAGAACGTGTAGGAGCCCGTCCTGACGGGCGATCAAGCTTGAAACGTGTAGCGAAGAATAATCGCCCGTCAGGACGGGCTCCTACAGTTCTTTTTTGTCTTCCGAGATCGGCTCAAAGCGATTCTCTTCGCGATTCTTCTTAACTTCTCCCGCCGCAAACACCTGCCCGCTCATTGCGACATACACACCCGGCTCCACAACCTGCACAGCTGCAACCGCCATCCCAACATTGAATACTGCATCCGTCGTCTTGAACCGCGCCGGAGTCAACGCCCCCGTAAGCACAATCCTCTTCTTCGCGATGTCGCGTAGCGCCGCCGCAGTTTCCGCCATGCTGTCGGTGCCATGGCTGATCACGTAATGCGTGGCGTCGTCACCTTCTATGAAGGCACGTAATTCGCTGCGGTCTTCGTCAGTCAAGTCCAGCGAGTCTTTTTGGAACATTGCAACCACGTTATAGTCAAAACTGACGAGACCATCAGTCAGTATGTGCTCGACCTGGGAATCGCCCACTTCAAACTGACTCATCGCGTCGAAGTAAATCTTGTCGATTGTGCCGCCGGTGGTGATAAAGCGAATAAACATTTCAGTCCTGCCTGAGAATGAGAATCGAAAGCATGCCATGTCCGGGCCGCGGCAAAAAGACCTGTGTTTTAGACGATTCAAGGTGGACCTGCCCTGCTATGATGGAGACATGAAAAAAACCCTTCGGCAATGGCTGATCTGGTTACGCAATCTGTCCGGATTTGTGGCCCTTGCGCCGCTCGTGCTGGCTTCCGCCGCGCGTGCAGACAGCGATGTCATCCTGCTCGATCTTGATGGCGCGCTTGGCGTTGCGACGGCTGAATACATCATTGGCGGCATTGATCAGGCTAATGAGCGCAATGCAGACCTGGTCATTATCAGGATGGACACACCCGGTGGGCTGGTTGAGCCAATGCGCGACATCGTCCAGGCGATCCTGGGCTCTGATGTTCCGGTCGCAACCTATGTTTCCCCTGGGGGAGCCAGGGCCGATAGCGCTGGTACCTATATCCTCCTTGCGAGCCACATCGCTGCGATGGCACCGACAACGCACCTCGGTGCCGCAACACCAGTGTCGATGCTCGGCGGGGATCCGGGAAAACCTGAGGGCGCGCCGGAGTTGCCGGGTGGCCTCGATGACGATGCTGAGGATGAGGGTGAGCCCGAAGAAGAGTCCAAAACTGATCCTGCGGCACCTGATACGGCGATGGGGCGCAAGGTTTTGAATGACGCTATCGCCTACATTCGTGGCCTGGCCGAGGCGCATGGCCGCAATGCAGACTGGGCAGAGGATGCGGTACGCAATGCCGCTACCCTGACCGCTCGCGAGGCGCTTGAGCAAAACGTTATCGATTTGATCGCAGCGGATACAGATGAGCTGCTTGAAGCGATACATGGTCGTGAGGTAACGGTTAATCACGAGCAGGTAGCAATCAACTCCGCAGACGCAACCATAGAGACAATTGAACCCAACTGGCGATTAAAAATACTGAATACGATCGCGAGCCCGGAGATTGCCATCCTGCTGCTCATGATCGGAATGTACGGATTACTTTTCGAGGGCTACAACCCGGGCGCCATTCTCCCCGGTGTCGCCGGCGTCATTTGCCTGTTACTCGCCGCGTATGCGCTACAGGTACTGCCTGTGAATTATGCAGGCCTGGCCCTCATCGTTGTCGGCCTCATATTGATAACCGCTGAGGCATTCGTACCCAGCTTCGGTGCGCTCGGCCTTGGCGGCATTGTCGCGATCGTTTTCGGTTCGATCATGATGTTTGACAGCGGAATTCCGGGATTCGGCATATCCGTCACATTTGTAGTCGGCATGGCCGTTGTCGCCGGAATGTTTTTGTTCTGGCTGGTCAGTTATCTCGTAAAACTCCGCAAACGTGGCGCCGTAACTGGCGCAGAATCAATCATCGGTGGTACCGGCGAAGCGATGGAAGCATTTGTCGGTGAGGGGAAAATATGGCTCGAGGGCGAGTCATGGGCCGCGCACAGCGAAGTACCGATTGAAAAGGGTCAGGACGTCATCGTACAAAATATGACGGGCCTGGTTTTGCAGGTAGCACCTGCACAAGAAACACAATCTGCAGAATTGCAGCACCAGTAGATCAAAGGAAGTCCAATGCAACTAGCACCTATAGCGTTAATCATCGTTTTCTTCGCTTTCCTTCTGTACAACACGATCAAGATCCTGAAAGAGTACGAACGTGGCGTGATCTTTTTCCTCGGGCGATTCCAGTCAGTAAAAGGACCGGGATTGATCATTTTGATCCCGGGCCTGCAAAAGATGACCAAGGTGGACTTGCGCGTCATCGTTCTCGATGTACCAACACAAGACGTCATTTCACGTGACAACGTGTCGGTAAAAGTAAACGCAGTTATTTATTTCCGTATTGTTGATCCAGAAAAAGCGGTCATTCGTGTTGCAAATGTATTCGAAGCTACCAGCCAGTTATCGCAAACGACGTTGCGCTCGGTGCTTGGGCAACATGAACTCGATGACATGTTGTCTGAGCGCGAGAAACTCAACTCTGATATTCAGGGGATTCTTGACCAACGCACGGATAACTGGGGAATCAAGGTCGCTAACGTTGAAATCAAGCACGTCGACCTGGACGAAAGCATGATTCGTGCCATAGCACAGCAGGCAGAAGCAGAACGCGCGCGGCGCGCCAAAGTAATTAACGCCGAGGGTGAGGAGCAGGCTGCGGCAATGCTCGCGGAAGCTGCAGAAACATTGGCTTCACAGAAGCAGGCATTACAACTTCGTTATTTGCAGACGCTAAAGGAAGTGGCGGGAGAAAAGACCAATACCATCATTTTCCCGTTACCCCTGGATCTGATCAAGCCATTGATGGACTTCGGTGAAGCGGTAAAGAAAGATGAATAACGGCGCCGAATGACGGTTGAGTTAACCTCCGTCCCGGCGCACGCGCAGTGGTTACTCGGCCCAGCCGAGCTCTCTCAATGCCCAGGGCGCATTCCATACTTTCTGCATGCTCTCGACCTTGTCGTCGCCGTTCATCTTCAGCACATAGACGTAATGTGAATTCGTCTCCTTGTTGGTGGGCGGGACCGGGCCACCTTCGCCGACATGTCGACCGGTGAAGGTGGCGAAGTAGATGGCTGTCGCATTGGCCTCGTCATAGGCTGAGGCATGCAAATCATAACTGCAGCCCGCAGCGGTGGTGCTGCCAAACCCCGCCATCCAGTTGGCATAGTCTTCAACAGTATTGATATCGACCAGAGGTTCAGACTGCGCGAAGAATGGTGCACCCTCTACGACATATTGTTCACACCCACCCCATCCTTCCAACGATTCGCAGGCGTGAAAAAATTTGGTGGCATTTTCGAATGCAGACATTAGCGCTTCCCCTTTAGATTAATTTTTATTAATTATTAAATTTCGAGCATTGCAGTTACGAACTGTGGATATTCTTAGAATAGCTGGTGTTAGGACAACTTGCCAAGAAGTCCAAATTAATACGGAATGGATAACCGCAGAATGCGAAACTTTAAGATGATTTCGCTGGCCTGATAGTGACAGTGATTTTCGCGCCACCCAGAGATGATTTCGCAATGTTGATGTCACCGCCATAAGAAGCCGCAATCTCTTTGACAACGGCAAGCCCGATGCCGTGGCCCGGTGCTGACTCATCAAGGCGCATGCCTCGCTGCAACAGTGCATCAGCAGCTTCCTCCGGGATACCGGGTCCATCGTCCTCAACAATCAGACACATGGCGCCCGAATCGACGTCGTAGCCCTCAAGCGCATGAATCGTCAACTTCACATGCCCCTTGCACCACTTGCAGGCGTTATCGAGAAGGTTGCCGCCCAATTCCAGGAAATCACCGGAGTCGCCGCGAAAGCGAATTCCCTCTGTGACATCCAATTCAATCTCGGGATTCTTTTCGCTGTAAACCTTGGCCAGACCATCGACCAGACGTGATAACTCCTGGTCGACCGATACAGCAATCACACCCAGGCTCTGGCTGTGTACGGTTGCCGGTTTTCTTAACTGGTAACGGACGATGTCATTCATGCGCTCGATCTGTGCTTCCACACGCGCAGACATTTCACTCGATTTTTGTTCTGTCAATATCGCACGGATTGCTGCAAGCGGGGTTTTTAAACTGTGTGCCAGATTATCCAGCGTGTTTCTGTAACGTTCTGCACGACCACGTTCGCTGCCGATCAGCATGTTCATGTTGCGTGCAACGCTGGTTAGTTCGGTGGGAAAATCATCTGACAGTGACTGCCGTGTGCCGCCTTCGACTTCGCTGATTTCATTTTCAATCTGGCGTAGTGGTTTCAGCAACCCGCGCATGACCACGGAGATTGAAAACAGCATGATTAAAGCGACGGCAGCGAACCAGGTAAACAGTTGGCGTCGGAATCGTGCCAGTTGCGCATTGAAAGAATCAAGACTCTGCGCGACATTGAATGTGTACGGTTTTAGTTCGCCATTCACCAATTCCCACTGCACCGCGAGGCTGAGTGCCATCAAAGGTGTTCCGTCAGTGAGTTCCACGCGGGAGAAATGATGCGCCCCTGGCCGCGGCGGTGGACCGTAAGGCACCGACAATCCAAGAGACGAGCGTGAAGTCCAGACAGGCGCCCCGCCCTCACCGAGTAACGCGCCGTAGAGACCCGAACCAAGATTGCCAAAGCGTGGTTCGCGCAGATCTGGTGGCATCTCCAGCTCGCCAGAGGCATTTGGCTCTGCTTCGGCAAGGAGCGCCATTAACTGGCCATCAAGAATATCTTCCTGCGCTTGCTCGCCCGCTTCACGGAAAGCGACATCGAGAACGACGATGGTTGCGCCGAAAAAGACAATAAGAAGCAGACTGACGGAGATTAATAATCGGGTGCTAAGCGAAGACGTCAAGCCGAACATTTCACGACCACCTGACCGCGACTGACATTCATTCGGCCTGGTTGCGCTCTAATGCAAAGCGGTAGCCGCGACCGCGCAACGTTTCGATCGGGTTGAGCGAATTGTCAGGGTCCATTTTTTTACGCAGTCGACCTATGAACACCTCGATTACGTTACTGTCGCGTTCAAAGTCCTGGTCGTACAGTCGATCTGTAAGTTCGGTCTTGGAGATGACCTTCCCTGCCTGCATCATCAGATGTTCGATAATTCGATATTCGTAACTGGTCAACTCGATTGCATTGTCATTGACCTTGAGTTCCTGGCGCGTGGTATCCAGCGAAACCGGCCCGGCGTTCAGCACTGAGGAGGCCCAGCCGCCGCTACGCCGCAGCAATGCATTAACGCGAGCAGAGACTTCTTCAAAATGAAATGGTTTGACGACGTAGTCGTCGGCGCCGGCGCTCAGGCCATCTACCTTGTCCTGCCAGCGATCTCTGGCGGTGAGAATAAGAATGGGATAGGTCTTGCCCTTATCCCTGAGCTCTTTAATCACCTCGAGACCTGACATTTCCGGTAAGCCGAGATCGACGATAGCCAGGTCAATCGGATACTCGAGTGCGAAATACAGCCCTTCCTTGCCGTCCGCCGCCTGTTCGATGCCGAATCCGCCGTCCTTCAACTGACGACAAAGTGATTCACGCAGTGTGGTGTCATCTTCTATTACAAGCAGTCGCATGAGAGTTTCCTTGCGGGTCAGCTACGCTGACATCCCTGGACCCGGACAGTCTTGACTTTGCCACCATCGGTAAGGACTTTGATGACGTGAACCTCGCGTTTGCCGTTAACTTCGGTTACGGCACTTACGATTCGGCCTTTGTACTGACGCCGTACCTGTTCCACAGCCTGGCTTAGTGAAACACAGCCACCCTGCATTATTGCAGAGTCTGCATTATCGACTTTAACGGCAGCGCCATAATCATAGGTTTCACCTGCGCTCAGCTGAATCGCAAATACCGGCCCGGCCAGGGTCAGTACGCTAATTATCAGCAATGTTTTCAGCATGTTTCGCATGGTGATTTACCTGAGGTGCTCCAGCGGAAGTCGCAAGTTTGGTATGTCACCGGACCGATTGCAACGGGGTCTGTCACAACCCGGTCCGGCGAACCTTACCAACCGGCCTCTATTGAGGCACAGGCCGCACATCGACACGGATACGCAGTCGCTTACCCGGGTCAAATGGTGTCCTGGTGGCATATTTACGCCCGTGATAGGCGTAGACCACATCGTACCCGTCTATCCGCTCTTCCTCGTGAGACTGATAATTGGTCTCACAACGGCGCACCGGGTGCGAAGACTGCGTGGTTTCGTAATAAGGCTCATTTCTTGAAGAATTATTGGCCGCGGCCGCACCAATCAAGGTGCCGGCAATCGTTGCGGCATCATTGCCGCTGCCGCTGCCAAACTGATGCCCGATCACACCACCAAGCAAAGCGCCAAAGATCGTCCTGCCAACCCGGGCAGGCCGATAATTGCGTGCAGTAGTGTATTCCACATCTTCCCAGCACTCTTTCACCGGCGTTGTGACCGTCACATAGCGAATGACCGGCTCGACGTTCAACACGCGGGCATAGTCATACACAGGCTTGTTGCGTGCAGAGGTGTAGGCGTAATCCGATGCGTTAGCCGGGCTAACAACCAGGACCAGCGACGCAATGATCATTCCTGACACACTCGCAATCCAGGGCTTCCGATTCATGATCCTTCTCCATTTCTCTTTTCCGGACCCGGATGTATTTCCGAGCCTGGGCACAGAATAGACGCAGCGCAATGAACCCTGCCTGAACGCTACAAGCCTTTATTTAAGCCGAAAATGAATGGTTCATGAATGAGCGTCGTATGGGCCGCCGCCGCTCGCACAAATGTCGTTCCTACGTTGCTGAGCAATCGTTGCGACCTGAGCGAGGTGCCCGACTAATTGACTAACCGATTGGCGGCAGAATCGCTATCTTGCCCGTAGTGCACACGATATTCTGCCGGAGTTTCGCCAAACTGCCGTCGAAACAGGTTAGTAAAGCTCTCAAGTGAGCTGAAACCTGATTGCGATGCAACCTGAAAAATGTAGTTCGGGTCTTTTGATTCTTCCAGCAGCAATTCACCGGCGTACCTGACTCGGTATTGATCCAGAAAACTCTGGAAACTCGTTCCAAATTCATTGCTGATGACTTGCGATAAGCTATCGACCGAACAACCGACCTGACCAGCGAGTTGTGACAGCGTCAGGTCTGCATCTCGATAGACCTGGTCCTGGTCCATAATTTCCGCTAACACGCTTCTGAAGTGCAACGCTTTTTGCGCTCCCAGCCCGGACTTGGCGTGGCGCGTCTTAGCGTGCGATTTCGTCGCCAGCCGCGTAATTTCCTCGAGCGCGGCCTGATCGGGATTGCAGTAGAAGTCACTTACAGCAACGATTTTGTGATCGCGAAGAGTGAGTACCTCGGCGCCATTAAATAATACCGGGCCAATATTCGAGTCGATCAGCTTATGTGCGGTGTAACGATAAGCTACGCCATTTTCAGCGAGTATTACGTCGCCGGTCCGTCGGAACGAAAAATCCTCCTCGAATCCGTCTTGTATATAACGGGCGAGATCTTTCCCGGAACAATATTCCATCCAGTACGCGTCATAAAACGTCGCACGCTTGTCCATCAAATCGAGTAGTCGCGTAATATCCTTCAGATTCCACGCATCGACGTAATCATCGACCAGCTTTTCCATGTTCATGCGGCCAGGTTTCCCATGTTCATGCAAGATATACTGAGGTTAATTTTTTTATAGCACAGTAACCGGGAATCATAAAACTTCGTTTTAGAGATTGAAACCGCAGCTAGAGGCCATTTTTGCTACTTGTGTCCTGAAGCTGCCAGGTTGCCCGATGCTTACGCTGCGCCCGGGCTGGAATAAACGTACCTGGCGAAATCGACAGTCCTCAAGGCAACTCGTGCCGCCGCCGCCAGAATAAGCAGGCTAAAAGGACGAAACCAACCACCAGCCCGACACCAAATTCCCCGGTCAGGTATTTCGTTATCCCTCGATCGGTGGTGAGTGGATCAAAAAAGCCCTGAATCCAGAAGTTGTGGCTGGCATGCAGAAACATGGCGGTCCAGAGACTGCCTGATTTCAGGCGTAACCAGGCGTAGACGAAACCGCTGGCGACCACCATTGCAGTGAAACACAGCAAGCTGTACCAGCCAGGCCCGCCGGCATTGTAGTCGGCGAACAGAATCAGCGGCATGTGCCATATCGCCCAGATTCCTCCACTGATCAATGACACGTTGGTGAAACTCGTCATTCCGGCCAGTCTTCCTACGAGAAAGCCGCGCCAGCCGATCTCCTCTCCCAGTGCAGCAAAACAATTCAACAAAGTGCCGAACAAAAACCATGACAACCAGTTTCTGGAATAGGCCTCGTCGATGCCGCCAAGTCCGAGAAGCCAGACAGCGCCATAAATAGCCAAGCCATAGCCAATGGGTAACAAGTAGGCAGTCGCCTGGTAGCGAGTGCGGCCCCAGCCCCAGCCGAGCCCACGCAGGCTCTTACGGTAAATCAGGGTGGTCAGGAGCGCCGCTATCCCCGGGCACCACATCAATGCCACCGGATACCAGCCGCCGCCTGCTCCCAGGGAGCCAGCGGAGATAATCAGGTAATACCAAACCGAACTGAGCGCGAATGTCAGCAGGAGAAAAGTCAGGACTTCCTGTTTGGACTTGGTCAGGTCGAGCATGCCTCTTTTACGAAAATGGCCGAAGTGCAACCAGGTGGCTGAAACAAGCGGCGTAATGAATTTAAACAGCGGCTATTCTACGCTTTTGCAGTCAGCAGGAAACCCAGCGGCAAAAGCCACCTGCTGCGGTTTCCCCTATAAAGATCGGCACAATCGTTCTGATAATATGGTTCGCCGGTGTGGCGCATCGAACTGGGACGGGCTTCAATGCCTGTCGCGACGCCCGCGCGTTATCGCGCCCTCTTTACGGCGTCTGTCAGACAGGACAAAACGATCGGTGTGCAGATGTGCACTCGATCAGTGCCGAAAAGGCCTAATTTCGAGTTATTTAACAAAATCCTGACATGACTGTTTAGTGAACCTGGTCACGCCCGAACCGCTGTCGTTGTACATACTTGAATCAACGACACTCAACCGTGGGGTGTGGCATGAAACGTGATCAGTTCAGGGAATCCGCGAAAATTCAATCTGCCAGTCAGGTTGAAAACAGCGCTGCAACCAACAGCCGTGATGACACTGACTTGCAGGAATACGAGTCTTCCGCAGGCTTTTATGAGCGACGCTGGAGACACAGGATCAAGTACGATCGTCGCGATTGGTGGATAGTCGCTGCCGTATATCTCCTCCTGGCCGGTGTCGCCTTTGTGACCTTATAGTAATTGGGACACTCATCGAAAACGAATGAGCTTGATTACAATGAAGGATCGCTTAGATATGACCTGACTACAGTCTGATTTTGCACTGAGGACTCGCTGAGGGTCTCAGTGGAAGATTCGCAGACCTATGAGTATAAGGTCGCCAGGCAATATCGCATGTTCATGCAGAGTCGCTGGCGACGCATCAGGCCTGAATCACTGCTCTCACTGGTAGCGGCTGTGACGGAGACATTTGCAACGGTCAATTCCCGTCAGATACCGAGCAGCGTTTCTTTGCGGCTTGCCAACACGCATCCAGGGTATTCATATCCATATTGGAAAATTGACGCCTGGATGAGTTTGCTTCTTGCTCCATGTCTCGAAAGCGCTTTTCGAATTTCTGGTTGGCCTGCGCCAGCGCCTGCTCCGGATCCACGCTGAGGTGGCGGGCCAGGTTGACTACGGAAAACAGGACGTCGCCCAGTTCGTCGGCAATTTGCTGGTCATTGGCACTGCATTCGGCAGCAGATAATTCCGCGAGTTCTTCACTGATTTTGGCTCTGACACCTTGTGTATCGGGCCAGTCGAAACCGACTCGTGAGGCTCGGTTGCCAAGCTTCTCAGCCCTTTTTAGCGCGGGTAGCGCGTTGGCCACGCCATCCAATGCGCTGCCGTCGTCAGCAAGGTTTTGTTCGGCCCGTTCTGCGGCCTTGATCTGTTCCCAGGCCCCCTTCGCTGGTCCTGCCGCACGTTGCTCTTTAGTGCCAAATACATGTGGGTGGCGCCGAACCATTTTGTCGCAAATGGCAGCGGCCACATCTTCGAAATTGAATGCGCCTTCTTCTTCGGCCATCTGAGCGTGGAACACCACCTGGAAAAGCAGATCACCGAGTTCGTCCCGCAATCCGTCGAGATCGTTGCGCGCTATGGCGTCAGCAACCTCGTACGCTTCTTCTACGGTATAGGGCGCGACGCTCGAGAAATCCTGCTCAAGATCCCAGGAACAACCCGTTTCCTTGTTTCGAAGGTCAGCCATTATTTCAAGTAATTTCTGGATAGAGTCCATAACTAATTATTATTGCTCATGTTAATACTAATGTTACTGCTCACTTAGCAAGTGCCTCAGCGCAACCAGCATTCCCGCGGTCGCACCCCAGATCTTGTACTCGCTGTGATGGAACGTGATCACAGGGACGCTCGCGCCCTTCCAGATCCGCTCTGAATCTTCCTGGTTTCTCTCGTCCATCAGGAATTCGAGAGGCACCTCGAAAGCAGATTGCACCTCCATTGTATCCAGCACCAGCTCAACTGCAGGATTCACGAAGCCCACAACCGGCGTTACAGCATAGCCAGTCCCGGTCGCCGTCGGCTTCAGGTAACCGCAGACATCCACATCATTCGGGTGAATGCCCACTTCCTCGTGAGTTTCGCGTAGCGCTGTCGCACGGATATCCACATCTGACACCTCCATTCGCCCACCCGGGAAACTAACCTGCCCGGGATGGTGCTTCAGGTTAGCCGAGCGCTCCGTCAACAAGACCGAAAGTGATACGCCGCGTTCGATGATCGGGATCAGAACGCCGGCTGGCGTCAGGTCCTGCAGCATCATTGCCCGAACCGCTTGCGGTATCCGCGGTTTGGTTTCGGGGAATACAACCTCGAGCGGATCGGCCGGCATACTCGTATCGGCCAGCCTCTGTTTGATTTCGGTCGCCGTGATTATCGGCCTGCCACCCGACATTAGTGCTTGATGCCGCCTTCCGTCAGCGCCGCCGGGTCAAGCAGTCGATCCAGCTCCTCGTCGGTCAGGTCCGTCATTTCCCGTGCCACGTCTTTGACCGGTCGCCCTTCGGCGTACGCTTTCTTGGCTACGGCAGCGCCTTTTTCATAACCGATGACGGGGTTCAGCGCCGTAACCAGGATTGGGTTGCGACCGACCGCACTATCAATATTAGCCTGGTTAACCGTGAAATCTGCAATCGCCTTGTCCGCCAGGCAGACACTGGCATTGGTCAGGATCTCAATGCTTTGCAGCAGATTGAGCGCCACCACAGGCAACATGACGTTCAGTTGAAAGTTGCCGGATTGGCCGGCCATCGCAATCGTTGCGTCATTGCCAACAACCTGGGCGCAAACCATGGCAACCGCCTCGGGAATCACCGGATTTACCTTGCCAGGCATGATGCTCGAGCCTGGTTGCAGCGCCTGTAAAGCGATCTCGCCGATTCCTGCAAGCGGACCCGAATTCATCCAGCGCAGGTCATTGGAAATCTTCGTCAGGCTGACTGCAAGCACGCGCAGCTGCCCTGAAGTCTCGACCGCGGCATCCTGGCTGCTAAGTCCCTCAAATAACGAATCTGCCTGCACGAACGGCACGCCCGTGTGTTCTGCCAGCAGCGTGGCCACTTTGACGCCAAACTTCGCTGGCGCATTAATGCCGGTGCCGACTGCTGTACCGCCCAGTGCCAGTCCCGTCAGCCTCTTCATTGTGTCGCCAAGCCGATCGACAGCGTGATCAATCTGCGACTTCCAGCCGAGAAGCTCCTGGCCCATCGTGACCGGCATTGCATCCATAAGGTGGGTGCGACCGGTCTTTACAATTTTTGCCGTTTCTTCAGCCTTCTTTTCCAGCACGGCGCTCAAATGTCGCAGTGCCGGCAGCAATTCATTCTGCACACTGTGAGCCGCGCTTACATGGACACAGGTCGGGATGACGTCATTGCTGCTCTGGCCCATGTTGACGTGATCATTGGGGTGAACCTCATTGCCAAGGTCGGCGCTCGCCAGCATCGAAATGACCTCGTTGGCATTCATGTTTGAACTCGTGCCGGAACCCGTCTGGAAAACATCAATTGGGAAATGTTCGTCATATTCGCCGTTCGCTACGGCTAAAGAAGCCTTTTGAATCGCCATGGCCTTGTCTGAAGTAAGCAGGCCAAGCTCGGCATTTGCGCCTGCAGCCGCCCATTTGACGAGTCCCAGTGCTGCAATAAACCGGCGTGGCATTGGCAAACCACTAATCGGGAAATTGTCTACTGCACGTTGCGTCTGGGCACCCCACAATGCGTCTTCAGGAACCTGTAATTCGCCCATGCTGTCGCGCACAGTGCGGAATGATTTCTTGCTCATGTCCTTATGTTCTCCCGGCGAAATTCAATCGCTTCGCCGTCTGCTGAATTGATTACCATTGGTGTATGATTCGCGCTTTGCGCGCTTAGTTCAAGTATCGAGCACCGGATGGAACGGAAAAACCTGAGAGCATTATCACCGACCGACGGTCGCTATGCGGACAAAGTCGGCGGACTCAGGGACATCCTGAGTGAATACGGACTCATTCGCTATCGTGTTTTGGTGGAAATTCGCTGGCTGCAATGGCTGGCTGATGAACCTGCAGTAGCGGAGCTGGCCGCGCTCTCACCGGTCATGAAGGACCTGCTCAATACCATTGTTGACAAGTTTTCTGCTGACGATGCCGAGCGGGTCAAGAAAATCGAAGCGACGACCAATCACGATGTAAAGGCTGTCGAATATTTTATTCGTGAACGCCTCGGGGATGGTGCCGATGCGAAAATCCTTGGTGATTTTATACATTTCGGTTGCACCTCCGAGGATATCAACAACCTCGCCTACGGATTGATGTTGCGCGTGGCGCGCGATGATGTACTGCAACCGCAGATGCGTGAGCTCACCTTGAAGCTGCGTTCGATGAGCAATGAATACGCCGGTCTGGCGATGTTGTCGCGAACACATGGGCAAACTGCCAGCCCAACCACTGTGGGCAAGGAGATCGCTAATGTTGTTGCCAGGTTATCCCGGGCCCGTGAGCAGTTCGCAAAAGTTGAAATTCGTGGCAAATTCAACGGTGCGGTAGGCAACTTTAATGCCCACGTAGTGGCGTATCCTGACGCCGACTGGCCGGCTATAAGTGCAGGATTTGTTGCTTCACTCGGCCTCGACGCGAACGCATACACAACGCAAATTGAACCGCATGACTGGACTGCAGAATATTCGCATGCGTTGATTCGCTATAACACTATCTTGCTCGATATGTGTCGCGACATGTGGGCCTATATTTCTATCGGGTATTTTCGCCAGCGTGCTGCGAAGGATGAGGTCGGTTCATCGACTATGCCGCACAAGGTCAATCCGATCGATTTTGAAAATGCGGAGGGCAACCTTGGCATGGCAAATGCCATGCTTGATCATTTCGCAATGAAATTGCCGATATCGAGATGGCAACGTGACCTGACTGATTCAACTGTGCAGAGAAACTTTGGTGTTTCAATCGCGTATATCGTGATTGCGATCAAGTCAGCGCTCAAAGGCCTGAATAAATTGCAGGCGAACCCGAAAGTGATAGGCCAGGATATCGATAAGAGCTGGGAGGTGCTGGGAGAGGCAGTGCAAACCGTGATGCGGCGCTACGCGATTCCTGAGCCGTATGAAAAGTTAAAAGAACTCACCCGCGACCAGGCAGTGACTAAGGAATTGTTGCACGATTTTATTGCCACACTCGATATCCCTGATAGCGAAAAAAGTCGCCTGCTTGAATTGACACCTGCAACCTATACCGGCCTCGCTGAGACGCTTGCCAAAGACCTGACCTGACAGGTAACAAGCACCTTGCGACTGCCCCAGTCATTGTCGGAGCAACAGTTTCTTTCAGAGCATTGGCAAAAACAGCCTTTGTTCATGCAGGGTGCCATCGAAGTTTTCGAACCCTCTTTGTCTGCGGATGAACTTGGCTGGCTCGCTACCCTTCCGGATGTTGAAAGCCGCCTGATATTCACAGAGACCGCCGCTGACCGCACGACGTACCGCGTTCAGGATGGCCCGTTCACCGAAGAAGAACTTGCGTCATTACCTGCACGAAACTGGGCGCTCATGGTGCAGGATGTCGAAAAACATTTGCCTGATTTTCGTCAATTTTTCGCAGCAGTCAGTTTCATTCCTGACTGGCGCATTGACGACCTGATGGTCAGTTGCGCGGCACCCGGTGGCAGCGTTGGTCCGCATCGGGACAATTACGATGTTTTTCTATGCCAGGGAACAGGCAATCGTAAATGGACGCTGGCCGATCCTGCTGCGGTGACTGTCGATACCAGCGCGCAGCAACTTTCGTTACTCCAGCCATTCACGCCGACAGCAACATTCCTTGCAGAGCCAGGTGACATTCTTTATTTGCCGCCAGGAATTCCACATTGGGGCATTGCCGGCGAATTGTGTGTGACCTATTCAATCGGGATGCGTGCGCCGAGCAAAGCAGAACTGGAAAGCGGCGCTGACCGACTTTATGGCGACGGTACTGGTAAGCCTGTTCCTGAATCAAGTGAGAGTATTTTTTACGCCGACGCAGACTTGCAATTGGCGGAGGCACAGCCCGGCCGCATCTCCGCCAGCGCTATACAACGTTTACGGTCTCAGGAATTGCTGGACAGGGGTTTCAGTGATGAACAATTGGTAACTGTTCTCGGGTCGGTCGTTACGGACACCAAAGCCTGGCTGACACCGGATACTCCGACAGAAAAAGAAGTGGCGGGAATTGTTAGCCGTTTCGCCGGTAAATCAAATCTGACAGTTCATGGTATGGCACGAATTGCGTATTGTGAGCTCGCCGGGATACGTTTGTTATTCGCAAATGGCTTCGTCAAAGAGTTGGGTCAACAGGACCTCGACCTTGTCCGTGAACTTTGTTCCACCCGCAAGGTCTGCATGTTGACGAGCGGCCAGCACAATGACTCCACCGGGTTAATTGAATGGCTGGCAACAAAGGGCGTGTTCGATCACGATATGGAATGAAGGTGGGAATCACTCTCAATAACAGCAACTTTCAGATAGACAATGACCATATTCGGAGTGGACGGACGACGGAATTCATTGGTGAGTAATTAATTCCTGGAACCATGTCACGCGTCGAAGCGATTGGAATCGCCCATATATGCTTTTGTTCTCTGAAAAACGTGACACAGTTGGCACCGTTGAACCGCTGCCGACCGGTAGTATTGCGAGACTTGCGGTAGCTGCGGAGTACCGTAGCCGGGGGATGTTTAGAATCGCGTGATTTTGTATTTTTACGCGCGTAAACCCGGGCGATAGGTTTTATAAATATTGGGCTAGGTGAAGTTGTCCGGCCCGCAGAAAAGCAGGCAAACCGTATGTGCTTGCGAACCTGGATTTTTGATTCGGAAAAATATGGAACAAGCTCGGGAAAAAGGTCGGCGCTGGGTCATTTCAACGAAAGACGAGATGCTTCAGGCTGTAATTGACGTTGCCGATGAAGGCAAGAAAAGGGTATCCATATTTACGCATGATCTGGATCCCGGGATATATGACGATCCCGATTTTCTTGAAATCATAAAACGCATGGTACTAAGGCAGTCCTACGCGCGGATTCGCGTGCTCATTGCCGATCCCTCACGAGCGATCAAGAACGGCAACAAGTTTGTGCATCTTGGTCGAAGATTAAACACTTACATTGAGTTTCGTCACGTACGGGAAGACCTGCGCACGCACGCAGAGTCATTTTGCATAGCTGATGAAACAGCACTTGTTTACCGCCTGCAGCACGAACGCTGGGAAGGTATTGCAGATACCTATGAACCCGCCGTCGCCAAACTCTATGGAAAGATGTTTGACGAGATCTGGCAGGCCAGCGAAGTCGAAATCGAATTCCGTCAACTCGGCATCTAGTCCGGGTAAAGAACTAATTCCCGGCCTTGTTACCAACTGATCTCACAGTGTCAGCCGTCGTTGAGCAGGACGGCAAATTCCTGATTGTCGAAGAACGCTCATCTGGTGTTGTTGTCCTGAACCAGCCTGGTGGTCACATTGAAAGCGGAGAGGCACCCGAACAGGCCGTCGTTCGCGAGGCATTGGAAGAGGCGGGCTGCCAGATTGAAGTTGCCGAATTACTCGGTGTTTACCTCTGGATCCATCCACAAACGCGCCAGCAGTTCCTGCGCATTGTTTACACGGCAGAGTTGCTGTCTCAAGACACGACTCGCCAACTCGACGATGGAGTTTACGCCGTACACTGGTTCTCGATTGCTGATCTTCGCCATCGACAAAAAGACCTGCGAACTCCGGTTGTGTCACGCTGTGTTGAAGACTATCTGACAGGCGACCGCCAGTCGGATACCTTTCTTACCGAAATCATGCCAGTTCAGCAAAATGTCGGATTGGTGCTCGCGAACGCCCGCCTCATCTAAAACTCCTGGGAAGCAGCAGTGCCTTCGGTGATAAAATCACCGCTCATGAGTGCCGATAACGAAAACCTGCAGGGAAAAAGAGTCATTCTCGGCTTGTCTGGTGGCGTCGATTCCGCTGTAGCTGCGATCCTGCTGCAACAGCTTGGTGCCGATGTGCACGCCCTGCACATGACCAACTGGGAAGACGATGACGGCTACTGTACGGCCGCAGCCGATTTGCAGGACGCACGACAGATATGCGAGCAACTCGGCATCCCGCTGCACCACATCAATTTTGCCCGGGAATATCGTGACCGGGTGTTTTCGTATTTTCTCGATGAATATAAACGAGGACGAACGCCTAACCCCGATGTGCTTTGCAACCGGGAAATAAAATTTGGCGCATTTCGCGAGCATGCAAAACGATTAGGCGGTGATTTGCTGGCCACGGGTCATTACGCAAGGACCCGCGTGGTCAATGACCATGTGCAGCTCCTGAAAGCGCTGGACCTGTCGAAAGACCAAAGTTATTTCCTGCATGCCGTCAGCGCCGAGGCTTTGAACGAGACAGTCTTTCCTCTCGGCGAATTGCAAAAATCCGCGGTTCGCGATATCGCCAGAGAACATGCCCTGCCGGTTTTTGACAAGAAAGACAGCACCGGCATCTGTTTTATCGGCGAACGGCCCTTCCGCGAATTCCTGTCTACCTATTTGCCGGCAAATCCCGGCCCGATCAAGACCGACGACGGCAGGATCATAGGAGAGCATCGTGGCCTGATGTATTACACCCTCGGGCAACGGCAAGGCCTTGGCATTGGCGGGCGCCGTGATGCAGGAGACGAACCATGGTACGTGGTGGCAAAGGATCTGCAGGACAATGTACTGACAGTCGTTCAGGGAAATCATCCCCTGCGCTACAGCAATGCTCTGGAAGCGACCAAGTGTAGCTGGATTGGCGAAATGCCAGCGGAATTACACGACGACCAGCCATTTACTTGTAACGCAAAGATTCGCTATCGACAGGATGATCAGAAGTGCACTCTCGTACAATCCGGGCAGGACAGACTCCTGGTGACTTTCGCAGCCGTACAAACTGCTGTAGCGCCCGGTCAGTTCGTCGTTTTCTATGCCGGTGAGCAGTGTCTCGGCGGCGCCGTCATCGATCGCGCGATTTCCACAGACGATACCCTGCGAAAAACTGGCTGAAGGCGCTATAATGCCGCCCCGCAACGGGCCAACCCCGTTGTCAGCAACATCAATTTCCGGAGAAAAAATATGACGGACAGCTTCGGCGCTCGTTCAATGCTTGAGGTCGGCGGTAATGAATACGAGATTTTCAGGCTTGATGCGGTAAAGGATGGCCATGTAGATCGCCTGCCCTATTCACTGAAAATCCTGCTGGAAAACCTGCTGCGCCATGAAGATGGTCGCGATGTCACGCGTGAGGACATCCTTGCACTGGCCAACTGGGATCCGGGTGCCAAGCCGGAAACTGAAATTTCTTTTACACCTGGAAGGGTAATACTCCAGGACTTTACCGGCGTTCCTGCCGTTGTCGACCTTGCAGCCATGCGGGACGCGGTAGTTAAGCTGGGTGGCAGCGCGGATAGCATTAATCCGTTGTCTCCTGCTGAGCTGGTTATTGATCACTCGGTTCAGGTTGACCGTTATGGCAGCGCTGATGCCCTGGAACTGAATAACAAGATCGAATTCAAACGCAACAAGGAACGTTACTCGTTCCTGCGCTGGGGTCAGGGAGCATTTGAGAATTTCCGCGTGGTCCCGCCAAATACCGGCATCGTCCACCAGGTGAATCTCGAATACCTGGCACGGGTCGTTTTCGATGCAGAGAAAAATGGTCAGCGTCGCGCTTATCCTGACACCGTGGTCGGCACAGACTCACATACAACGATGATTAATGGTCTCGGCGTACTTGGCTGGGGCGTTGGCGGCATCGAGGCAGAAGCTGCAATGCTCGGGCAGGCCATCACGATGCTGATTCCGAATGTTGTCGGCTTCAAACTGACCGGGCGCCTGCAAGAAGGCACGACCGCCACAGACCTCGTGCTGACAGCGACCGAAATGATGCGCAACAAAGGCGTTGTCGGGAAATTCGTTGAATTCTGTGGCGATGGCCTGGATCATCTGCCGCTCGCCGATCGTGCCACGCTAAGCAACATGGCACCCGAATTTGGTAGTACCTGTGCGATTTTTCCGATTGACGGTGAAACACTGCGTTACCTGGAGCTTTCCGGGCGCGATGCCGGGCACATCAAAATGATCGAAGCCTACGCCAAAGAACAAGGCATGTGGCGACATGCCGGTGCGGCGGACGCGAAGTACTCGGACATGCTTGAACTGGACATGAGCACTGTCGAGCCAAGTATCGCGGGACCGAAACGACCGCAGGATCGCATCGCACTGAGTGTCGCCGACACCACCTTTGCCGGCCATCTTGCCAAGGCAGTCGCCAAGCGCGAATCAGGTGGCACCGCGAATGCATCGGTCAACGGCCAGGATGTCGAAATTGCCGATGGCGCCGTCCTCATTGCGGCGATTACCAGTTGCACAAACACCTCTAATCCGGCGGTCATGATCGCGGCCGGATTGGTGGCCAGGAATGCACGGGCCAAGGGCCTGATGACCCGGCCATGGGTCAAGACCAGCCTGGCGCCGGGCTCCAAGGTTGTCACTGACTACCTGGAAAAGGCCAACCTCATCGATGATCTGGAAGCGATGGGCTTTTACACCGTGGGTTACGGTTGTACGACCTGTATCGGAAATTCCGGTCCGCTGCTGCCGGAAATAGCCAAAGCCGTTCAGGATGGAGACATTGTTGGCTGCAGCGTGTTATCCGGCAACCGCAACTTCGAAGGTCGTATTCATCCATTGGTGCAGATGAATTTCCTCGCCTCGCCGCCGCTGGTTGTGGCCTACGCCCTCGCCGGTTCGCTGGCAATCAATGTCATGAACGATTCGCTCGGTGACGACCAGGATGGTAATCCCGTTTATCTGCGTGATATCTGGCCGAGCCAGAAAGAAATTCAGGATGCCGTCGCACAGAACGTCAATTCGGGCATGTTTAAACACAGTTATGAAGGTGTCTTCGATGGTGACGCTAACTGGAACAGCCTGGATGTCCCTGCTGGCGAGATATACACCTGGGATAGCGACTCGACTTACGTCAAGAATCCACCCTACTTCGAAGGCATGACGTTGCAACCCGACCCGGTCTCTAACATAAGCGGCGCACGCGTCCTTGCCTTGCTCGGTGATTCAGTAACGACCGATCATATTTCCCCGGCAGGAAATATTGCCGCCGACAGCCCTGCAGGAGACTACCTGCGCGATCACGGCGTCGAGTCGGGTGATTTCAACTCGTATGGTTCCAGGCGTGGTAATCATGAAGTCATGATGCGTGGTACGTTCGCCAATATTCGCCTGAAAAACCAGCTCGCACCCGGGACAGAGGGCGGCTGGACCCGGCATCAGCCAGATGACGAGCAAATGTCGATTTTCGATGCGTCCCTGAAGTACAAGGATGAGGGCACACCGCTGGTGGTCATTGCCGGTTCCGAGTATGGCACCGGTTCATCGAGGGACTGGGCTGCCAAAGGCACCCTGTTGCTTGGCGTTAAAGCCGTTATTGCGAAAAGCTATGAACGTATTCACCGCTCCAACCTGATCGGCATGGGTGTGCTGCCTTTGCAATTCATGGATGGAGAAGGTGCGGATACGCTGGGACTGACCGGCAAGGAAGTGTTTGGTATCGAAGGTCACACTGACGCTGATGCCAAATCGGTAACGGTGACAGCGACGCCTCCGGAGGGCGAAGCCATCACGTTCCAGGCGCAGGTGCGTATCGATACACCCAAGGAACGGGATTACTTCGAAAACGGCGGTATTCTGCATTACGTTTTGCGGCAGTTGGTTGCTGCTGACTAGCTCCAGACATATCGTGGGAGCGGCATCCTGCCGCGATTGAAAAGACGATCGCGGCAGGATGCCGCTCCCACGGGTCATTTAGTGATTTGGAGCCCTCAATCATGGAGATACCGGACGAACTGCTCGATGCACTCCGGCAATCTCGCCATATCTGCGTCCTCACCGGCTCCGGCGTCTCAGCCGAGAGCGGCGTTCCCACATTCCGCGAAGCACAAACCGGCCTCTGGGAAAAATTCGATCCGCAACAGCTGGCAACACCTGAGGCGTTTGAAAACGATCCCGCGCTGATTTGGCGCTGGTATCGCTGGCGTCGCGAACTGGTTGCCCGGGCGGAACCAAACCCGGGACACTTGGCACTCGTCGAACTTGCTACCTTGGTGCCAGAGTTCACGCTGATCACACAAAACGTCGACGGCCTGCATCAGCGCGCTGGCAGCAGCAACGTAATCGAATTTCACGGCAATCTTTTCGCTAATCGATGTTTTGTTGAGGGTTGCGTCGTAACTGATGCTGATATGAGCATCGAAGTACCCCTCTGTCCCGGCTGCGGTGGCATGTTGCGGCCCGGTGTTGTCTGGTTTGGTGAAGCCATTCCAGGCAATGCGTTAGAGGCTGCAGATACTGCAGCACGCAGTTGCGATGTGTTTCTCTCGATAGGAACCTCATCGCTGGTCTGGCCAGCAGCCGGGCTTGCGGAGATTGCTCAGGAACGAGGAGCAAACGTGATCGAGATCAACCTGGACGCCACGCCATTGACTGATAGCAGCCATTTCGCCCTGAGTGGAAAATCCGGAGTAGTTTTGCCGGAACTGGTAAACTGCCTGGCCGTGTAACTTTCAGTGAACTCATGATCTTCAAACGCAAAAACACCACCCCGGCTACCGACAAGCCGCTTTGGGTACGCATCGCGACCTATTCCGGAGTGGTGCTACTCGTCTTCATGCTCGGCCTGGCCTGGTATTGGTCCCGTACACCGGATGTATTCTGGATTAATGAGAAAGCGGATGGCGATCGGGTCGTCACTGGCTATGCAACAACCGATACCCTGATGCGCGTGGCTTCAACCATGCTCGATAAGCCTGGCGGTTATCTGAGCAACGATGTCATGCCACCGAGCGTTTTTCTCGACAACATTCCCAATTGGGAAGTGGGTGTCCTGCAGCAGGTCCGGGATCTGGCGCGGGTCATGCGTAATGATTACAGCAGGAGCCAGTCGCAATCCAGCGAAGATCCGGATTTGGCTGGTGCTGAGCCACGGTTTTTCATCGATCACGAAAAGTGGATGTTCCCAAGAGCGGAAACCGAATATCGAACCGCCATTAAGGGATTTGCAAGCTACCGGGATCGTCTGTCAGGCATCGGGGAATCGGAAGCACAGTTTTTCGCCCGGGCAGATAACTTGCGCGAATGGCTGTCACAGGTAGAAAAACGTCTTGGCAGCGTAACCAGAAGGCTTGGCAACAGCGTGGCGACCAGCGTCGTCAACACCGACCTTGCCGGAGACCGGGCAGCAACTGCTAACACGGCACAGCGTGACATTGTTGATGCAAAGACTTCCTGGTTCGAAATCGATGACATATTTTTTGAAGCTCGTGGAACATCCTGGGCACTAGTGCACTTTTTCCGTGCCGCACAATTCGATTTTGCGGATGTTCTCGCCGACAAAAATGCCGAGGCGAGCGTGCGGCAGATCATCAAGGAATTGGAAGCGAGTCTCGGACCGCTGCGATCGCCGATGATTATGAACGGCGGCGGCTTTGGTCTCTTCGCAAATCACTCATTGGTCATGGCAAACTACATGGCACGCGCCAATGCGGCTGTGATTAATCTTCGTGAATTGCTGGATCAAGGGTGATAAAACACGTTAAGTAAGTCATCTAACTTATTGTTTTATCACTAATATAGTCCGAGCCAGGTCGGCACTTGTCGCCACGACTCCGTCAATTTGCGATCCAGCTCGCGATACTCTGGTTCGTAACTTGCGACCAGCCGCCAAAACCGTTTTGAGTGATTCATGTGCCTGCCGTGGCAAAGCTCGTGAATCATCAGGTACCGGGTCAGATCCGGCGTAAGAAACAACAGGCACAGGTTGATGCTAATCGTGCCAGTCGAGCTGCGACTGCCCCAGCACGTGCGTTGTGCGCGTACCTGGATCTTTTTGAATGGGGTCTCCGTAAACACCGACAAGGCACGTAGACGCGGTTCGAACTCTCTTTTGGCGGTTGTTGACAGCCAACGCCGCAGAGCCTTGACGCAGAGCTTGTCGCTTCTTGTTTGTCCCGTCAGTGTGAGTACGCCACCCGCGTAGTGGTAGCGAATCGATTGGGTATCCGCCACGAATTTGTAGCGAACGCGAACCACCTGGTCGATCGTGGGCAGATGAATAACATCAGGAAGCGCAAAGGGCTCCGGTTCGTGCTCCGCAGCGAATGCGTCCCTGGAGCGTTCAATCCACGCCCGGTTTTCCTCGACAAAGGCACGCACGTCCTTAGCCCGGGTGCGTCGTGGCACAACAACTTCCACCCTGCCCCGCGGAAAAACCTTGATCGACAACCTTTTCGCCCTGGCACTTTCACGCACAGAAAAGCCCGACACCTGGCCGGGCTCTTCGGGTTCCGCCGAGAACAGCGGTAATTGACGGCTTGCGCGTTGCACAGCGGAATACTAACCCGAATATTGTGCCGCCACTCAGTTCCTTTCGCTACAGGTTCCTCTTACGGGCGCTCGCCGCTGAATCGGACCGCATCATCCATGCTCATCACGCCGGATACTCCGCCGACTTCTGCGCTGTCGCTAATGAACAATTCGACCTTTCGCTCGAGGACGATGGTGCCGAGGACTTTGCATCCCGGACCAATGATGATTCTTGGCTCACGGTTCGTACTGTTGTTCCAGCCACCAGGTTTCTCTACATTGATATCGCCACGTACAACAGCACCGTCAGACAAGGTGACGTCGCCATTTACCGTGGATAAATCACGTCCCACTTCGGCGCCCTCAAGCCTCATTTCGCCGTTGACGTTACTGACTTCGTGCGCCACTTTGGTGCCATTTCCCAGCGATATCTTGCCGTTCACGACGCTGACTTCACCATCGACAGTCACGTTTTCACCAAGACGAATGGATCCATTGACGCTACCCACGTCCTCAGCCGATACACCTGAGGCAAGGCGGATACTCCCGTTTACTGTCTCTACGTCTTCGACCTTCGTATTCTCGTCGACACGGATGGTGCCGTTTACCGTATCCAGCGAGCCATCGATGGTCGAGTCTGCGCCAACCGTGATACTGCCATTAACCGTCGAACGTCCGTCTGTCTGCATCCCATCGCCAATGGTGATGCTCCGGTTCATATTTGCCGCGCATGCCGGAGCAATCATCAGCAACGACAGCAGGCCTGCACTCAACGATGCCAGTTTGCGTGTATTCAACATTTTTCGGTCCTCATGGAAGATATTTGTTTGATGTATACCGTTTCGATACCGCCAACGGGCAAATGGTTGCAACCAGCGGCCTGGAACGGCACCTTTCGCACCTAAATTTAGTCTCTGTCTATGCCTTGCCAGCAGCACAGGGTAACCTTACGCTCCTCGCAGCAAATCGAAGAATTATCCCTATGCCGGTAGCGCTAGAGGCCCGCAAGCTCGTCAAACAATATCCCGGGGTACTCGCAGTTGACGAGGTTTCGTTCCAGGTAGAGGAAGGAACGTGTTTTGGGCTGCTCGGACCGAATGGCGCCGGCAAAACGACGACCGTTGAAATAATGGAAGGCGTGACACCAGCGACTTCCGGCGAGGTTTATTACTACGGCAGTCCGGCGGGCCAGAAATTTCGCCAGGAATCCGGTATCCAATTCCAGAGTACAGCGTTGCAGGATCATATTACGGTCAAAGAAACGCTGAACATGTTCCACAGTTTGTATGAGCGCAAGGGTGATCTCGGGAAAATCATTGCAGAGTGTTCCCTTGGAGAATTGCTGGACCGGGATAATCGCAAACTCTCAGGTGGTCAGCGGCAACGCCTCCTGCTGGCAGTCGCGCTGGTCAATCGGCCACGCGTGGTTTTTCTCGATGAACCCACGACCGGGCTCGATCCGCAGGCGAGACGAAATTTCTGGGACCTTGTAAAGCGCATCCGCGCGGATGGCACGACGATTATTCTGACGACGCATTACATGGAGGAAGCCGAGATCCTCTGCGATTACATTGCAATTATGGATAGCGGCAAGATTATTTCGCAGGGCAATCCGGCAGCGCTTCTGCACGAGCACTACCAAAACGTCATCATCGAATTACCAATTGACGACTTCAACGGTGACCTGAGTGGACTGAAGCATCGCGTTCTTGAAACCCAGGGAGTCATCGAAATCGAAACGAATGATGTCAACGCGAGTTTGCGCGATCTTGCTGCGCATTCGACGGGTCTGAACAGAAT
>Ga0164315_10000593_pt1 | contig 25620 bp, 20 predicted proteins | sample GuaBasSedimGuay6_FD_113737 | JGI IMG/M metagenome (GOLD analysis project Ga0164315, IMG submission 113737) | Subseafloor sediment microbial communities from Guaymas Basin, Gulf of California, Mexico - Guay6, Core 4569-2, 0-3 cm | ecosystem: Environmental > Aquatic > Marine > Hydrothermal vents... | reverse complement strand
TTGTCAAAGATACTTTATTTGGTGGAAATGTAATAACCATTGAGAAAACTACGACAGACCCTATACAGATTAACCAATCAGATTTAATAAAGGCCTACATCAATAATGGAGTCTCCTTAATGACCTTCTTTGGCCATGCAGCAGGTATTGGTTTTGATATCAGTATTGACAATCCCAGCGAGTATAATAACTATGGCAAATATCCTTTTTTATTAGCCAACTCATGTTATGCAGGAGATATTTTCCAAGTCACAAATTCTGGATCTGTTAATTCTAGTGAAGAATTTGTGCTAATCCGCGATAAAGGAATGATTGGATATCTTGCATCGGTAACACCTGCCAGTGAGCCACCTTTAGATGCCTATTCTACAGCTTGGTATAATAATTTTTCACATAATTATTATGGTGAGTCCATAGGACTTGTTATTCAGAAAACCATACAAGATATCCAAACAAGTTCCATCGAGCGAAAAGAAATCTGCTTGGAGATGACCTTGCATGGTGACCCAGCATTATCTATTAATTCGGCTGAATTTCCCGACTATTTTGTAAATCAAAAGTCGGTTTTCTATAATCCATCTGATGTGACTACCGCAGTTGATAGTTTTGATTTTCATCTGGTGATTGCAAATCAAGGCAAGGCTGTGGGAGATTCAATGATTGTTACTGTTCGACGCAAATTCCCTATTGACTCGGCTAATATTGTGAGATATACATATCGTATTGCTGGAACGAAGTATCGTGATACTATAATTATCCGAATGCCTGTAAATAGGTCAATAGGTGTGGGATTAAATAAGTTTAATATCCAAGTTGATGAGAACTCAGAAATTGTTGAACTTGATGAATCTAATAATATATTAGAGATTTTTCTAAATATTAAATCGGCAGATCTAACTCCAGTTTATCCACCTGAATTTGCAATTGTATCAACCTCAACAGCGAAGCTAAAAGCTTCTACATATTATCCTTTTACATTATCGAAGACTTATGTTTTTGAAATTGATACAACGGATAAATTTAATAGTCCTACTAAGGAAACAGTAAAAACTATTAGTCAAGGAGGTGTCATAGAGTGGCAACCCATGATGAGTTTTTCGGATAGTACGGTCTATTATTGGAGGGTGAGTTTAGATTCTACAACTGCAGCTGGTTATAATTGGCGAGCGAGTTCTTTTCAATATATTCTAGGAGAGAAAGGTTGGTCGCAGGCTCATTTTTATCAATTTAAGAATGATGGTTATCAATTTGTAAAGTATAAAGATCAAAGTCGAAAATTTGAATTTGTTAATGATGTGCAGGTTATAACTGCTCAAGATGGAATATACCCACATATTCCAATGGTTGAGATTTGGCTGAAATTTAATAGTTCAGTTTACTCTTATTGGAATTGCATGGGGGAATATGGGAATGGATTGAAGTATTTTGTTTTTGATCCCATATCAGCCCTTCCTTGGCTAAGCTATCCTGATCCCTCAAGGATAAATTATGGTACTTGGGATAATGTTCACTGTCGTTCATACCCAATATCTGCTATTGAGTTTGGCACAACAACAACAAATAATCAACCTCCAGGAAATTCTACAGTAGTTCCAGATAGTGTTTGGTGGCAACGGAATGCGGATTTTCTAGCTGCTGTACCAGATGATTACTATGTTATGGTTTCGTCGGTTGGGAATTCTTATGTGGAAAATTTACCAGAATATCTTTATAAATCATTTGATACTTTAGGGTTTAATATTCGAAGTTTTCAGAATAATCGCGCATTTATTCTCTACGGTAGAAAAAATATGGGTGCCATAAATATGGTAATGGGTTCTCAGGCTAGTGATATCGTTTTGTTAAAAGATAGTATTATCACCAATTGGAATGAAGGTTTTATTAAGTCTCCTATAATTGGACCATCTAAAAAATGGAATTCATTGCACTGGAAGCAACATTCTCTGGATCAGTTTGCTGCTGATTCCATTCGATTACAACTTATTGGAATTAAATCTGATGGAAATACAGATATTATTATTGATGGAATCCCGCCAGACTCTGCAGATATCTTGAATCTGAATGATCGAATGAATGCCATTATTTATCCCTATTGCCAGATGATTGTGTATATGAAGGATGATTCCATGAGGACGCCTGCCCAGATGGATCGTTGGCAAATAATGTTTGAGGAAGTGCCAGAGTTAGCAATAGACCCAAAGAGTCTTTTCAGTTTTTATAATGATACTGTCATGCAAGGAGATACCGTAAAGATGATAATTGCGTATCGAAATATAAGTGATGTGGATGCTGATAGTTTGTTAGTACGTTATTGGGTAACTGATGCTCAGCAAAATATCATCTCACTGGGAAGTAAACGAATGAAGCCAATTGCAAAAAATAGTTTTATCATAGATTCAATATATACTCAAACCACAAACTATATTGGTCAATGCTATTTACATTTAGATATCAATTCCATTGATTCCACTACGGGTTATTTTGATCAACTGGAAGTCACGCATATTAATAATACTGGTGATTATCCGTTTTATGTCCAACGAGATATTACAAACCCATTATTAGATGTTACTTTTGATGGGATACATATTTTGGATGGAGATATAGTTTCGGCAAAGCCAGAGATATTAATAGCTCTTCGTGATGATAGTAAGTTGCGCCCCATATCAGATACTTCTAGTTTTAAGGTGTATGTGAAAAGTACAAAAGATTTAGATTATCGCTATGTTTCTTTTAGTAAAAATGCTGATGTATTGGAGTTTATTCCTGCCGAGTTGCCCGATAATACAGGGCAAGTTATCTATCGTCCGGCTTTTACCGATGACGGTGAATATGAATTAATGGTTCAGGCTCGTGATGCTTCCTTTAATCAATCTGGAAAAACTAATCTGGATAATTTCTATATAAAGTTTAAGATAGTTAATAGAGCTACGATTACTGAAGTAATGAATTGGCCTAATCCATTTTCAACGAAAACTCATTTTGTGTTTACATTGACAGGCTCAGAATTACCTGATTATTTTATGATTCAGATAATGACTATTACAGGAAAGGTTGTTCGTGAGATTGATATGGATGAGTTGGGTCCATTGCATATTGGTCGAAATATTACCGAATATGCCTGGGATGGTCATGATGATTTCGGTGATCAGCTAGCTAATGGAGTTTATCTATATCGTGTGGTAACCCGATTGAATGGTCAAAGCATAGAGCTAAATGAAACCCAAGTTTCTCAATACTTTACCAAGAGTTTTGGTAAGATGTATCTAATGAGATAAATTAAAAATTAGATTTTTTTTGAAAAAGAATTGGATATTATCGGAGACAAGTGTCTTTATTGTTATAGGTCTTTTATGGCTTTTTGTGCAATCTATGCTGTATTTCCATTATGGTTTTGTTACGAATTTTGAGGGGCTAAAATATCAAAATGATGCCAAGGAGTTTATTGATTCATTTAAGTTAAATACTGACCGTCTTTTTTACTCTATTTATCCTATTATTATTGCAACTATTCTGAAACTAAGAATAGGACTTTATGGAGTTTTAGTCTTCCAACTCATTATTAATGCATGGGCGACCTATCGTTTTTATTGCATTGCACGAAAATTATTTTCCAATATGTGGATTGCTATATATGCAACATGCATATTGATTTTAACATTCCAAATTCAAATATGGAATTTTCATTTATATACGGAGTCACTCTTCATTAGTGGACTTATTATTTACACTTATCGCTTGATAACGATTAATTTTTTCAGTATCAAGCATTTTATTTATTTGGGCATCTTAGTTCTAATTCTATCTTTTGTAAGACCAACGGGAATACTTCTTATTATACCTACTTTGGTGTATTTTATATTTAGTCATAAAGAAAAGAGCTTGAGTTTTTATAGAATTAGCCTCTGGGCTCTGGCAGCAATAGCAGTTGTTATTGTTCATATTTTATATAGTGCTGGTCAGTTTTATGAATTTGTTTATCGCGCATGGAATAATTATTGGGTTATATGGGCTTATTCTGGTTTTAGCGATTCTTTTGTTGAAAGTACAAGTGATACACATAGAGTTATAAAGCTACTTTCTTATCGAAAGCTTTATTTCTTCTCCATGCTTCGACCTTATTATTCCGATTTTCATAATCTTTTGATGATGACATTCTATCCAGTTTATGTACTGGCATTTATAGGAATTATTCCTTTTTGGAGAAAGAACAAAGCGATGCTTCTATTTGTAGTTACATTGATAGCAGTATTCAGTATGTTTAGTATCCTGACCTTTATTAATTGGCATGGTCGATTTATTGCACCAATCCTTCCTTTCTTTATCTTATTATCAGGTGCTGGAATACAACTTATTTTCAAAAATAAATTTGCGAAATAAAACAGCCAGTTTCCTCCATCTTTAATTTCTGTCATTCTATAATATCTCATAATTCAGAGGTTTTTTTTGCTTGTGAACGGAAAAATATAACTGCCACTAACCCCTTTCTATAAATAATTGCTTTTTTTATTGAAAATCTTCATATTTCGTATATTACAATATATCAACACTAAAACCGACAATAAACGACAACAAACGAATGTTAAACGTAAGTAAATGTTTATTAACCAAGTCGTGAATACCCACTGACATACTTTTGCCTCATCAATCAATCACAATACCGGTTGTTTGGAATGAATCAGAAAAATTAATAATAATATTTATAAACCTTAAAAATTAGAGTCATGAAAAATTTAAGAAACACAGTACGATTAATTGGACGTTTAGGCAGAGATCCCAAAGTAACCAAATTTGAGAATGGCAGCCAAGTAGTAACTTTTAGCATCGCAACCGATGATAGTTATAAAAACAAAGAGGGCGAGCGTGTAGAAGAAACTCAATGGCATAACCTACGAGTATGGAATGGTCTTTCGAAAGTAGCCGAAAAGTATTTGAAGAAAGGAATGGAAATTACTATTGAAGGTCGCCTAACACATCGTAGTTACGAAACTAAAGATGGCCAGACACGCTACATAACAGAGGTGGAAGTGCAAGACCTTTTAATGATGGGTAAAAAAGCATCATAGAGTATCAATATATTAAGAGTCGGCCCTTCGACAGGCTCAGAGGAACCTTTCAATACTTGTGAGGGTAGTTTGCAGAAGCTTGGTCACTGAAGTTGTCGATTTAAGCGGTTACTGAGCCTGTCGAAGTAAGCCTGTCGAAGTAAGCACACAATTCAAAAAGAAATAACACAAAAATAAATTAACATATAAAAATTAGAATCATGAAAAATTTAAGAAACACAGTACGATTAATTGGACGTTTAGGTGATGATCCAAAAGTGAACAAATTTGAAAATGGAAAACAAGTAGTTACATTCAGAATTGCAACTGACGAAAGTTATAAAAACAAGGATGGTGAAAAAGTAGAAGAAACTCAATGGCATAATCTGGAAGTATGGGGAGGCCTGTCAACCGTTGCTGAGAAGTATCTCAAAAAAGGAATGGAAATAGCCATCGAAGGCCGTTTGGTACATGATAACTATGAGAAAGATGGCGAAACGCGTTATTTTAGTAAAGTAGCTGTGAATGATCTTTTGATGCTTGGTAAGAAGGAGAACTAGTATTGTCATTTATTGGGTAGCTTGATTCGAAAGAATTCGGCTACCCTTTTTCTTTATTCAAAACTCATTGAAAATGAAAAATCAGATTATTAAAACTGGAGATGTTCAAAGTCAGATATATACAATTAGAGGCTTGCAAGTGATGCTGGATTCGGATTTAGCTAAACTGTATGGTGTTCAGTTAAAACGTTTAAATGAACAAGTAAAAAGGAATCAAAGTAGATTTCCATTTCAATATAGGTTTCAATTATCAAAGAAAGATTACGAATCTTTAAGGTCGCAATTTGCGACCTTAGAAAATCAACCGTATGGCATAGTTGAAAAGAAGGGCAGAGGTCAACATCGTAAACATAATCCATATGTGTTCACAGAGCAAGGTGTGTCAATGCTATCGGCTGTTTTACATAGCGAAAAAGCTATTCAAGTTAGTATACAAATTATTGATGCTTTTGTAGAAATGCGAAAGTTTCTATTGAATAATGCATCTCTATTTCAGCGTATTGATGGTTTGGAATTAAAGCAACTGGAATATGATAAAAAATTTGAAATACTTCTTAAGGCAATGGAACAAAATACACTTAAACCCAAGCAGGGAATATTTTTTAATGGTCAAGTATTTGATGCATATTTGTTTGTTGCAAACATGATTCGAAGTGCCAATAAATCAATAGTGTTAGTTGACAACTATGTGGATGATACAGTGCTAAGCCTGCTGGTAAAAAGAGGAAGCAAGGTTACAGCCAAAATATTTACAAAACAAATAAACAAGCAGTTGGCGTTAGATATTAAAAAGCATAATGCCCAATACCCAGAAATTATTATTGAAATATTTGATAATACCCATGACCGTTTTATGATAATTGATGATAAAACAATTTATCATATTGGGGCTTCATTAAAAGATTTAGGAAAAAAGTGGTTTGCCTTCTCTCAACTGGATTTTGATGCAATAGATTTCCTGTCAAATATTAAATGAAAGAGGGGAGATTAAAAAAGTAGAACTTCAATTCTTGTTTATTCGGTCAAAAGTTCCACAACCTTAGCCTTCAATTCAGCAAAAGATTCTTCATCATAACCCACATCTACATAGGCAATTTTCCCATCCAAATCAATAATATATATGCTAGGATACCGGCTAACGTTATAAAGCATATCTACTTCTGGCTGTGTCAATATAATATCATAACTTAGATTGCGATTATTTACAAACTGCTCTAAGTTTTTTAGGCTACGAGCTTGGTTGTCGATGGAGTTTAATCCAAAAACAATAACACCTTGGTCTCGATAATTATAATCGAGTTCTGACAATGCCGGAATTGCACGTACACATGGTGGACAATGAGTATACCAGAAATCAATCACAATTATTTTTTTACCAATATAATCCTGGAGCTCGAATTTTGAATCATTGGCAAAAAAACTTCCTGTAAAATAGGGTGCTGGATCGCCAATTTGTAACATATTTTCTAGTATCGAAGTTTTGGAGTTCGATTCTCGTTTTTGAATCGGATTGGCTTGAATTAATATCTCATGTTTTGCTTTTAGAGTTTTAATATTCAATATATCAAATTCAAAACTGCTAAATGAAAGCTCACTGAAAAGAGTTCTTTCATTGTCCTTCGACTCCAATTTTGCCCATAGAGGCATGCTGTTTCCTTTGTCAATAATATACGTGATGGTGATTTTATTGCCCTTTTCATTTATTGGAAATGCGATAGAAATACTGCAGCACTCAATTCCTTGATACTGTAAGTTGGAAATAATAATCTGATTATTAGTATCCAATATTTGGTTTTGTAAGCTTTTTGGATTTAGAAATACATCTATCCAATCTGTTTGTCCAATTAGGGATTCCTTATAATTTGAATATAATGCAGTTGTTTTTTTTGGAGGAATCGTAAGCCAAAGTGAACCTTCATGCTGTATCATATTGTATGGACGGTAATTATTGTCGACCCAAATATAGCCAGCACGTGTACTCTTACTTTTCTCCCGCACAATCCATACCTCGAAAGGAGTAAAGCTAGTATCTGTAGTATTTGAGTAATAGGACTTTTTATTTACCGTATAATGCACCGATTGATAAGCATGCATATCATCTACTATTTGAGAAATAATATCTTTTTCCTTTGCAGTATTACTGCAACTTTGTAGTATGAAAATGGATGCAATTAAAACTAAGATTGTTTTATTGATATTCATGTTTGGTATCTTACTTCTTCCGAATCCCATGCGTATCCAATTCAATCAACCGTTGCTTATAAAGTGTGCCAATGGCTTTCTTAAATGCCTTTTTGCTTATGCCAAAGGTAGCTGAGATTTCCTCTGGACTGCTTTTATCGGTCAATGCCAAAAAGCCAGATTCATCTTCAATCTTTTGGAGAATGGTTTTCGAAACCGAATCAATACGCTCATAGCCTTCTTTTTGCAGACTCACATCAATTTTATCATCATCGCGCATATTTTTGATATAGGCTTTACGCTTATCTCCAATTTGGATGTTTCCAAAAATCTCATTCTTAAAAATCAATCCCCAATGGGTTTCATTGATGATAACTTTATAGCCCAAATCGGTTCGTTGTGCTATAATTATTTCAACTTCTTCGCCCTGCTCAAAAGTTGGAGGGGTCTCATCAAGAAATTGGTCTAATTTGGCAGAGGCAGCCACACGATCCGTATCCAAATCGAGATAAACAAATACCACATAAGTATTGCCTTCTAGCATTTTCATTTTTTGCTCACGAAATGGCACAAATAAATCTTTCATCAATCCCCAATCCATAAAAGCTCCAAATTTATTTACATGTACCACTTTCATAGCACCAAATTCCCCCACCATTGCGTGTGGTTTCTCAGTAGTAGCAATAATACGGTCTTCAGAGTCGGTATAAATAAAAACTTCAATCTCATCATCCACTGCAGTTCCTTCTGGAACATAGCGCTTGGGGATTAAGATATCGCCTAGATTATCTCCGTCAAGATATAACCCTTGTTCTGCTTCACGCATAACGAGTAATGTATTCAGTTTGCCAATATTTGCCATGGTATTTCCGTTTATTTGTATTTTGCAAAAGTAGGCTAAAAAGGAAGACTCTTTGGTATGGATATTTGTGATGCTGATTTTTAATTTCTTCAGTACACTGCATGTTATTCAATTTTTTTTGGACGCAGATCTATATGATTTCTTATGATTTTGTACTCGCCTTGCTCGTATTTTTTTTTGGACACTGATTTTACTGATTTAAACTGATCCATTCTAATATTTTCCGTAGGAAAATATTAGAACAAAAAAATCAGTGTTATCAGTGAAATCAGTGTCTAATATTTTTCTGAGTGACACGCATTGCCACGAAGAAACAATCATATAAAATCATAATAATCTGCGTCAAAAAAAACAAATGAGCGAAGCGAATTTAAAATCTTTCTTATCTACGTATATCTGCGAAATCGCGGGAAGCAAAGAATGAGCAAAGCGATTTTAAAAGCATAAATATCACCATCAAAAAAGCGATTTTATTTACATTTTAAGCATATATTTGCCACAAGAAATAAGAACATAATTAAAGCCATGCAAAGCGTGTCAGGAGAAAGAATATTTGAAATAGAAGGAAGCAATCCCGTAGAGTTTTTTGGAGTGAATAATACCAATATGAAATTGGTGGAAGAGGCTTTTCCTCAGCTTAAAATTGTAGTGCGGGGACATGAGATTAAGGCCAATGGTGCTGATGAGTATCTAGTGCAATTTGAAAATGTAATCAGTTATTTTCAAAAAGTGTTTGATCGCTTTGGGGTTGTTAAACTCTCAGATGTAAAGCAGTTATTGAATTCTACTGAGGAAGAGAACCGCAATTATGTGGAGTCGGAGAAGGATAATAAAGTGCTGGTTCATGGTCGTAATGGTCGTTTGATTCGGGCTCGAACAAAAAACCAAAAACGAATGGTAGAAAGTATGGCTGATAATGATATGCTATTTGCCATTGGGCCTGCCGGAACAGGTAAAACTTATACTGCTGTTGCTTTGGCTGTTCGAGCACTGAAAAATAAAGAAGTGCGACGAATTGTACTTACAAGACCAGCTGTGGAAGCTGGGGAGAGTTTGGGCTTTTTGCCTGGTGATTTACGCGATAAGCTCGATCCTTATTTACAACCACTTTATGATGCGCTACGTGACATGATTCCACAAGTAAAATTAATGTCCTATTTCGATGATGGAACCATTGAAATTGCTCCACTTGCTTTTATGCGTGGCCGAACTTTAGATCATGCATTTGTGATATTGGATGAAGCACAGAATTCGACAAATGCACAACTCAAGATGTTTTTAACCCGAATGGGTAAAGATGCGAAATTTGTAATAACAGGTGATATTACACAAATTGACTTGCCTAAGAATCAGTATTCAGGATTGATGAATGCGGAGAAACTCTTAGGTAATGTAGAAGGAATAGAATTTATTAAACTGGACCATGGTGATGTGGTTCGTCATAAACTAGTAACTCGAATTATTCGGGCCTACGTAGAGAATTAATAGATATAATAATATAACTTTCAGATTATGAGTAATGCAGTAGTGAAAACAAAGTTTAATTTCCCAAAGCAAAAGAGTTTGTACGAAGGGAAAGTGCGTGACGTATATAATATCAATGATGACCTATTGGTTATGGTAGTGAGCGATCGGATTTCTGCATTCGATGTAGTACTTCCAAATGGTATTCCTTTCAAAGGGCAAGTATTAAACCAGATAGCGGCTATATTTTTGGATGCAACTGAAGATATAGTTCCTAATTGGAAAATTAGTACTCCCGACCCAAACGTAACTGCTGGTTTATACTGCAATCCTTTTCCAGTGGAGATGATAATTCGAGGATATTTAACCGGAAGCTCTTGGCGTTCCTATAAAAATGGTTCTCGTAATATTTGTGGAGTAACTATTCCAGATGGTATGAAAGAACATGAACGTTTTCCACATCCAATTATTACTCCTACTACTAAAGCGAAACAAGGTGAACATGATGAGGATATTTCCAAAGAGGAAATTTTAGCACAAGGATTAGTTACGCCTGAAGATTATGCAAAACTGGAAGGATATACTGCTGCTTTATTTCAAAGAGGAACAGAAATAGCTGCTGATAAAGGATTAATTTTGGTTGATACAAAATACGAGTTTGGTAAAGTCGGTGACGAAATTTATTTGATTGATGAAATTCATACTCCTGACTCATCACGATATTTCTATACTGAAGGTTATGAAGATCGTCAGGCGAAAGGGGAGAATCAAAAACAGCTGTCAAAGGAGTTTGTGCGTGAATGGTTAATGGATAATGGATTCCAAGGCCAAGAAGGCCAAGAAGTTCCTGAGATGACAGATGAATTGGTTAACGAGATTTCGGAGCGTTATATTGAGCTTTATGAAACAATTATTGGTGAAAAGTTTGAAAAAGCAGATACTATTGATGTGCAGAATCGTATTGAAGAGAATGTAAGTAATTTCTTGACGACCTATTATCGGTAATAGAGTATATAAGGAAAAGACTATCTAATATGATCTTTCTATTTCAGTGAAAAAAGGAGAATGGTAAGCCATTTCTCCTTTTATTTTTTTAATGTACATTTGTGCTCATCGAAAATATAATAGGTATATTATGAAACGCCCATAAATAGAGGTGTCAATACAGCTGGCTACCAAAAGGCAAGTATGGATATGATTAAAAAGGCATAAATATCATAGAAAAAATATTTTAAACATATGAAACGAACATGACAAAATTTAATCTTATTTTGACCCACAGGGCAATGATTAAAATTTTGTTATGTGACTACATATCACAAAATTAATAAGTTCTAAACATATGAAAACAACTATTCTGCGATTTATTCTTCTCTGGTTCTTGGCATTCTCTTTTTCAGGTTACATGCAAGCTCAACAAACCATAAATATGGTGTCTGGAATCAATGGTGAAGTTTATGATCAGTTTGCCCATGATATTCAGAATAATACCCGCGCTGATATACATATATACCGAAGTAGAGGAAGTCAAGATAATATTAATTATCTATTGACAGACAGCATACAGGTTGCCTTTGCGCAGTATGATGTATTAAAAGTTGATCGCCTCAAAAAGGGAATAGATGAATATATTAAAGTATTCCTTCCTTTATATTGTGAGGAGATTCATTTGATAACTTTGCGAAGCTCTTCCATTAATTCATTGAACGATTTACAGGGTAAAACAGTAGGAATTGGAGATCCAAGTTCAGGAACGAATGTTACAGCCTCAATTATTAAAAGTGTTAAAAACCTTGAATGGAAGGCCGACAATAGTCCTTTTGAACAATCGGTTCAAGCTCTTCTTAATCATCGAATCGATGCTTTCTTTTATGTAGGTGCTGCACCTTCTACCTATTTAAGTTCACTCAATGATTCCATAAGCCATAATCTTAAACTGGTAAGTGTAAGGGATGGAAATTTAAATGATATTTATGAAAAACGCAATATCAAAGCAGGTACTTACGCATGGAATGATGAGAATGTAAAGACTATGGGAGTGCGCACTTTGCTTTTAGTGAACACTCACAATATTGATACCGCAATGGCTCGTCAGATTGATATATTATATAATGACTTGAGCACAAACTTAAAAGGAATACAGTGGAATAAATTTTCGCATGCAAAGTGGAAGCAGGTTGATTTTGGTGATATGGACAATGTCGACTGGCCAGTTTATAAAGAGAAGTATATTTTTACAATCGATAATATGGTTAAGCTTATGGCTATTATAGCTGCGATATTGAGCTTTTTCCAGATCTATTTTATAATTAACAAACTTTGGAAACGTAAACACGAGAAGATTGTAGCTGAAAGTATTTCTATTTCGGCAATGTTTATTAGTATTTTTATCAATGGTTTTTTTGCAATAAAAAACATGGGAGGTGATAATATTCCACAGCTTTCTGCCAATATAATGTGGATTTCTGCAAGTGTTATTAGTGCTGTTATAGGTGTTGGCTTATATGTTTCTACTAATCGCGAAGTAGGTTTCCTACGTTTATTGCTTCGAGCACTTAATATGGAACGTAAGGAAGCTGGAGATTTGGCAATGGTATTTTTTAAACCTTCTGGTGCTGCAAAGATTATTGAAATATTGGGCCGTATAGCAATGGTGGATAACGACCTTGATAAGAAAGAACGTGAATTTATTCAAGGATTTGCAGACAATTGGGGAATTAAAGTTGATTGGGATAAGATTGTTAAGTATGCTGATGAATCTGAGCAGCGATTCAGCGAATTACGTCGTGCTATGAGTTCATACTTAGGTACATCTCCACCAAAGGAACAGGCCTCTCAATTAATGGATGTTATTTCACTTTTGGTAAATGTAGATGGTGTACTTACTGATGAGGAAGACCTTATGCTTTCTGAATTGACAGGTTTGATTATGAAGTATCTGGGGAAAGGTACTGAGGTCGATGTGTATCGTGTAGCCGTTGTTCCTCAAAGTAAAGAACAAGAAGAAGCTATCGAGGGTTTATTAAAAGATTTGACGAAAGAGCATATTGCTGGAGGTTGGGCTTATGTTTCAGAGGCATATTATTCGGAACGATATGCGGGCATTATATCTGCCCAATATCGTGCATTGCTGGTATTTTCAGTTGTATTTAAGCCTAATAATATGGAACAACTTGAGAAATATGTAAAGGAGAAGAAGCAAGAAATAAAACCAGAGTCTCAAGAAGGATAAATTTCATTGGCGATATGTCTAGCAATTTTCAAAACATCAAAATCTAAATCGATGATTTCATTTGCATCTCTTAAGTATTCGAGAAGGTGTGATGTATGCAAATTCCCAACTAGCTCTTGATTCGACATGGGGCAGCCTCCAAGACCATTTATTACGGTATCAAACCTTCGACAACCGGCTTGATATGCGGCATCGACATTCGAAAACCAATTTTTTGGTGTAGTATGCAAATGAGCTCCAAATTCAATATTTGAAAATTCATGAAGCATCAGCTTAAACACTTCATAAATACGATCCTTATTTCCCAGTCCTATAGTATCGGATAGGGCTATGATTTTGATATCGTGTTGATTTAGTATCCGTGTCCAACGATAAACAACGTCTGTTCCCCATTTGTCACCGTAGGGGTTACCAAATGCCATGGATAAATACACTACCAATTCCTTGTTTTTTCTATGGCAAATACTTTGGATGCCATCAATAATTCGATAAGCTTCCTTTACATTTGTATTTATATTTAGTTCGGAGAAAGTTCGTGAGATGGAAAATGGAAAGCCAATATAATGAATTTGGTCAATTTCTGATACTTCTTTGGCACCACGTAAGTTAGCCACAATGGCTAAAAGTTTGGTTTGTGTATTGCTGAGGTTAAGATTATCAAGTACTTGACGACTGTCAGCCATCTGAGGAACAGCCTTGTGGGACACGAAACTCCCAAAATCTAAAGTGTCAAAACCAACCTGCAGTAAAGCATTTAGAAAGCGAATCTTGTTTTTCGTAGAAATTATTTGATTTATGCCTTGCATTGCATCTCTTGGTGACTCAATTATCTTTATCATGATTACATCTTTTTTGCCCCTTAAGGTACAAAAAACTGACCCTAAAAGTCAAGCAGAATATGATGTTTTAAATTAAGGCATAATAAATGAAACAGCTGCTGCTGAGTGAAGATTCAAATTTGGAAAAATATGATTCCCAGTTATAAGGTCAATATAATCATTACTATGGAGTGATTCGCCATAAGCTTTTACCCAAATTTTATCACCCGAATTAAATCCCATATCAATAAGTTTGTGAAGATTTAGCTTATACTCAAAAGGATTCATTTGCGCGATAACTATACTCGAGAATCCGTCATAATGAATACTACTTATATTGTCTGATGCCGAAAAGAAGAACCTTAAATAGCGCATGTTTCCACTGCTAGCATTTGGGTCGGTTGTTGCAAAAATGCTAATATTTGAACCGCCAACATTGGCAGTAAGCTGAGTAATATGTGTGGAAGAATATTGGCCAAGTTGTGGAATAGTGCTAATAAAAGTCTCCCCTTTTTGATGATAAACATGGTTTAAAGTAAAAAAACCAAAGCCGTTTTTAGAATAGGAAATGGAGTAAGTGCCATAGTTTACATCTTTTAATATGAAATTGCCATCTGCATCGGTAGTGTCTGAAATAATGGGATGCGAACCAATAATAGAAACAATCATACTGTCATTTGGAAGTTCAAGAGTCCCTTCATTAAACAGTTTTACAGATCCAAGAAGGTCTGCCTTTGTACCATAGTCAGGTTCGATATCTTCACCATCTTTACAACTAAAAACACCTATTATGAGGCTTATTAAAATGAGTAATCCAAGTTTCTTCATGTTGCGAATTTAATGCTTTTACGTATAGAAATGGATAACTATAATCGATGTGCTTTATTTTAGATTCGATTATGATTCTTTCAGAATATCTCAAAGCTCCACTTTTTCAGCAATAATTATCATTTACTCCATTCCCCAATTAAATGTATTTTTGCAAACTAATTTTGATTTGCAAATATGATTACATCAAAAGATATAGAAATAATGTCGCCAGTAGGCTCATATGAAATGCTTATGGCGGCCATTCAAGGAGGAGCTAATTCTGTTTATTTTGGAATAGAGAATCTAAATATGCGTTCTAAATCATCAAAGAATTTCACGATTGAAGATTTGAAGAAGATTGTTGGAATATGTGATAAACACCATGTTCGGACTTATATTACACTGAATACCGTAATATTTGATAAGGAATTGGATTTGATGCGCAAGATTGTAGATGCATCTAAGAGATATGGCGTGACGGCAGTAATTGCTTCCGATGCATCTGTTATTCAGTACGCATATTCGCAGGGTGTTGAGGTTCATATTTCTACACAAAGTAATGTTACTAATATTGAAGCTGTAAAATTCTATGCACATTTTGCTGATGTAATGGTAACTGCACGTGAACTGAATTTGAATCAAGTTAAAGCTATTACAGATACAATTGCCAAGGAACAAATAAAAGGCCCTAGTGGCGAACTAGTGCAGATTGAAATATTTGCTCATGGTGCTCTTTGTATGGCAGTTTCAGGAAAGTGTTATATGAGTTTGGATACGATGAATTCTTCAGCGAATCGAGGAGCCTGTTTGCAACCTTGCCGTCGGCCTTATGAAGTGACTGATAAAGATGGAGGATTGAAATTTGAGGTAGATAATGAGTATATTATGTCACCAGAAGATCTGAAAACAATAGACTTTATTGATAAGATGCTTCGTGCTGGTGTACGTGTTTTAAAGATCGAAGGTCGTGGTCGTTCGCCAGAGTATGTGAAGATTGTAACGGCTACTTATCGAGAGGCTGTAGATGCTTGGTTTGATGATGATTTTACTGAGAAAAATATTGCACGGTGGAATAAGCAATTGGCATCGGTTTATAATCGAGGGTTCTGGGATGGTTATTATCTAGGACGCAAAATGGGTGAGTGGACGAAGAAATATGGCTCCCAAGCTACACAACGAAAAGTATATGTGGGTAAGGTGACGAATTTTTTCAAGAAACTTAATGTTGCAGAAATAAAAATGGAGACTCATGATCTGAAATTGGATGATGATGTTTATATAATAGGTGATACTACGGGTGTTTATGAATATAAAGTTGAAGAGATGCGTCTTGATCTTAAAGCTGTAGCGCAAGTTGTGAAAGGAGATGTTTTCTCAATTAAAACAAAAGATATTCTACGAAGAAATGATAAAGTATATAAGATTACTTACGTGGAAGATGAAGAAGACTTAATGGCTTAGGAAATCAACTAGCTTCTTTGTAGCACGATACCGGTGGCTTATTTTATTTTTAATTTCATCGCCTAACTCTGCAAAGCTTTGAGAATAACCTTCAGGAACGAAAATCGGGTCATAACCAAAACCAGTATTTCCTCTGTTTTTTTCTATTATTCTTCCTTCAACTTCACCAGAGAAAAAATGAGTCTTGCCATTTAGCTTTAAGCATATTACTGTTCGGAATTTTGCTTCTCGATTCTTTTCCTCTTGAAGCTCTAAAAGAACTTTCTCATTATTATCCTTAAAGCTACAGTCTTCACCAGCATATCGGGCTGAATACACTCCAGGACGGCCATCTAATGCCTCAATCTCTAAGCCAGTATCATCTGCAAAGCAATCGTAACCATATTTTTCCAAGATCCATAGCGCTTTTTGCTCAGCATTTCCATCTAATGTGTCAGCAGTTTCTGGAATCTCATCAAAACAATTAATCTCGGATAAGCTTAAGATATCAAAATCTTTACCTAAGATAGCACGTACTTCAGATAATTTATGTTTATTATTGGTTGCAAATACAAGCTTTTCCATTTCCGTATTCTTATTTGGATATATGTGATTTTATTGGCTAAATAAAAAAGCGGGAATATTCAGTGAATAATCCCGCTTAATAAATATAAGTTAGATTGTTCTAATAAACATATTTTCTAAAATCTTTAATATCTGCTGCCTTATCAACAGCATTATAAGCTCCTTGATCTACCATTTGTGCAAATTGTGACTGAACTTGCTGACGTGTAAAACGATAGTCAACGGTGTTCGCTGGTGCTGGAGTAACTTGATCTACAATAAAGAAGTAAACCCCTTGGTCACCTTTAAGAGGGCCCTGAAGAACATTTGCTTCTGATGCAAACATATGTCCTTGTACATTTTGCTCAGGTCCATATTTTGGCAATGAGTATGTAGTAAACGTTAGATAATCAGTTGTATCAACAATAATTGAATTATCTAAAGCAACTTGATTAATATCACTAGCTCCAGTCAATTGAGCAATCAATTTTTTAGCCTTTACATCTCGAATTACTAATGGCTTGATAAACTCTTTCACTTCCTCTAAAGGTGAGATGCCTTCTAGTTTAACGCCTGATACTACCGCTACAATAATTTGATTATCGAAATCAAACACATCTGATACACTACCTTCAACAATGTCCTGTTCAAACATCCACCGAACAATCGATCGTGAATCAGTAATTCCCATAATATTTGCAGCTACATCATTCACAAAATCACCTTTCATGATATTCATCTGCGAGTTAGTTGAAACACTATCAAAACTAGCTTGATTTTGAATGCTACTGGCAAAATGAGTTGCTTTAGTAAAAGCCATATTGTGAGTCTCTTTAGAATATGTAATTTGAGTGTTTATTTGGGCTATACGAACCTTCTTTGATTCGTCCTTTCTGCCAGTTACCTTAAGAATATGGAAACCATAGGCTGTTTCAACAATAATAATATCGTTAATATTATTCTCAAGGCAAGCTTGATTTAACTCAAAAATCATTTGTCCATCGGCAAACCATTCTAAATCTCCTTCATTTGTTGTTTTAGAAGGGTCGTCTGAGTATTCAATTGCTAATGCAGCAAAATCAGCTGATGTAGAAAGCTCCAAAATGGTGTTAGCTAAAGCGCCAGCATCTATCTTCGTTCTGGTAATAGAGTCTGTTGCTCCATATGCTCCAGCAAAAGAAATTAAAATATGACTTGCTCGCATAGAATCAGGACGTACTTGGGAATCCATTAAACGAGCAATATGATATGCTTTATTCTCAACCCAAGGTCCCATCATGGTTCCATTTTCAGAGTTAAATGCTATTGAATCAATAAATGGCGATAATTCACCAGATTTGTACCAGGTGCTATCGTAACGACTATCACGGAATGAATTCACATATACAGGAACATTCTCAACTGCAATAGTCTGAAATTCAACTGCAATCTCATTAACTTGTTTCTCAATAGCTTCGATGTCAGAATCTGAAGGGCGTACATTCCATACCACATAATCGATTTTACGAGTTTCCTCCTTTTGTTTGAACTCATCCTTATGAGCTGCATAATATTCTTGGTAATCAGCATCTGTTGGAACAGCATCTTCATCCTTTATTACACCATATCTAACAGCAGTATAGCGCACTTTTGCTGATGTATTGCGGTCGTTAAACTCCATTTCAGCAAGAGCAGTAGGAATATAATATCCTTTTTTGATTAAGTTATAATATTTCTGACTTAAACGATCTTCTTTTATATACTTGCTTAGCATTCTCCACTGATTATCTGAAAGCTGTGCTTGCTCTACCTCTTCTGGCTTATCACTATTCAAACCTTGTTCAACATTGCTTAAGAACTGCTCAACATACTGAGGATTAAACTGGCCAGTCTTTTGATCTGTAAAGTTCTGAACGATTAACTGATGTGGATGTGTTCCAACAATCATATCCCTATATTCCTCACGACTAATCTCTGGTCTTCCAGTTGTCTCATTTATAAGAGCTACACCAACTTCCAATTCTTGTTGATTCAAAAGAGTCTCTTTCTTTACCAAATCCCACACCTGCATGGTCATTGTGTAACGTTCTTCAGAAGTTAAATTTTCTTTCTTCTGGTTTTCTTTATAATTATTTATTTGTTCTTCAACTCTACCACTAAAGTAATCTATATCAATCTTCTGGTCATTAATAATACCTATTGATGTATGGTCGAATTCAGGTGCTGTTTTGAATAGCAAATCCAAAGCTTTGGGCCCGATAACAAATGATGCTAGGGCTATACCTATAATTACAGTTAAAAAACCTCCATGTTCTCTAATTTTTCCTATTGCTGCCATGTTCTAAATCTGTTTAAAAATTGAGTGCAAATGTACATACAAATATCTAATGAAAAAAATTAATTATGAATCTATATAATAGATATGTAAAAGGTCATTTAATCAGGTGATTACATATGATTATTTATGCTAGTATCGTCGTCTAAATCTTTGGTTCAGGTAGGATGAGTTTAATAAGATCAATTTTTGTGTTAGAAGCAGCCAATATTATAAAATGGAATGAGCCTATTCTTATTTCTTCACCTTTAAAGGGAATGTTCTCATAATTGAAAGTGATAAAACCTCCTAGAGTTTCATATTCATCAGATTCTTCTAAATCTATTTTGTAAGTATCATTCAGATAATCAATTTCTTGCCGAGCAGAAAAAATGTAAGTTCTCTCATCAATTTTTCGTTCGACTAATTGATCTCGGTCGAATTCATCTTCTATTTCACCAAAAATCTCTTCCATTAAGTCTTCCAAAGTAAGAATACCAGATGTGCCACCAAACTCATCCAAAACAACCGCCATGTTCTTTTGCTCTTTTATCAGTTTACTCATAAATGGATTTGCCTGCATTGTTTCAGGTACAAAAACCAAATCACGTAAAATCCCCTTTAAACTTTTTGGGCGCTGAAATAAATCAAAAACATGTACATAGCCTATAATATTGTCGATATTTTCTCGATAGACAGTTATTTTACTGTGCCCTGAGTCAATAAAAAGGGCCTTTAATACATCCAAACTTGTGTTTTCATCCACCCCAACTATATCGGTGCGTGGAATCATACAATCACGAATTTTCATATCTTGAAATTCAATGGCATTTTGAAAAATCTGAATATCAGTTTCTGTATCGGACTCAATATTGGTATCGTGAAACTCTTTTATATAGTAATCTAAATCAATTGAGCTAAATGTGTATTTATCATCATCTATTTTTGAACGAAATATATATTTTAATATCCACTGAGATAACTTAATAAAAGCATAAACTAATGGTACGAGAATTAGATATAGTGGTGCCAATATGAAGCTGAAAAAATTAAGTATTTTATTAGAATTAGTGCGAAAAATAATCTTTGGTAAAAATTCAGCAAAAAGTAGAATAATAAGTGTTGATATAATAGTTTGAATAATCAGAATAAAGAATGCTGTTTGAAATAATGGAGGAAGTAGTGTTTTAATGGGTTCAATAAGAATCTGCTCCATAAAAATACCATATATAACTAATGCAATGTTATTCCCTAGTAAAAGGAAGGCAATAAAGTTTGAAGAGTGCAGATTAAACCAAGCAAGAATATTAGCTCCCATCTTCCCACGGCTTCTATCAAGTTCAATTTTCAACTTATTTGCAGAAATAAACGCAATTTCGATACCTGAAAAGAAAGCTGAGGCAATGATGCTGAATATTATAATTAATAGGATACTCATCAATAGTTAGTTTGGAGAGTTTTGGGTGTTACCTTGGGCTGTAGTGTCATCATCGAAACCATCAATGGGGATTTCTCCTCTAGGGTGTGTGATTTCCCAATCATGAAAGCTTTCGTCTGCCGTAAGTCCATCGCCAAAAAGAACTTTATTCTCAGTTACAATCTTAACTTCATTCTCTGTAAATATTTTGTGATTGCGTTGATCCCATATTAATTCTTCGGTGTAAAGAGTTTGCCCTTTACTATTTACTGCAATAACATTATTCTTTGCTTCCATAATTTTGGAGCCAGAATAGCTAATTGCATAGTCAGCATCTAGTGTTGAGCGTACATCTCCTACTGAATCGTAAAAAATAATATGTATGCCTTTTGGCATCTCCACATATTCGCGGTCACTTATATATTTGTCAACTTGAGGACTCTCCAAAATCATCATCACATGACCTGAATCGGAGATGTTCATTTTAACATTATAGGTGCTTTCTACAGGTTGATTTTCATCAATCTTCAATGAATTAATGACATTAATATCATTCTCACATGAAAAAAGCACTATCCCCAAAATTATGAGGATAATGCTTCTTTGAATAGATTTCACCGTATTATGTTTCTTTGTTGTCATTTTTAGTTACACCTTAAGAAGGCATAAAGATAACAAATTTATTTACGAGCACGAACTGTAGTGCTTTCATTTATCCAGCAGCCTACTTGTATACTTTGTCCTTTAGCCCAATTTCTCATAAACAAGTCTTGTTCAATAGGGTAAGACTTGCTAATATTTGCCAAACGTTGACGAGCAATACTTTTCATCTTTTCGTCATTGCTGATACTAATAGCCTTCTGGTACTTGTCGGCTGCAGCCCAATAGGCTGTGCTAATGCCTGACTCTTTACAATCTTTTGCACTACTTACATACATATCACCAATGATAATATAAGCCATGCCTTCATTGGGTTTGTACTTTAGGCTATTTAGAGCAGCAGTTCTTGAGGCTGAATATTGCTTTAAGTTTTTTAGGTCATCTGCAAGGAGTAAATATGCAGCACCTTTTTTATTGGCAACTGAATCAGAAAACATTTCAGTTGCTTGAATTAAATAAGGTTTAGCTTTTGAATACTCTTTACGCTTCATAGCCATATTTCCCATCGAAAGAGCTGACTCAGCAGAAGGAGCCTCAGCATGTACTTTACCCAAAGCCTTATAATAAATATCGCTATCTGTACATTTTCGCATTTCAAAGAACTTTACAATCTTCTTAGCTAAATCAACATCATCTGGGCTTGCTTCTTGCTTTGGAGTATAATACCTTACCAACTTTTCACAAGTAGCATAATTCTCGATTCGCTTTTCTAGATAAACTTCAACAACATTAAAATTATCACATTGTCTTTTAGCTCTCTTTAGTTTCTTAGGGTCTGTTATTGAAGCTGTATCACAACTATTATAGTTATAATCAATAATATCCATAATTTTAATATAATTATCAAATACTAAATCACGCGATGCATATTTCTTGCTAACATATTTTTCAGTTGCCCAGAAGTATCCTTTCAAAATACTTGGTTCTGATGCATTTCCCATAAGAGTTACCGAAGAGTCGAAAAGTTGATAGTAGCCTTTCACATCATACTTACGATATTTTGCCAATAGCTGTGCTTGTTTTCCAATCAGTTTTCCACTAGGGTTTTTAGGATCGTTGGGAAAAGTTACTATTTGTTGAGTATAAATACCTAATAAAGTATCTACAAGTTGATTTGCACCTGCAGTATCACCTTTAGCTTTAAGCTGCTTCATTTCCCATTGAATAATACGAATTCCATGAGAGTACATATTCTTACTTACCGAAGGACAATTATAGAAACACCAGCTCCAAGGCTCAACAATAGATTTTGCTATTTCATCATCTTTATATTTTGAGGCTTTCCATTGCTTATAATACTCACGATAAAGACTCAAATTCTTTACACAAGTAGCACTATCCTTACCATATTTTGATCCACCATCAGGTGTAATTGAGCTTACTATCTCAATATCACTTGTATTTGCAGCAGCAAAGCTTTGATCTACTCCAAATATCATTAATAAGCCTAAGGCTATAGAAAGTATTTGTGTTTTTTTTATCTTTTTCAAACTTTTCATTATTATATATTTTACTATTTATTATTGATATTTAGCTCTTTGGAACCATGTGTTGCGTATTGTGATTCCTAAACTAATCTTAAAATAATCTTGTTGTATTAAACCATCACTTGTTGTTCCTCTACGACCAAACTCAAAACCTAGATCAACATATGAAACCGTTAGTTTATTTTGTCGCAACGGGAACCCTACTCCAAAACTTATGCCATAATCATTTATTTTATGACTTTTTAACTCAAGGTAGGAATCAAAATAGCGGAATCCAGCACGGAAGTTCATACCTTTTATATTATATGATCCTCCAATATTATAATGAATACTACTAACTAAGGAGTCTGAATACCCAAAAGCTTCAAATTGCGACCAATCTTGAAATTTCACGTCAAAACCAAGCATCCATTTATTACCACTGTAGTAAGAGAATCCTCCACCAATTTTAGCAGGAATAACAACATCACCATCACCACCATTTACCAGGTATATTGTGTCTTTAACAAATATGAAATCATCAGACCCACTAGTAAAAGTTATTGCTTTACTGTTCAAAGCTCCACTTAGATTTTGCTTATTGGCATAAACAAGCCCAAGCTTAAGATATTGTGGTCGTTTATTATTAAGTTTATCATTTTTCTTATCTGATATTCGAATTTTGTATTGCAAACCATAGTCAAAATAGAAGCTGCTAATATCAATTTGGTTAGAAGCGCGCACCTTGAAAGAGTTTGTCTGATCAGGCATAATAGTCTCCCTATTATAAGTGCCTTTCCCAAAAATATATGATGCATTAACTCCAACATATAGATTCTTAATAATTTTAAATCCAAGACCCATATAAAATTGGTTTAATCCACCATCGCCTGTATAGCGGCGCTCTACTGCCCCAATAGAATCTACGTTTTCACTGCCTCTAATATCATAACCTACTGTTGAGTAAGGCATTAGTCCAATGCTTGTACGCATCCATCGAGTAATCGGCATGGCCACTTTCAAGTGAGCCAAATTAAAATAATTACTCTCTGAATTACCACTCAATGATTTTGATTCAAGCAAAAGGCCATTAAACCCTGCGTCGAAGACAAAGCTGCCAGAATCGGTTGCTGCATAAGAAGCTGGGTTATTTGTATTTATGTGATTTGCATCACTAATACTAAACGAAAGTCCGCCCATAGCATTGGTCTTGGCATTATTTGAATTGTTTAGATCGCCAATACCATAACGCGAGTATGGTGAATCTATTCGTACCTGCGCTTCAATTGAAGATGGTATCAGGCCGAATAAAAGCAAGCCAATTAATCCTAACGTAATTTTATAATTCCTCATTAAATTTAAGAATTTCATTTAATCCTTTGATGACTAAATTTGAGTCGGCAAAGATGTTACTTTTTATGCTTTTTTCAAAATAAATACTTTCGCCCCCAGTAAGCACTATTTTTAGGTCTTCAAAATGCTTTTTATAGTCCTCTATCATTCCATTGACTTCTGCAATTGCACCATTCATAACTCCCGATAAAATAGAGCTTTGGGTGTTGTTTCCAAGCAGTGGGTGCTCATTATTATAGGATACTAACGGCAGTTTGTCGGTAAAAGTATGCAAGGCTTTAAATCTTAAATATAGTCCTGGAGAGATGCTACCACCAAGATATTCTCCCTCTTTATTGACAAAATCAAACTTAATTGCTGTACCTGTATCTATGGAAAGTGTATTTTGGTTTGGAAAGAGTGTTGTGGCTCCAATTGCAGCTGAGAGTCTATCCAAACCCAATGTTTCAGGAGTTGCATAACGATTTGATATTGGAATTGGAGTTTGAGCCTTCAGGTCTATAAAAAAGAAAGACCGTTCTAGCCAAGTTATGAGTTCATCTTTGTGATGAATAACTGAGGATAAAATTGCAGATTGAACTTTTGGAAATGGAGAGATAAATGTTTTAATATCCTCTAACTGTATATTATTGAAACGTTCAAAAGCAATAAGCTTCTTTTCGTCAAAAATTGCACACTTTTGGAAGGTATTCCCGAAATCAAGGATTAATCTCATATATATCTGAATTGCGGCGCAAATATAATTCTAATTATAAAGCCAAAAGTGACTCATATTGGAATTCAGAAAAATATTTTCGAAAACAGTTTGCTGTAAAAAAATATAATGTATATTTGCAGCCGCTTAACAGGGTACCATAGCTCAGTTGGTAGAGCAATGGACTGAAAATCCATGTGTCCCTGGTTCAAATCCAGGTGGTACCACAATTTAATATAGCAAACCTTCTAATATGTAATGTATTAGGAGGTTTTTGTTTTTATGGGGGTATTAATAAGGGTACAACTATTATTGTTTTATACTTAAACTCTTTGTTTAAGTAATACTAAATTTCCTAACTTAGCAGCTCGCGAAATTAACAAATACAAAAATAGCATTATGTACTGTAAAGCTTGTGGAAAGCAAATTTTAGATGACTCCATATTTTGTTCACATTGTGGTGAAAAGCAGACCAAAAACCAACCATTGATTGAAGGTGCTATAAGTAGTAACAATGAATTAGATAATGGTAGTGGATTAAAAATATGTAATAAACTTAAATATTATAGGTTTTTTCTACTTTCATATATTGCTTGGCTTGTTTTTAACTTTGGTTTATTATTAATCGCAGCTGATAAAATTCTACCCTCAATTGTATCTAATAGACGCGGAAGAGGAATAGACAATAGTGACTTTTGGCCATTCACAAGTTGTCTTAGCTGTTTGCATGATTATGATATTCGTGAGTTCTTATTTTATAC
>Ga0164315_10000592_pt1 | contig 25624 bp, 18 predicted proteins | sample GuaBasSedimGuay6_FD_113737 | JGI IMG/M metagenome (GOLD analysis project Ga0164315, IMG submission 113737) | Subseafloor sediment microbial communities from Guaymas Basin, Gulf of California, Mexico - Guay6, Core 4569-2, 0-3 cm | ecosystem: Environmental > Aquatic > Marine > Hydrothermal vents... | reverse complement strand
TATTTAAAAAAAACAGAAAGGGGGCAACCACAAGGGATTGCCCCTACATGACATTGTGTAGGGGCAATCCCTTGTGGTTGCCCTTTGTTGTTAAATACCTGTTTATTTGTGCTTCAGTACTTAAATACATTAATATTTTTTGTCAATATCGAATAAAACGCAGATAATACCGAAAAAGATTTTAATCAGTGTTAATCAGGCCATAATCAGCGTTCTATCTAATCTATCGTTTTAGCGAAATACATTTTTCATAAAATTCAAAAGGAGAATAATCATTATGCCTTGGCCCAAATCGACATTGGAAACAATCCAACGACTGAATTTCTTGAAGCAAACCTTAAAAGATCAATTTGTTGATCGAGAAACGGCGGTTGATCTATTAGCATTGGCAACGGTTTGTCATGAACATCTGTTGCTCATTGGCTCACCCGGCACAGCTAAAACGCAATTAGTCACGCATTATACCCAAATGATCGATGCCCGTGGTTTTCATTACCTGCTCACCCGTTTTACTGAACCATCAGAACTCTTTGGGCCTCTCGATCTCGAAAAGTTTCAGGAAGGCACTTATCATATTCAGACTGAAAACATGTTGCCGGAAGCGCAAGTCGTTTTTTTAGATGAAGTCTTTCAAGGCAGCAGTGCGATTTTAAATACCCTATTAACCCTCGTCAATGAACGGATATTTTATAATGGCGCGGATCGCCAGCGATCACCGCTATTGACGATGGTAGGCGCATCAAACCTATTGCCCGATGATCCGTGGTTAGAAGCCTTTGCGGATCGCTTTGCGCTGAGATTACACTTACCACCAGTCGTGGATGAACATTTAGACAACTTGATTAGTCAAGGTTGGCAGCTCGAATTACAACAGATTGAAGCGGATCAACTCGCCACCCAAGGCCAAGCCATGCATCAATGTGCTACCATTAAAATCAATGCCTTACTGGAATTACATGGCCGATTAGCAGAAATAGAACTGAACCCAATTCAACCGATTTACGCCACTATTGTTAGGGAACTGCGTGCAGAAGGGATAGGACTTTCTGATCGGCGCGTGATTAAAGGTTTAAAACTGATAGCGGGTGCCACCTTATTGCGACAAGCAAGCGTTGCCGAAGCGCAAGATTTATGGCCCCTCAATTACTTTTGGAGTCGTTTAGAAGAAGCGGAAGCGGCCCAAAATGTCATTCAGCCCTTCGTAGCCGAAGGCGGCGGGCCTAGCCTCAATCTGGCTCGCCCAGCGGCAGACATTATGGCAGACATCAGCGTGCTAGAAGAACAAGAAAACAGCGTGCGAAGCGATGTCGCATTAGGGGCTCACCTGATGGCACTCAACCGCCTTCGGCAAGAAATTCTCCGAGAACACCGTGATAATCAGTCATTACGCCAACGAATTGAAAACGTGATTCAACATAATTTAGCCCGCTTAGAAAGCATTCAATAGGAAAGAATCAATACCATGTGTAATCCACGCCGAGTCACCGTCACAGCCACTCGTGAAATTGCCGAAGCTTGGCAACGCGAAGTCGTCAGAACAGTGACTTTATCCACCGAAGTCATTGGAGAAGCGCGAGTCCGACAACCGCTCTCGAATACATTAGGCACCCCCGTTTTCATGGCCCTAGAATCCTTACTCGTTTCCGGCCAGACTGACAATTGGCAAGAAACCGAAACGGGCTACCGCCATGATGTCGAAGGGGGCTACGTGTTTTATGATATGGACGAACAAACTTTAGAAATCGTTGCGACTTTAGGAGACACAGTCCAAGCAGAAGGCAGTGCCACGCGCCAATTGAGTGGCGAACTCAGAGCAACCCTTTCAACGGAACAAGAAGGGCATTATTACGAGAATGGTTATGGTGGACGTACCCAAGCCCGTGCAGAAACAGAAGCCGGAAAGGCCGCCCAACACAGTTTGGATCAAATAGCCCAAAACCGACTTGAAGAGGATCAACGCGAAGCAGAAGAAGCCGAATCATCCCACCTTCAGAACCAAGCTCAAATCGAAGCCCAAACCCAATTAAGGCAAACGGCCCAACAAAGACAAACCCAGCTTTCATCCCAAGCCGCAGAACATCTGGACAGTGTCGGCATCCGTTGCCGGCAAGCCTTCAATACGCTACTCGCCCAAGCTTACCGAGAAGCGATTCTGGCTTACGCCAGATATCATGGCGCAGAAAACATCAGTTGCCAAGACAAAACAGATCACCTAGAAATTGAATTTTTTCTGGAAAAATAGAATGTAGAATGTAGGGTGGGTAAGTTCGTTTCGACGCCCCGCGTCGAAACGAACTTGCCCACCATCGTAGCCCACCATCTAGTACAACGAATTGAGAAATTAACGAATTTAAAAATTAACGAATTTAAAATAGGATAAAACGATGAAAGTACAAGTCCGTTTCCGCTTTAACAAAACGACCGGAGAAGTAGAAGAATTTTTAATAGACGAGCAAGGTTCACAACTCAGCCAAGTAGAACATAACCGTGAACATGATCGTATTGCCCATGAAATCGGGCGCGTGGTAGCACGGCACCCCGGTATTCAAGAAATTAATCCAGGCCATGGGCCATCAACAGATAATCTCATTGAGTCCAATAAAACGCCGGATTCTAGTTCTAATCCGTTAAATTCATTAAACCGTTCAAAATCAACACAGTGATAATGCAATGGCGCAAAGCGAATTTCTATCAACAGCAAGGGCATGATGAACTGTTATGTCTATTATGCCCTCATGCCTGCGTGTTCAGTGCTGATAAAACGGTTGGTTTTTGCCAAGTGCGTCGCCGTCATGGGCAAAACTTAGAAACGGCCACCTTTGCCACCGCCGTTCAGAATTTAGATGCCATTGAACGAAAACCGCTTTATCATTATAAACCCGGCACACCCGTACTCACATTAGCCGCGCCCGGCTGTCAGTTCAGATGTTTGTATTGTCAAAATTATCGTTTATCCCAATTTGGCAGACACCCAGAAATCGCTTGGCAAGCGAAACCCGTTGACATTCAATCGATCCTCTCAACCGCCTTGAATCAACAAGCGATGATTGGTTTCTCGTATTCAGAACCAATCCTAGCAGCAGAATTGACATTAGCCTTAGCACAAGCCAATCAAAACGTAGAAATCATTTGGAAAACCAATGGTTTTTTAACAGCAGAAGCGCGAGAACAATTGATACCGTATTTATCAGCCATCAATCTGGATTTAAAAACGGTGAATCCACAACGGCATTATGCTTTGACTGGGGCACCAGTCAAACCGATTTTAGAAAATATGAAGGCTTTTTATCAGGCCGGGATTTGGTTGGAAATCAGCACCCCTATTATTCCGAAAATCAATGCCGATATCAATTCAGTGCGGCAAATCGCAGAAACCCTTTATGCCATCAGCCCTGATATGCCGTGGCATTTGCTCCGTTTTACGCCAGAATTTAAATGCCGGCATTTACCCCCCACCTCCCCGGCCCTATTGAATCAAGCCGTACAAATAGCTCATCAAGTCGGATTAAAATATGTTTATGTGGAACGCGCCTTAGGCCCCAACGGACGTAATACGTATTGTCCACAGTGTCATCAAGAACTGATTTCGCGCCATATTTGGGGAATACAAGATAACCGATTAAATCAGGGGCATTGTTTTGAGTGTGGATTTCAAATACAGGGGGGTTGGTAGGCTGTTGATAAAGAGTTTTTCTGGGATGAAAGCTTAAATGGTGGGCAACAAAAAACCGTTACCCACCCTACATGTTATCAAAAAGTCTTTAAGCTTAAATGGTGGGCAGCAAAAACACGCTACCCACCCTACATGTTATCAAAAAGTCTTTAAGCTTAGCCCATCCAAGCTAAAAACTGGGTGACAAAACCAGTTTCTCCGGTTTAAACTCAAATCGCTTGATGCTTTCATATTCAAAACTGTTTTTGCTTTCATATAAATCATTCCATAAATTCCACTTCATTTGGAGATTAAGCCACACTTCAGCACTTGTGCCAAACACTTTCCCTAAACGAATAGCAATATCAGAGTTAATCTCATGACGATTGTTGATGATGTCATTCATGAGGCTATGTGGTATCTTAATCCTATCAGCAAGTTGAGCGTGGGTTAAATTAAGCGGTTCTAAAAATTCTTCAACCAGAATTTCACCCGGAGAAAAGGGTTTACGTTTAGTGATATTCATGGCAAAATCCTTGTGTATAAAATTAAAGGGCGAACACGTAGGTTCGCCCTTGTCATGTGCCTGTGAAATTATTTTTCTGAACATCTATAGAAATAAATTTCAAGGTTCAAGGCTAAAAGCTAAAGTCTGCTAAAGCAGACTGTCCAAATTAGCAGGCTTTAGCCTGCTTTAGCTTTTAGGCAAGCGTTTTAACTCTTGGCTGACAAAAAGACAGAATGGTTATAAAAAACTTAATGATATTGAATGAGCTGCACATCATAAGCGTTATTTTTTTCAAATTCAAATATTAATCGCCAAGGGCCATTGACAGAAATTGCCCAATAACCTTCATAGTTTCCACTTAACTTATGTAAATAATTACTGGGTGGATTTTGTAAATCTTCTATACAAGTTGCTGCGTCTATCCAGTCAAGTTTCATAAGGACACGGTTCTTTAAGTTAGCACTGATTTTTTTGCAATAACCCTTATACCAACATTTTTCTAGTTCTTTATCACCAAAACTTTTAATCATATTTTTACTTCAATTTTAGTAAATTATAGAGTGGCTAAAGTTTTATCATATCCTAAAAAAAGGCAAAATAAATTTGGAACGAAAACGCGATAACAGAATACGAAGAAATCTAAAATGAATGCAACACAAACGGTTATTAATGTGATTGAATGGGCCTTTAATGGTTCTGGGCCCCCGATTTATACATACGATGCACCCGCGTTGGTTGAGCCATCCCAGTCAAGCCCTCAATGTCATATCGTATCGGGTTGTAGCAAAGGTAGGCCCCTACAAAACCCAGCGTATTTAGGGGTTTGGGGGGCGAACCTTTGTTATCGCGAAGGCGAAGGCGCAATGCCACCTTCGTTAAGGGCATACACGCAGGTATGCCCCTACAAACCCCAACGTTATAACAGGGCTTCCGGGGCTGCCCTTGCGTGTTCGCCCTTAACGAAGGTGATCGGTTTCATTCATTTTGTTAATCATCCACTTCGCCACCGGAACTAATCCATATTCCACCGCCCACATCGCTTTGACATAAGGATCTGAAAAAGCGTCATACAGATAATAATGTTTGCTCATGTATGTGAAATATCTGTCTTTGTTAGTACCCGGCGCGTTGTGCCGACTCAAGAGTTCTGTCAACAGTTTTTTTGTCCGATTGTGGCAATACGATTGAGAAAAATATCGCAGCATGTCTCCCCGAAAATCTGCCCGAAAGTCTTGCCTAACAGTCTTTAAAATGGCATTCTGGTTTTCGTCATTCTCTCTGACAATTTCCCAAATATGATAATGGATAATGCCCAAAGGTGGGGAAAGGAAATCTAAGCCTCCTTCATAAGCCAGTCCATTTTCTACCGCTTCTACCAATAACCGAAAAGCGGTTCGTTTGTATTCATTATCGCCATTGGCATATTTTTGATACCAACGCCCTTTCAGGTAAAGTGCTAAAATACGGGCATTCATAGGAAATGCACCCATATCAACAATCTCAAAAGCACTTTCATCCATCTTATAAGGCATTCCCTCTTTATCTGTTCCCTCCCAATAAGCATCCCAAAAATGCCCCAAAACGATTAATATTTGGGTGAGTGATGGGGCAATCCATCTTAAAAAATCACCATTCTTTTTGTTGTCAGTTTTACCGAAAAAGGTTCGTGCTGAAGTAATCCACCTTACAACAAAATGACTCTTCTTTTTATCTTCCGTTTTTATGCCAACTTCTTCTCTTAAACGGGTGCGTTGAACTGAATAGGAACCATTGAATGCTTGAGAGAAAACTTTGCGTATGGGATTTTTTTCGGTACCATTTGTTTGTGTGTCGCCAATATCTCTGAATAACCAATTAATGTCAGCTCTTTTCGTTAATCCTTTTCCAACTTTATCGGAGTAACTCAAACCAAATGCGACGGCATAAGCTATTTTCCAGAGTATCAACGCTTCATCCCAAGCTGAACCGGCTAAGCGATAGGCTTTTGAAGCCAGTATATAAAAGCCAAGTGATTCTTTAAGAAGATCAGTTGAAATCCCATCAATAGAATTCGCTTCTTGTTTACCTTCTTGTTCACCAGACTGCCGTTGACGGCAAGATTCATCACCTTTTTCAACGAATTTAATTTCAAGAAGACGTTGAAACTCCTCGCATACACTGTCTTTCAACTTTTCAATGTTTGCGTTTTCATCATAATGATGCTCCTGTGGCAATCGTAATTCGAGTGGGGCAGTTTCCGCATTGTCGTAGTGGGCATAAAGTGCCAAAGCGGTACAAGCATCAGCAAACCCTGTTAAAACGGAACCCATATCTTGAAAGGTTATCGCATTCAGTTTATCAGGTTGACAAAGCTTATTACCCCGGCAGAGTGCCGTTATAGCACGGTGATATTCATAAATCGCCTCATTAAACTGTGAACGCATCATTTTCATCTCAGCCCAACGGATGTGGTGTTTATAAATGAGCGCCGATTCCTTAGAGGCAGATTCTTGAAATATTTCACTTATTGATTCTAGTGCTTTTTGCATAAAAGCATCGGCGGCACCGATACTATGCCCCCGTTTAGCATGTAAAAAAGCGAGACACAAGTGAGGCTGAAAAAGCAAATTGAGTTGTTCAAGGTTATCAACAAAAAATGCTTTATTCTCTTTTAGCACATCTTCTACGATTTGCATCGCTTGATAATAAATAGCAATCGCACTGTCGTAAATCAAACGACGTTCTTGCAAAAGGCCCAGTTTTAACAGAATTCTGATATAAGAAACTAAAGAAACACTCAAATCTGCGATATGAACTTTTTGGCTGTTGTTCTCATTTTTCGATGCCGATAATTTTTTTAAGCATTTTTCAAAACGTGCATTCAAGTAAAAAATGGCATTTTGATATTCAACCATTGCCGGATCAAATTCATTATCTTGAGCATGTAAATCACCCAATACCATATACAAATTGGGCAAAACATAAGTACCTTGAAAATTTTGAAGACTTTTTTCTGGCGTATTCATCTTCAGTAGCTTGATTTGCTCAGTCAGGATTTGGCGGTAATGTTGCTTAATCTGAATGGATTCATCCAGGGAAAAATTAAAAGCCGCCATATCTTGTTCGCTGAATTGAGAGATGTAGACAATTTCTCGTTGGATATAACGCGAAAAATGAAAATCATAAAATCCATTGTCCACCTTATTGATATAAGGCGAGAGAATTTTATCGATCAAAACATCAATGATTTGTGGTAAAGCAGGGGCGCGGTGGATATCTAATGCCCCTGGCATCCGTTCCAAATCACGACGCGCAAAGCTCATCGAATGAAATTTGCACACATAATCCAAAATAGAAAACACCGAAATAGATAATTTATCCCCGTAGCGACTGACTAACTTGCTATATGAACCATGAAAGATAGTAAAGAAATGGGCAATCAATTGAATACGGTATTGTTCTTGTGAATCAAAATGTAATACCAAATCATCCTTTGGTAAGCCCCTTCTCTTGCCAGACATTTTCTTAATAATGGGGTGATACTCTTCCGATCTTGATGAAGCATATTGTTTTGGTAAAGGGCGTATAAACTCTTCAAATTGAAGGGCCAGCTTTTTGATATTTCCACCACTGCGATAACTCAAAAAGTACACAAAATCTTGCAAGAAACTCACTAACCTAAAGCGATGATAATCATCCACTTTTTGCTTCTCCAAATACCGCAAATAGGTTTCGAGTGTCCAGTAATTGTAATGATCATCATCATATTCATTAGCGGGCTCTTTGCAACTGCGTTTTGCCTCAGTAGGAGACATCAGACGGCGACAGACATATTGTTCTATCATACTACTGATATCATCACGATTACCATCTGAAGAATCGGTTAAAAGACTTGGCAAATAAAAGACTCTATCAAAAAGAGTGCCATGTAGAAAACGGATTTCACCCCGATCTGCCAAATTCGCATCCATCATTTCCCGCCCAGCGGCAAAGATAAAATTGCAAGGTGCGGTAGTAATCAGATTTTTGAGATTACCAAGCAATTTTTCTATTTCGTATTGGCGTTGACGCACAGACTCGGAAAGTCCTAACTCCAGCGGCACAGCCTCACACGTTTGTAATTGTTCTTTGGGAGGCTGGATTTTATCCAGTTCGTCAAATAAAAAGATAATACGAGGTTGTATCAAAAAATTATTGGCATTTTCGCTTAAGACTTGGAGTAAAAAACTTTCAGCTTGCCGTTCATCTAAGCGGTGAAAATGTTGATATCTTTTACGCCAAAAAGGCAGTTTACCGGCAAATCCCCCAGACGTATCAAGAATATCGCTGGCTTGGATTCGTTTATCAATTTCATCAAGACGGCGAATGACTCGTTTAGTGGGGCTTAACCATACGATGAAACCTTCAAATAAGACGAGAATGAGGATAAAAAATAAGATTTGATAAGGCCTTGGAATCAGTTCTTGAAAACGGTTCTCATTTTCGAGTGGATTAGCGCGAATACTTTCAATTTCACGCAAAAGTTTTGGCGCGCCAAAACTTGTGCGTGAAATGATGTTTGCTTTATCTTCATTATCAAAAAACATGATCCATTTGTCTAAACCCTGAAGTAACCAAGCTAAACGTTCATCGCTAGTACCTAACCAAGCATCGCGCAGCCCATCTTTATTCCAGCCATTTCCCCTTTGGTACGAGAAAAAATAGATATCATGTGACAGATGATACATTGCACAATAGGAAGGAACTAATATCAATTCCCTGATAAAAGAGACATAACCAGAACGGGATTGAGCCCCTGAAAATTCCAGTTCAGTCCCCGTTAATTCAGAATCTCCGCCCTTGATATTGACTGACCATTTATCAGGTTCTGAGACATAAGGGAACATCAGCTTATCAGAGATATGCTCACCCGCGCAGGACTTACCCGCGACTAAAGTAGGCGTATTAAAAACGATTTTGTGCATTTTAGTTTCCAGATAATGATGAATTTCTGGAAATCCCCTATACAAGAAAATAGCCAACACTGCACTCAAGCTTGCCACCACAAAAAAAGAAAGCACTTCACGTATCCACGATGGATTGATCGCTTCGATATACTTTTCTCTTAATAGGCTAATAATGCTAAAAATGACACTTTTAGGATCCTTAATATCATGACCCAAATTAACCTGTACATAGACAACCGGGTGGAATATCCAGCGCAGCCATTGTTTTGGAGAGAACAAGGCGAAACGATATTTGTTAAAATAATACAAAAAAAACAGGCCCAATAATACGAGAATATCCCCTAGCCCCCTAAAAGGAGCAAATAACAAATAAACTGCCGCACCAAAGAAAATAGCGAAGTTTAGGACAGTATCAGAAAAAAAATTATTGAAAGGGCTTTTAGGCTCACCATTAGAAAGAGTATCTTTGACTTTACTAATAAAACTGGTTTTACCTGCCCCACGATAGCCAGTCACTAAATAACTACCAGAACTGTCATTCTCATTTAAAACCTTTACAAAATCGTCCACATCTTTTTCTCGTCCAAAAAAATCACGATGATCAAGATTTGGATTACAAGTTTGATGAACAAAACGAAATTGAGGTAAAGGAATTATCCACGTTTTAAATTTAAAACGATCTTTTTCGTTACTCATTGATTTGATTATCCTTTTAACACATAACGACGACATCATAAGAATTCATTTTCTCACACACTAAAAAATGAAGTCAACACAAATCAAAAATAAACGCAAAAGACGCTAAAGACGCTAAAGACGCTAAAAAGGCCTTAAAAACTGGCGTTCTTTTGCGTCTCTTGCGCCTCTTGCGTCTTTTGCGTTTTTCTTTTGTTTTTTTTTAGGACACGATGGCAACTTGGGCAACTTATATGCCCATCTACAATATAGATTAAAAAACGGATAGGTGGTAGGATCAATTTTCTCACAATTCACGAATTAAACAAAATGTCTCAAGAACTCAATATTGATTTTCATAACGCGGATAAATTTGTTATCCATTTTGGGAGTCGCTCTTCGGCCTTGTTGGATTTCCACATTGCTTTTGAGGATAAAGAGCAAAAAGCGATTCAATGGTATTTTGAGGTGTATGCCACTGATTATACGACTAATGTGGATGATAAAGAGGCGCAATCTGTCGTTGACAGTTTACCAGTTTGGGGAACGCGCTTATTTAATGCCGTGTTTAGCAACCCTGTTGCGCGGCGATTGTATGAGGATTTTCAAAAGCAGGGCGGCTTGTTGACGATCAGTGCCACCGAGCCCAGCATTTTGGCCTTGCCCTGGGAATTGTTGTATGACTCGGAAACGACCTTTTTATATAATTGCAAACCCCACATTTCTATTCGCCGCCGATTGGCGAGTGCCGATAAGGCGCAACAGCCCATCGTGGTTGAACCCAAAAAACGCTTGCGGCTGTTGTTTGTGATTTGTCGTCCAGAGGGCGCGGGGTTTATCGATCCGCGTGCCGATGCGAAGGCGGTTTTGGGTGCGCTTGATGAAGAAACGTCGGGGCGGTTTGAGATAGAGTTTTTGCGGCCCCCCACTTTGGAGAATTTAACGAAACGCTTGGAGTGTCGCGCTCAATATCGTAAATCGCCGGCTGTCGATGTGTTGCATTTTGATGGGCATGGCGTATTTATGCCTGTCGATGCGGCGCAACATTCGCCTTATTCTCATAAACAAAGTGCCGAGACTAAAAAAGCCGATGGCGATCCTGGTTTTATGGGATATCTGTTGTTTGAAGATGAGGCGGGCAAAACCCATCGCGTTGATGCCTGTACATTAGGCAATATCTTAACACAACAAAATGTCGGTTTAGTGGTATTGTCTGCGTGTCAGTCGGCGATGATGGGTGGGGAGGAGGCGATGAGTAGTGTGGCGGCGCGGTTGCTTCATGCCGGAATGCCCGCAGTGTTAGCCATGACGTATTCCGTGTTGGTGGAGACGACGCGGCGTTTGTTTAAACGGTTTTATGAATCGCTGGCTTATGGCGCGGGGATTGGTGAGTCGTTGGATGATGCGCGGCGATATCTCTATAGTCATCCCGAACGGGGCGAGCGACAACGCCTCAAAGGCCCTATCACGTTAAAAGTCTCTGATTGGTTTTTGCCTGCCTTGTATCAAGTGGGTGCCGATAACCCGTTGTTACTTGACGAAGACGAGATTGATGAGCCTACCGATTTGGCACAACCGTTTGCCTCGAATTTGCCCGAATTACAAGAAGCCGGTTTTGTGGGGCGCAAATATGAGTTATGGCAGATTGAACGCGCCTTCATGCAATCCACGCGCCGCTTAACCTTGTCGGGTTTTGGGGGGCAGGGTAAAACCTATTTAGCCATCGAAGCCGGGCAATGGTTAGGCCAGACGGGATTATTTGAAGCGGTTTGTTTTATCGACTATGCCAGTTTTCAAGGAACAGATGCCGTGAGTTTAGCGGTGAGTACCTTGGCAACCGTGTTGGAAATCAGTTTAATTAATGTTGAAGCGAGTAGAGACGCGATGCATCGCGTCTCCACGTTGTTGATTTTGGATAATTTGGAAACGATTGATCAAGCGCCCCTCCATGAGTTATTAGACGCTGCCAAAATCTGGTCTGAAACCGGTAAAGGTCGAGTATTGCTAACCACGCGCTCCCCCGATTTTCAGCATCCGGCCTATCCCACCGAAGGCAGTTTAAAACATCAAGCCTTGCCTTTGACGGGGTTAACCAAAAACGATGCCTTAGATTATTTCCAGCGGTTATTAAAATTACCGCCCGCCCCCAGTGTAGATTTACCACAACGCAAGGTGATTTTAGAGCTATTTGAGCAAGTGCGTTATCATCCCTTGTCCATCGGTTTGTTAGGCAAACAATTAAAAATGCGTCGCCCAGCCGAATTAGGGTTGCGTTTGGAGAAATTCATTGCCGAAACGCCGGATGATCTGTTATTAGCCTCGTTGAATTTGTCGTTGGATAAAATAGATGAAGCGGCAAAACAGTGGTTGCCAAGGTTGGGGGTATTTCAGGGTGGCGCGATGGAACCTGATTTACTAGAAATCACTGAATTGTCTGAAGAACAATGGCAAACCCTCCGCACCGCTTTAGAAACCACTGGCTTAATTCAAGCTGAACATTTGCCGGGTGTCACTGTACCTTATATTCGATTCCACCCCACCTTAGCCCCCGCGCTTAAAACCCGTCTCACCGCTGAGGAACTGGCACAACTGCTCGCCCGCCATCAGGAGCGTTATTATCAACTATCGGATTATTTGTATTTTGAAGACCAAAAAAATCCCCATCAAATCCGTGCCATTGTCCTGCGAGAATTGCCTAATTTATTGTATGCCGTCAAAGGCGCGTTAGCGGCAAAGACAGACAATGCGGTGGAATTTGTTGATAATGTCAACCGCTTTCTCAATGTCTTTGGACTCAACCGTGACCGTGCTGACTTAACCCAACAGGCTGAACAGATAGGCGGGTATACTGCTCTGAGCAATAAAGGGCAACATTTGTACGAACAAGGGCAATATCAAGTAGCGGCGCAAGTGTTTAATGAGATACTCACGAGTTTGGGGGAACTGCCCAGTTATGAGCGTTGCTTTATTTTAAGTCAGTTAGGAGGATGCTTTGCAAGTCAAGGTCAAGCAGAACAAGCTATCGCCCATTATCGGCAAGGCTTGGCAGTGGCAGAACAATTGGAACCGTTTGAAGGTGTGAAACGACAAAAGGGTGCTTTACACACGAAAATAGCGGAAGCGCTGAGTCATAAGGGAGATTTTGAGGAAGCCAAAAAAGATTATAAGGCTGCTCTTTCTATTATGAAAGAAATTGATGATCAACGTTCTATAGGTGCAATAAATGCACAATTCGGCACCCTAGCCCTGTTGCAAAACAATCTACAAGAAGCCGCAGAACGTTATCGTGAAGCACTGGCGATTTTTCAGCGATTAAATGAACCAGAATCAGAAGCGGTGGCTCATCATCAACTGGGCATGGTGTATGAAAGAGCAAAACAGTGGGATGCCGCAGAGCAGGCTTATCGAGAAGCGGCACAGATTGATGAATCTCAAGGTAATCTAGCCGGTGCAGCCCGGACTTGGAATCAATTAGCCCTCGTCAATAAAGGATCGGGCAAATTTGAAGCGGCGGAGGGTTGGTATCGTAAGGCAATTGAGGGGGCAAAATCTGTTGGTGATTTGGTACAAGTAGCAAGAGCCATTAACAACCTCGCCAACTTACTCCAAACAAACTACCCCGACCGCCTACCAGAAGCACGGCAACTGGCGGAAGAGGCTTTGGATATCATGAAAACCTTAGACTCTGCTGTGTCTGAAATTTGGACAACCTATAACATCTTGGCAAAAATTGCAGAACAACAGAACGATACCACCAAAGCTGCTGAATATCGTCGTCTGTCGCGGGAGGCTAAGGCGGGGTTTGCCGGGACAAAGTATGAATTGCAAAAACATGAGGCCTTGATTACGGCGGTGGTTGCGGCTACCCAAATAAAAAAGGTGCGGGAAAAACTAGAACCCGACTTAGAACAAAGGGCAGAGCATGGTTGGGGAAATCTCGTGGCGGCTATTCGTCTGGTTTTGGATGGTGAGCGAGATGAGGATGTGTTATGGGAATCTTTGAATATGGAAGATTCTATGATTATTAGTGCTATTTTGCGGAGGCTTTAGTACAACGGATCAGGGGAATGATCGGATTGGTTGTGAGGTGTTTTGATGGATCAGTCAAAGCTTTAGTACAACGGATAGGGGGGATTGATAAGACTCGGTGAATGGAAAACCGCCTCGCATCAATCCGATCATTCCCCTGATCCGTTGTACTTAACTCTTGGGCATTGGATACCCTCTTTATGAAAGGCTCAATCTTCGTAGGGTGGGTAGCGTGTTTTTGCTGCCCACCATTCATTTTTTGAGCTATAATATATATAGCATTTCCCGATTGAATGAAGTACAAATTTGATTGTCGTTGCAAATTGATTTAAATTAATGGTGGGCAACAAAAACACGTTACCCACCCTACATTGATTTTTAAATTTATTAATTGCATTTTTCGTTCCAAATTGATTTTGCGTTTTTTGTTCCAAGGCGTACTTTATTCAATCGGGAAACGCTATAATCGCACCCACTTATATCAGGAATCAAATCTATGCCAAATCGTTCTTTTGAAACTCGGGGGCCGGTTAACCCTTCCCGTCATTATGTTGTTCCGCGCACTCAGGAAATTGCGGATTTAGGGAAGCGTATCAAAGACGGACGCTATATTGTCATTTTTGCACCGCGCCAAACAGGGAAAACGACTTTTTTTCGTTGGGCGTTGAACTCATTAGATGAAACGTATTTGCCAATTCAGCTTAATTTTGAAGAGTATCAAGATATTTCACCTGATGAATTTTACCGTTATCTCAAAAAGGATATTCAGAATGCCATTGAAAATGTTGCTCCCCATCATCAACAGCAACAAGCGGTTTTGCACCACTTTTTGGATAATGCCTCAATTACCTCCCATATTTCAATGAGAGAGTTCTTTGAGCAACTGGCAAACTATCTCAAAACACGCCGGCTCGCTATCATTATTGATGAATTTGATGGTATTCCTACACCAATCGTGGGTCAATTTCTACACGCCCTACGCCGAATTTATCTTTCCGAAGGAGCCAACCGTTGTCCATACAGTGTCGGAATCGTAGGTGTTAAGAGTATTACCCAATTGAATTATGATCGCTCCATTTCGCCCTTTAATATTCAAAGCGAATTTGCTCTCCCTAATTTCACTCTTTCACAAGTACAAGCACTTTTAGCACAATACACCGAAGAAGTAGGGCAAGCCTTTGCGCCAGAAGTCATAGAGAAACTTCATAAACAGACGGCTGGACAACCCTTTCTGGTTAATCGCATGGCACAAATCTTGACGACGGAAATGGGGATAGCGCGTGATGAAACGATTTCAGCTCGCCACTTTGAAATAGCGCATCAGCGCATTTCAAATGAACAAAATGTTCATCTATCACATTTAACCACAAATATTCGTCGTGAACCACGATTTAAAACCATTCTTCTGAAAATCTGCTCGTATGAGGCCGGAATTCATTTTAATCTTCATAATGAGTATATCAGTGAATTGGTGACTTATGGGATATTAAAAGCGGGAGAAGAAGGCTTTTGTGAATTAGCGAATCCGATTTATCAATATTGTATCGTGCAAACTTTTCGACCGCTTATTAATGGATTGGAACGACAATATCTTCCAGAAGACACAGACGCTGGTTTTTTGGATTATTTAACCTCAGAAGGAAAAATTGATATGCGATCCTTGCTGGCTAATTTCCGTGATTTTATAGCGCGAGCGGGTTTTAGGGTTCTGCAAGTACCAGACACTCCCCAAGAATTTGTGGGACAATATCTCTTGTTTGCCTATCTTGATCAATTTGTGCGCCAAATGCGCGGTTTTATGTATCCTGAAGTTCGCACAGGGCGTGGGCGGATGGATTTAATCCTACTTCACCAAGGCAACAAGTACATTGTTGAAACAAAAATATGGGAAGGTCCAAAATCCTACCAAGCCGGCAAACGTCAACTCGCTAAGTATTTGAAATTAGAAGGCGTTGCCGAAGGTTATTATATTGTATTTGATCATCGCATCAAACCCAAAGCAAGATTTGATACGGATACGATTGAAGAAAAGTCGATTGTGAGTTATTGCATTCCAGTGATACAAGAACAACCTTCTACGGTTGCGAAAGTTTTGGCATAAGGCCACTCCCAAAATCTAGGGGAGGATGGTGGGCAAGCGGGCGGTGAAATTTGGGTTTAGATAGCGTTTCCCGATCTCATGACGTACAAATAACATGCACTCCAAGAGGGCCGCAAAAATAACTTCTGTTCGATTTTGCCACGGAAAAACACGGAAAAACACGGAAAAATATTCCGTGCTTTCTGTGTCATTCCGTGGCTTTTAATACATCTCAATTCCCACTATTTACCCCATTTTGCAACCCCATCCGAAACGTTTCCGCATTAATCAGCGCAATATTTTTCACAAAATGCATTAAGCCCGACTCGAATCACATACACGCTAATCGCCACCGTCAAAATCTGCAACGCGGCCCCCGAATAGCCCATAATCAGCAACACCGATCCCAATTTTTCCAACACATCTTCATTTCTGATATCGCCCCACTTCTGCCATTGCTTGCTCAATTCACTGCTTTCTTGGCATAAAATCTCTTTAGCTTTATTGCCACATTTGTGCAAAAAGGAATCTGGGGATTCTTTAGCAATCTCCTTAATCTCTTTGCGTTGCTTATCCAGTAATAGCTCCTCATCCGCCAGTGACGATCCCGACTTGCTTGCCCCAGACTTGAGTTGTTTTTCCAAATCGCGTAGCTCACGCAATTGCTCATCCATCTGCGCCGAAAGCAGAGTCATTTCTTCAGTTGTAAAACTCATCATTAAATTCCTCTTTGATTCTGAGATTAAAAATAAATAAACGCGCTTAAACGCTAAAGACGCTAAAGACGCTAAAGACGCTAAAAACACTCGTTTATCAAAAGCAATCGAAGTGTCTCTTGCGTCTCTTGCGTCTCTTGCGTCTCTTGCGTTAGAAGTCATCTTGACATCAAACCGCGCTTAAACGCTAAAGACGCTAAAGACGCTAAAGACGCTAAAAACATTCGTTTATCAAAATAAATCGAAATATCTCTTGCGTCTCTTGCGTCTCTTGCGTCTCTTGCGTTAGAAGTCATCTTGACATCAAACCCGCATGATTTATTTTGCGAGGCTTAAAAATTTAAACCTTGTCTTTTATACTGTAAACGATTAAAATCACCCTGTTTTTTTCATAACAGGGTGATATCAAGATGTATAGACAACAACTTGCCTATCTGACTGAATGGTTCAAGCTAAAGCATCGTAAGCCTATTGTGATTCGGGGTGCAAGACAAGTTGGCAAATCGACGCTTGTGCGATTGTTGGCTGAACAAAGTCACATAGAGTTAGTCGAGTTAAATTTAGAACGAAATCCAGAGTTGGCTACTTTATTCCAATTTCGTGATCCACATAAAATCATTCAACTGATTTCCCTTCAAACCGGAAAAACCATTCAACCTGATCAGACTTTGCTCTTTATTGATGAAATTCAGGCTTCTGCGGAAGCCATTGTTGCACTGCGCTATTTTTATGAGGAATTACCCGCATTGCATGTGATTGCGGCAGGTTCTTTGCTGGAATTTACGCTTGGCAAAACCGGCTTTTCTATGCCAGTCGGGCGTATTGAGTATCTTCACCTTGGCCCAATGACGTTTGCCGAATTTCTCCTTGCGATGGGTGAACACAAGCTGGCCGAATTTCTTGAACATTATCAAATCAATGAGGAGATTCTTAAACCTATCCATGATAAATTAATGGAATTGGTGAAAATCTATTTCATCACAGGAGGAATGCCGGAATCTATTCAGGCTTATGTTGAAGATAAGACGTTTAAAACCAGTGAAAAAGTCAAGCAATCTATCCTTTCGACTTATCAAGACGATTTTGGCAAGTACGCGCCCATCATGAAACATGATTTGATGCGTAAAATGTTCACTAAAATACCCACGATGATTGGTAATAAGTTTAAATACAGTCAGATCAGCAACGGTATTAAATCGGCTACTATAGCATCAAGCTTAGAACAACTGTGTTTAGCTAGGATTGCGTGGAAAGTGCATCACACTTCAGCGAATGGCGTGCCACTGGGTGCAGAACAAAATGATCGTTTTTTTAAAGTCTTATTTTTAGATATTGGTTTAACCTCGACTGCCCTTGGGTTAAATTACTTGAATCTTTTAGATATTAGCGAACTCAATTTGGTTAATAGTGGCAGTCTTACTGAGCAATTCATTGGGCAGCATCTTCTGTATTCCAACAAGACTTATGAAGAGCCCAATCTTTATTATTGGATACGAGAAAAAAAATCTTCATCGGCGGAATTGGATTATGTGATTAATGTCGGTCAACAAATCATTCCAATAGAAGTTAAAGCGGGTAAAACAGGTAGAATGAAATCGCTTCACTTATTTCTACAAGAAAAACAAAGACATTTGGGAGTACGTTTTAACTCCGATCAGCCCAGCTTGATGGATACTAAGCTGAAATTGCCCGATAGTTCTCAAGTGCATTTTAAATTTTTATCATTACCACTTTACTTGGTAGGGGAATTAAGGCGATTGATTGAATCTCTATAACTTGATGTTCCTGTTTTTGAGAAAATCTATTTTCTCACGCAAAGCCGCGAAGACGCTAAGGATAATGATTTTGTGCTTTTGCGCTTTTGCGTCTTTGCGTGAGTCTTTAAGCTTAAATGGTGGGCAGCAAAAACACGCTACCCACCCTACATGTTATCAAAAAGTCTTTAACGAATAAAATCAATATGATATAACGTAATAATGGGATATTCATTGGTCTGATTCCGAAATATCTTGTTCAAAAAAATAAATACCGACTCCGGCCTGTTTACGTCCGGTTCCTTTGACTTCTGGATTGGCATCGCGATCTTGTTGAACTAACCATTCATTCAGTTGTTCTAAAAGGGCTTGCCCATGTTCCTTGGTTAAACGGTTTAATTCAGGTAAGGCTTCCACGGGTAAATTATTGTAAGCGAGTTTGCGTTGAAAATAAGCGTCTTGTGGCTCACAAATTAAATTATGATCAATGGTTGCAATCAAGAAGGCGACATCGGTGCCTAAAATGTTTAATTTATCGGTTTCGCTGGTTTGTGGAATATAGGCCCGTTGCAATAAACGAATACGGCCATCTTTTAAACGGCTTATCGCATTGACTCGTAGCAATTCATCCAAAATGGCGCGTGCCGGCACATCACCACTATATTGATTAACCAGTAAACTGAAAGTAGCCCCTTCGCCTTCCATCGGCAAAATAGCCGGTTCACACCAACCATCCTGAAAGGTGCGATCTTGTACCCAACCATTAATGACTCTAGCTGCCCGATTATACCGTTCTACGGTGCCCACATCACTGGGTACCGGTTTTTCTTTAACCAGTTTCACCTCTTTACGCGAGAGGCCCGTAAGAACAGAAACCCTTGAATCAGTTTGTTTTTTACCTTCAATACGAAATTCTTGGGTAGCCACATCGACATAAACCCATTTTGCTAATTCCGCAAACGTACCAAATGGCATACCGTTACGCAGTAAGATACGAATTAAAGGATATAACAATTTTTGGACAGCATAACCGAGTACCTGTTTGACTTCATCCATCTTTAGGCCTCATGTTCAGTTATCAGTTGTAGGGTGGGTAACGTCTTTATGTTGCCCACCATTAAAATTGGTAAAGAAATCCTAAATTGCTAATGACTTTTTAAACTATGTGGACTATATTATAAACTATTCAAGCCGTTTCTATCTTTTTAATCTATTTATCAAATAATGGCCTATTTATAAATTCATTAATAATCAATACGTTATTTCATATTGTGTTTTTTATTTATATTTGGTGTTGATTTCCCAAAATGGTTTGCTATACTGAAAATGGTGGGCAAATTCGTTTCGACGCAGGGCGTCGAAACGAACTTACCTACATTAAATATTATATTATTCAAGCCGTTTCTATTTTTTAATCTATTTATAAAATAATGGCAGATTTATAATTCATTAATAATCAATACGTTATTTCATATTGTGTTTTTTATTTATATTTGGTGTTGATTTCCCAAAATGGTTTGCTATACTGAGGATGGTGGGCAAGTTCGTTTCGACGCGGGGCGTCGAAACGAACTTACCCACCCTACATTCATTAATTAAAAAGGAGCATTAATCATGTCATACCAAGAGGTACATTGTTCAAAGCGGATTATGCGCTTTGGTTTACCGGTAATTACCGCGTTGGGTATTTTGATGGGTTCAACAACGCTAGCAGCGGCACAGGAGTTGCCGGCAGTATGCGATACTGATCCCGCAGTTTGCAATCTCACAGCGGAGCAAGTTAATACGATTCGGCTCTGCGAAAAAATGGGGGAAGACTCGGAAGCGTGTGAAACCGCTTGGCAAGAGACGACATTACCCGCGACATGCGATACGGATCCCGCGTCTTGTGATTTAACGGCGGAAGAGGTGAAGGCGATTCGAGTTTGCGAGGCTAACCCGGAGGGTGAAGAGTGCCAATGGTTTGATGAAGGCGATTTTGAAGGTGAGGATAGGGAATCTGATGAGGTTCCTTTTAATGTCAGCGATAAGTGCAAAACGGATCCGGCATACTGCGATAATCCTGGGCCGGCTGTCTTCACTGTTGAGACGGGAGTGTTGGAGATACCTGTTGTTAAAGTTCTGATGCCTGAAGAAGGCCTTGAAGAACGTTATGAAGCCAAGCTTCGGACTAACGATGGTTTCGGTTTCATGCTTGAGCAGGCGACTTATTTGGTAGGTTCTGAAGAAAGGGCTCCCTTGCCAGAAAACTGTGATACGGATCCGGCCTCTTGCGGTTTGACGGCCGAAGAAGTCAAGGCGATTCGCATTTGCGAAACCCAAGGTGACGAATCTGAACAGTGCAAAACCGCTTGGGATGATCTCGCGAAATTATGCGATACCGATTCTGTGGCTTGCGGCGCGGTAAGCCAATCGTCTTTGATTTGCGAAGAAAAAGGGCATGAATCTGAAGCTTGTGAACAAGCCATGATGGCAGCCCATAAATTGCCGGCTGAATGCGACAGCGATCCCGCTTCTTGCGATTTGACGGCAGAAGAAGTGAAAGCGATTCGCGTTTGCGAAGAGAAGGGGCATGAATCTGAAGCTTGTGAACAAGCCATGATGGCAGCCCATAAATTGCCGGCTGAATGCGACACCGATCCCGCTTCTTGCGAGATGACAGCAGAAGACGTGAAAGCAATTCGGGCCTGTGAAACCAATGGGCATGAATCTGAAGCTTGTGAACAAGCGATGAAGGCAGCCCATAAATTGCCGGCTGAATGCGACACCGATCCCGCTTCTTGCGAATTGACGGCAGAAGAAGTGAAAGCAATTCGGGCCTGTGAAACCAATGGGCATGAATCTGAAGCTTGTGAACAAGCGATGATGGAAGCCAGTAAATTACCGGAAAAATGCGATACCGATCCCGCTTCTTGCGAACTGACAGCAGAAGAAGTGAAAGCGATTCGAGCCTGTGAAACCAATGGGCATGAATCTGAAGCTTGTGAACAAGCGATGATGACAGCCCATAAATTACCGCCTGAATGTGACAGCGATCCAGCGTCTTGCGATTTGACGGCCGAAGATGTGAAAGCGATTCGGGCTTGTGAAGAGAATCCTTCAGATGAAGCGTGTATGATGCCGATGGAACCTGAAGAAGGGCCTGATTTCATTCTCACTGAAAGCGATAAATGCAAGACTGATCCTGCCTCTTGCGAACATCCTGGCCCTGCTGTTTTAGATGAAGAGGGTAGATTGCATCTGCCTGTCGTCAAAGTCATCTACCCAGATGGCACAGAAGAACATTATGAGGTTATTTTTTGGATGGATGAGAATAGCATGATGTTTTTCCTTGAGGAAGTCATCTTTTTGGATGGCGAGAGCAAACCATAATTAGTTTTGTAAATAGAACGCTGATTGTCATGATCAGACTGATTATCACTGATTTAATCTTGGGCGAACCGACGTGTTCGCCTTTTTTTTTGGAAATAGTTTTTGATGCTTTTTTTTTCAACACAGAGAACACAGAGTACCACAGAGTACCACAGAGTATAAGTCTATGATTTTTTAAACGATCTTTGATTTTATAGCCTGATTTCAGTATCATGACTCTTTTCAATTAAAATTATAGGAAATTAATCTGATGGGCCAAGTTCAAATACCAGTCAAAATCACCAATGCTATAGATGAAGGCATGGTGCGTAGTGGACAATGGGACAACAGTAAAGTATAACGGATGCGAGCGAAGCGCGTTGTGTGGCTTCATCCTCGGATTGAGCATTATTGACGAACCTATATATATTAATATGCCTAGCATTGAACAGTTGATTCAAAGTAATACGATGCATTCTTGTTATGCGCTAGTTTATACACCTAAACGCGAACAGAGTCGCAATCGTTTTCCTGATTTGTGTGTGTTTAAAATGGAATCTGAACAGGCGGCTAAAATGGCCGCTCAACCCGACAAAAATCTTTATCCGGCATTGATTCGTGGGCCTTCAAGATCGTCGGAAGGGGTTATGTTGTATTATTTATTAGAATGGTTGGATTGATATTTTAGGAGAATCAGGGGAATGGTGGGCAACAAAAAACCGTTGCCTGCCCCCTACAGACTGATTTGAATATTTAGTACAGCGGATTTTCGGATTGTTCGGATTGATGAGAGGGACTGTTTCCATTTATTGGGGTAGAAACGTAGAAACGTGATTAGAGACGCGAGGCATGAGACGCGAGGCATCGCGTCTCTACAAATAAAGGAGATTAACGCAAGTGAATAAAACGATTTTGAGTTATCTGTTGATGTTGTTAATGGCTTTTCTTTCTCTAGGCAATGTTTACGCTGTGTCTAAGCGAAACGCGCTGGAAAGGGGGCCTCTTTCTAATAGCCAAGATGAGCAGCAAGCGGCCTTTTTGCTTTTGGATATCGAGAAACTGGATGATGTGATGGGTGTGACTGATGTGGATGAAACGGGCCACACTTTAAGCTATCGTTATCGTCGTTTGGATGAGGTGGTTGATCACATCACGCGGCAGACGAATGATGATCATCATGGGCATGGGGAGGATTATCATCTTTGGCGGGAATATTTGCGTCAGCCTCATCCGACGGTAGAAACGTTTCAATATTTCTTTGCACAAGCGGCTCTTGAATTTGGGGTACCGGTTGAGATTCTGGAAGCGATTGCTTTTGTCGAAACCAATTGGACGCAAATCGGGCCTTCTATTGATCGCGGTTGGGGTGTTTTGCATTTGGTTCAAAATAATTATGCGGATACTTTAAATGAGGCTGCGACTTTACTGGATATTGCGCCACAACGTTTGAAAGAGGATGCGCGGGAAAATATTCGCGGCGGGGCCGCTTTGATCGCGCACTACGCGGGTGAACAACGTCATAGTTGGACTGATCATGGCGATTGGTTTGAGGCCGTTAAGCGGTTTACGGGTTTAATCAGTGATGATCTGCGTGAAATGCACGCTTTACGCTATTATGATGTTCTCAAAACGGGGGCTGAATCACAAACGTTGTGGGGAGAGACGATCACGCTTAAAAGTCATCCCGAAGTTGTATTGACTCGTCAACGGGTGAATCAGGCCCGGAAAACGACCAGAAGTACAGACTATGCGCCGGCACTTTCTAAGTTGACGACGTGCAATTTCAGTTCAAGAAGTAGTCGTACTATTGATACTTGGGTGAATCACTGGATTGGGGAAGGCACTTATGCGGGCGCGATTTCGTGGTTTCAGAACTGTAATGCGAAAGTCAGTGCCCATTTTATCATCTCTTCCAATGGCGAAATCAGTCAATTAGTGCCGGTTAAAGATATTGCTTGGCATGCCGGTGTTTGGAGCTACAATCAACGTTCTATTGGCGTTGAACATGAAGTGACTGTTTCTAATCCCAAGGGATGGAATACGACTTGGACTACGCCTCTGCTGAAATCTTCGGCTAAAATGGCCCGCTATTTTGCGGATAAATATAGTATACCGAAAACCCGTTCCACAACGCCTGGCATTTTAGGGCACAATGAAATCAAAACGACTACCTGTCCAGGTACTTTACCTTGGGATGAATGGATGCTCTATTTCAATGGAGGCGTTGCAGTCAAACTGCATTCCGCAATCACGATTAAACCTAACCCGATTGTTCAAGGTTCGCCCGTCACTGTCAGTGTTGGTATTACGAATTTGGGAACAGAGGCTTTTAATGGCAATATTGCGGCTGCGCTTCATTCAAGTTCAGGCGCGTTTTTGGGGGATATTGAACGTCGGGATGGTGAGACAATCGCTTCTCAAGGAACGAATCAATACACTTTCCAAAAAGACGCTATCACGTCAGAACCGGGTGAGTATCAACTCCAAATTAAATACGAATCATCTGCCGCTGACATCAGTTGGGGTGTGATTCCGGATGGCGCGTATCAAAACCCGATAACGGTTGAAGTCGTTAAGCCTATAACGATACCCAGCGAGGCGTATTCATGGACGGGTAATGGTTCCCTGATCAGTTATCATGGACATCATCGCAGAATACTGAAAGAAGGGGATTATCCTTTTGGGATCACACAGGATGTGACTGTACTCCATCCGGAATTAGCGAAACCTATCGCTTTTTTCCAGTGGCATGCCGATAAACAACATTGCAATCGTTTAGAAATCAGCACTGATGCCGCTTCGGCATCGCCAGTGGATATCACATTCGGTCAATGGAATACCAGAACTGAGGATGTGATTTTCCAGAACGTCACTTTGCCCTTTGTCATCGGTGAAAAGAACACGGGTTTCAATTTTGGCGAGAGTGATAATAATTGGTATGTTTTAAGTGTGGCTTTTAAAAAAGCGGTTTCTGAAAAAAGCAAGTTATATGCGAAATGTACCACGCAGCCGACAGGCAAAAATTACGATAAAAAGGGCCCGCATCCGATTATTTTAGAAGGGGGTTATCAATGGAATGGTACAGCTTCCATTTTGAGCCATAGATTTCGTAATCGGTACAATGATGTGAAAGAGAATGATTGGCCCTTTGGTGTTTTTGAAGATGTGGCAGTCATCCACCCTTCTTCTGAGAAACAGGCGGTGTTTTTCCAATGGCATATTTCAGAACGTTGTCAGCGACTTACGCTTGAAACGAGTCATCCGAGTAAGCCACAAGTGACGCTTTTAGCCAAAGCTTGGGGTAGCCGTCAGCTCAAAACGCTTAACACCACTTTACCCGCCACTTTTTCGGCTGCCAATATTGGTATGACTTCAAATTATGGGAGTTGGGCAGTCATTCAAGTTGGATTTGATCAGCCCGCCAGTGAGATATTTGATGTGTATGCCAGTTGTTTAGGGGATTAATGATATTGAATGGTGGGCAAGCGGGCAATACGATTTTGGGTGTTTTTGAAATCATGGCGGCCCGCTTACCCACCCTACATTGATCTAAAATTATAGATGATAAGGCGTTGTTTATGAACTTATCAGAGAGTGTAGAAAAACAACAGCAAAATACTCTAAAAGTTGTCAGGGCCAGTATGGCTATTTTTTTCAACTAGTGCAGGAAAGCAGAAATATCGAGACCACCCAGCCACCCAGCCACCCAGCCAACAGCTAAAGCAGTTGTCTAAAAGCTTAAGTCACCTAAAGGTGACTACCTCCCCACAATCGTATTTATTAGCATCATTCTTATAATTAAATTGTGGCGTACTATTCACAATTATAATTTGCGCTTTTTTGGAAGTATAAATCCATTTAAAGTTGCTCGTTTTAGCAAAAACGTGCAGCATGTTAGTCACCTTTAGGTGACTTGAGCTTTTAGACAACTGCT
>Ga0164315_10000591_pt1 | contig 25639 bp, 49 predicted proteins | sample GuaBasSedimGuay6_FD_113737 | JGI IMG/M metagenome (GOLD analysis project Ga0164315, IMG submission 113737) | Subseafloor sediment microbial communities from Guaymas Basin, Gulf of California, Mexico - Guay6, Core 4569-2, 0-3 cm | ecosystem: Environmental > Aquatic > Marine > Hydrothermal vents... | reverse complement strand
TAGATAGAACTCCATCGTCGAGAGGAAGGTTGATTAAATCTATTAGAAAACGAAAACAAAGTGTTCTAAAAAGACAATTAAAAAGTGTTCCACTTGGATACTTTACAAAGAATAGAAAAAAGTTTACACTTAGAAAATTAAAGAAAGGGAGAGAAACTTATGAAATGATTGAGAAGAAGAAATTTAGAAAGGATAAAAAAACAGAACGAAAAAGGGTGGTTAGGAGAAAAAGGAAATGAATAAATCTACAATCTTTCTTATGTGTTTATTATTTGTTGGGAGTATCCTTTTTGTAGTTGCACAAAGTAATGTGGTTAATTTTAGAGATTATTTGAAAGTTGAGGTTGCAGCACCGTTAGAATCAAACGGAGCAATTCCAGTAAACATTCAAGATCAACATTCAAGAGCCTTAGATTTACCATTCATTAAAGCTAAGGCTCCTCCAACTACTCTTTCTGCTGATGCAATAACTGGAGAATATACAATAACAGTAACTTCAACTACTGGCTTTGTGGATGATTCTGTAATTGTTTTAGCAAGTGGAGAATATTTTTATATTGGTAGACAATTAGGAGCAGTTGCTGGGAATGTAGTTACCTTAGATACTCCATTAGATTTTAATTATACTTCTGGCTCTATTGCATTCGCTGCAAATTATCATATGAATGTAGATGGATCAACTACCCCACAAATTTTTCAAATCGGACCGATTGGAACAGCCGTTGATATGGAACTTGATATAACTAGAATTATGGGTTACTTCCAAGATGGCTCGACAATGGATGATTCAAAATTTGGAGGAATACCAGCATTAACTAATGGAGTTGTATTAAGAAGGAACAATGGGGTTATGACAAATTTTTGGAATGCAAAAAGTAATGGAGAACTTTCTTTAATGACATATGATTTTGCATATAGTGAAAAAGCACCTGCTGGTTCTTATGGTGCAAGGTTTAGAAGTACTTATGCAGGACAGGGAAAGCATGGTGTGACAATAAGATTAGAACCAGGAGATACATTAGAAGTAATTATACATGATGATTTAACTAATTTGGAGGACTTTATAATGATGGCTCAGGGTCATGTAGTGACAGATTAAAATGAATAAATTTATTATGGTATTCCTTGGTATACTTCTACTAAGTTTAGTTAATGCACAACTAACTTATCAAGTAGATACTGAAACTAATCTAACAATAGTTTGCCTCAATGATGGTTATTGTTCTAGTGGTTCTTATTGCAATATCAATGTTGAAGATCCAAATAAAGATATTATAATTCAGAATGAAAACATGACGGATTATGGAACATGGTTTGGTTACAATATGACACCAACGGAATATGGATTATATTTAGTGAGTGGTTATTGTTTTGATAGTGGTGAATATAAAGAAATTAATTATTCTTTTGAATCTACAGTAGATGGAGAAGAACAAACTTTGGGGAAACTTTTAGGAAGTTTGGTTTTAATATTATTAATGATAGGGCTTATTGGTTTGGTAAAATACAATCACGATCACACAGATTTCGATAAATGGAATGATGAAATAAAAGGTAAACATAAACACATGGGGCAGACAATGGTTAGGGGTATGGTTTATAATCTATTCAAAAACACATTCTTATGGTATTACTTTTTAGGATGGTTAATAATATTAACATTAAATAATGTTGTTTATGGTTATCTAGGTTTGAATGCTGGACAATACTTCACACTAATAGCAAATGTTTATTCATTAGGATTTTTCCTGGTAACAATATTTATGATAGGCCATACATGGAGTTACTTTAGAGATACTATAGAGAATATAACAGAGGATAATTGGGGGGTTGGTAACTGATGGAAAATAAAAAACCAATGAAGGTTAGTAAAGAATGGTATGAGTTTATAGAAAAGTTTGGTGTTAATAGGATTAAGGCAGATGTTGATTCTAAAATGTTACCTCTTTGCCAACTACCGAATATAATAGTAAAATACTTTAAGTTAAATAACGATAGATATTTAGAACTTATAAGTATGGAGGCAACAAATGGAAATAACTGATTACTTTGATGTTAGATCGTCTAAGAGTAGTATTATGCTGGTTGTAACTGGGCTTATAATGATAGCTTTATCTGGTTTATTTTTTGCGGGAACGTATTTTTTTATGGATACAATTCAAGATGGTTTGTTGGCAAGTAATTGTGTGATTGAGGGTAATGTTTTCTTTGATGATTGTCAGAGTATGTGGAGTTTAGTGGTATACCCATTCCTAAATCTAAAGACAGTGCTGGTATACCTAAGTTTCTTCTCCATATTTATATTAACTATTGGTATGTTATTGATGGGTTATCAAAGTGGAAGTAACCCAGCCTTCTTAGGCCTTTTAGCTTTAGTAGAAATAGTAATAGTTTATGGATCAATTCCTATAGCTAATATTTATAGAACACTTCTGGAGAATCCGATGATATTAAATGCTATGATTCCCTTCGGTGTTTATAATACAATCATGCTTTATTTTCCATGGTTTGTATTTATAATTTCATTGTTCTCTTTAATTTTGGGAATAGTTAATTGGCAAAAATCACCAGTAAATAATGTGCAGGAAGAGTTGGATTATTAATTTTCAAGTAGTAAGAAAAGTATATAAACAAAACATTATTTAGTTTATTACCTTTTTTGGTAAAGGTGAGCGAGATAAGATGAGTGAAATAATAAAGAGAAGAATGAGTGAAAGTGTTGGTAAAGAAGTTAAAATCTTTACGAATAATAATTTTAGATATGCTGGTAAATTAATAAATTTTGATGATGAGTTTATTGAGATTTTGGATCGTGTTGTTGGTGGATATAAAATAATTAAGATTAATGATATTAAAGATTTAGAGGTTAGAGAATGAGTGTTACTATTTTAACTAAGGATGTTGGAGAGGTTAAGGATAGAAGATGTTATGCTGATTTTAAATGGGGATTAGAAGATGGTATAGAACAATGGATTAAAAGAGATTTGAGGTGTGAAGGAAATGAATTCAACAGCTAAGGTACTTCTTGATGATTTAAAAATAAAAGGCGAATTTCCATATAAAGAATCTTGGGATAGAGTTAAGGATGATTATTTGGGTGGTAGAATTAGTTTTGAGGAATGGGAAAAATATTGGAGTGAGAAGAATAAGGATAAAGAACCAGTTAAAGAAAAGATAGTGGTGATGTCTAAATTTAATCCTGTGCCTTTTGGAGAAGAGATATTAAAAAATAACCATATAATTTATGATAGAAATAAAATACTATGGAGGTATGATAGTAATGAAGGAATTTGGAAAGCTGGTGCAGAACAATTTATAAAAACAGAATTAAGAGTTAATCTATTTGGTGACGAACAACAAAAGAAAAATTATGTAGATGAAATAGTACATCACCTTAGGGATATAACTTATGATGAAAATTTTGAGATGGATAAGAATCCATATCTTATAGCATTTAGAAATAAAGTTTTTAATCTAAAACTGAATGAATTTGTTGATTTTGATTATAGACATTATATAACAAATAAAATAGATATTAAAATTAATAAAGATATAAAGAAATGTCCAAATATTGATAAGTTTTTTAGTGAGAGTGTTAATAAAAAATATAAAGATATATTATATGATTTAGCAGCTTATTGTCTATTTCGTGATATGCCTTATCAAAAGTTATTTTTTATATATGGACAGGCATGTACTGGCAAAAGCCAATATTTAGATTTATTAGAAAAGTTCTTAGGAACTAATAATTACTGTTCTGTTGAACCACAGGCTATTCAAAAAGATATTCATGCTGGTGCACAGATGTGGTTAAAATCTGCAAATATAGTTTCTGATATAGATTATAACGCATTAGATAATATAAACCAAGTAAAGAAAATAACTGGTGGAGATACTATGAAGATAAGACAGATGTATAAGGATCCTTTTAATGATAAACTTTTTGCTAAACAAATATATTCAACTAATAAACTTCCAGTAGTTAAAGAAAAAACAAGAGCATGGTATAGAAGAGTTTATCCAATAGAATTTTCTAATATTGTTTCTAAAGAAAAAATGGATCCATTTTTATTAAATAAAATGAGTACAGAGGAAGAGTTATCTGGATTTGCCTGGAAATGTATAGAGAAATTAAAGGAACTTCATAATAATAAATTTATATTTACATGGGATATTGATGAAGTTGAAGTTGCTAAAATGTATGAAGAGTTAAGTAATCCTATTCTTATGTTTATTAATGAAAATTGTTCTCAAAAAAGAGGTGATTCTTCTTATTGGGTTTATCAATATGAATTCAAAGAGAGATTAAATAATTGGTTACACACAAATCAATTCCCAAATATGACAAAATCACAGATAAATGAGTATATGATAGAAAATTATAGTGCTTCAAATAGGCCAAGTGCGGATGGATTAAAGACATATCGGGTATTTGTTGGTGTTAATTGGGATAAAACTCAACAAAATGAGGATAATCTTAACCGTTTTAACCATTTTAACCACTCTCAAAAAAAAGAATATATATATAGAAGGTCTTTTCAGACCCCCCCTATTTCCGTTAAAACGGTTAAATCTAATTCTCCACAGGAAACAGAGGTGCAAAATGACAAAAAACAAAAATAATATAAACACCAAGATCCAAACAACAATAGAATGTCCGAAGTGTAAAGCTAAAATGGATATATCAAAAATAAAACAGGCGATAAAGAATAGAATTGATCTAGAACTCGATTCTATACTTGATAGAATATGACTACCACAAACTGTAATGATTGTGGAGTAGAAATTGAAGCAGAGATATCCTGTGTTGTAGATACTGGGCATTTATGCCCTTCTTGTCATTTTGATTATAAATGTAGTTATGATGGGTTTCACACATGAATAAACTTTGCAACGGTTGCCCATATAAATCAATCAAAAACGGAACTTGTACACACAAAGGAATGAAACAACAAAAGGCTGGAAAAACATATTGTTTATTCCCAGATCCAACCAAATGTGAGTTCTATGTTGAATGGGTTGAGATGTCTAAAGAAAGTTTATTAGAACAGCCCTGTGAGTATTCTAGGGCTATTGAGGAAGAAGAATGGTAGAGCATTGTGAGAACTGCGGAGAGCTTTGTTGTGGGAAGTTAAGGATTGAGGCTAGGAAAGGAATCTATTATATATTTTGTAATAATTGTTTTGCTAGGTTTAGGTGGATTAAAAATAAAGAGATTAGAAAGATATTGAAACAGAATAAATATGGCGTCACTTGTTAGTGAAACACAAAGTTTAAATACTATTTAATCCTATAAAATATATGAAAACACAGATAAAAAAAATTGGTACAAGTAAGGGTATAATTATTTCAAAAGAGATGATGGCCTACCATGAGCTAGAAGTAGGTGACTGGGTAGACATCGCAGATATAGTGAAGGTGAAAAAATGAAAGTAGATTTAGGATTTGGAGTTGAAATAGAAATTAAGAAAACTAAAACATTAGGAACTAAAACATTAATAGACAATAACCTACCTAATAATATATGGGAAAGAAACATGATTAGGAGATTAGAATGAAATTCAGATATTTAAAATACAAAGGAAAAATAAGGCAGGTTCGAGAGGTAGAGATTAATTCATTAATTGATTATTTGAAACTCAACAACGTAAGAAACCAAACTCAAGATTATCTAAATAAACATGGAGGTAAAAAATAATGGCAAACACAATTAAAGCAGCAGCAGAAAATTACGAATCTAAAAAGACGGCAAATATTGCAGACTTAGAAAATTTCGATGTTTCAGAAACTATGGAAGAACGTGAAGGCACAGATAATGATGGAAAGAAATTTGAATATAATGTTTTAGTAAGAGATGGAAAAGAATATAGAATCCCAAACACAGTACTAGAATCTATTAAAGGAATTTTAAAAGCTAATGCTAAACACGACAAAAAGGTAAATGTGTTTTCAGTTGAAAAAACTGGAGAAGGAATGAACACAAAATACCAAGTCGTAACTATAAAATAAATTTTTTATTATACTCGCTGGGCAGGTTATAACTCTCCTGCTCCCATAAACCAAGATCCTCCTCGGCGAGAGGGGGTATTAATGCTCCAGAAGGGCCAAGGGTTTGGCAAATGACACAATATGCGTCACTCATCGAAAGTGGGTTCAACTCCCACCTGGAGCTTATGAGAAATTCAACAGCATTTGGAATAATAATGATCTTAGGATTACTAGGAATAGGAGTAATGCACGAACAAGTCCATGTGGCTATCTATAAAGGATATGGGATAGAAAGTGAAGTTCATTATATTAAATATTTTCCAAGCTTTATGACAGTGGCAGAGAAGCCATGCCCTACAGAAACATGCCAATTAGCACATGATATAAATGAAGTTGTGGGATATCCATTAATCGCATTCTATATAGTCTTAATGACAGCATTACTTTTATTGATAATAAATACGGAGGAACAAAATGAAAGACATAAAATATACATGCAAACGTGCGAAGAAACTAGAAGAACTCAAGGAGAATAGAAATCCAAATGACTTAACAAAGAAAGTAATTAAAATATTTGAGGCTCAAGGTTGTAATTATTGCAGTGGCAATTATTCAGAATGCGATGAATACATACCAACCTACGAATGAATTTAAGACAAAAACTAGAAGACGAAAAACAAATAGAGAAAGTAATTAGAATACTAGGAAACATGCACCCAGAAGATAAAGACTTAGAGAACTATCAAAATATACTAAATAAAAAAGCAGAAGAATACAGTAGGAATTACGGAGGAAACTATGGGAAATATGAAGAATAAATGTTGTAACAATCCAGAAGGATATATTATTCCAGTAGGAAAAGATGGTTATATTTGTCAAAGATGTTCAGAAGAAACACACGAAGAAGTTAAAATACAGTTGGGGTTCACTTAAGCCTTAAAATGGGAAAAACAAAAAACACAGGATATGGAAGATCTTACGGATACATTAAACCAGTTAAGACAAAAAAAATTCCCATAGAATTAGAATTTAAAACAAAAGATGGGAAAATAGTTATAATTAAGGCAACTAAAATAGTTAGGGATTCATCTAAGCCTTAAAAATGGAAACAACAATGATAATATCAATAGTAATAATATTAATTTGTATTATAAATTATTTAATGCTATGTTTTACATTAAATAGAAATCCATTAGATCCATTTACAGATAAAACACCTAAATTGATTGGATGGACAATTTCGCATAAGAACTAAAAACCGAAATGGCAAAAATATTAATAGCATGTGAAGAAAGCCAAAGAGTATGTATAGCTTTTAGAAAGTTGGGACATGAGGCTTTTAGTTGTGATACTTTACAATGTAGCGGTGGGCATCCAGAATGGCATATACAAGGAGATGTCTTAGAACAATTAAATAAAGACTGGGATTTAATAATAGCACATCCACCATGCACATATTTATCAAATGCAGGAGCATGTAGACTTTATCCAAAAGCAGGAGAATTAAATATTGATAGATATAATAAGGGTTTAGATGCTAAAGAATTTTTTATGAGATTATTAAATGCTCCATGCAATAAGATTGTTGTTGAGAATCCAGTATCAAGTCTTATTTTTAAAATGCCAAAATATTCACAAGAAATACAACCATATCAATTCGGACATCCATTCAGTAAGAAAACAAGATTATGGATAAAAGGATTACCAAACTTAAAACCAACTGAAATCATAAAAGAATACAAAACATTTTTACCTTCAAATACTGGAGGAAAGAAAAGAGGTCAAAGTAGCAGAACTAAGGATGTAATAAGATGCCCAAGAGAAGCTAGTAAAACATTTAAAGGTATCGCTAAGGCTATGGCGGAACAATGGGGGACGCTTTTGGAAACAAATGGGAAAATACAAATTTAAAATATATGAAATTCATGGAGAAGAAGAATTGATGGTAGCTGCTGGAGAAGGAAATGATAAAGAAGCAATTAGAAGAGAGATGCAACACTATGCTATGCAATATGCTCAAGATTATCCAATAAGAGGATGGAAGAACTTCGTATAAAAATAATAAAGGGTAATGGTATATAGGAAGAGTTTGTTACCATTACGCAATAAACAGAAAGACTTAAATAGTAACTATTCGTAAAAGAAATATGCAAAGAGCAAAATCAGATCTAGGAAAAGGAAATGTGAAGGGAAAGGCTAAGCCTAAACCATTACCAATAGAAGTAAGTAAAGATGAATATTTAGAAATTCTAAAAGTAACAGATTTTATGCACCATAAAGTAGCTTTCATGTTAGCTTTTGAATCTGGATTAAGAATCAGCGAAGTAGTTAATTTAAAACCAGAAGATATTGATGAAAAGTTAAAACAAATTAGAATCAATATGGGCAAGAACTCAAAAGATAGAATAGTTAGTTTGCCTTTATCATGGAGAAGTCATTTAATAAAATACATTCCATTAAAATGCCAACAAAGAGCATTACAAAAAGCTTTTATTAATGCGTGTAAACAAACTGGATTAAAAGCCAGAAAGCCAAAGATTCACTTTCATTCTTTAAGACATGGCTTTGCAACTGAATCATTAAGAAGTGGAGTTAAGTTATATACAATCTCAAAATTACTAGGTCATGCAGATATTAGCACTACTACAATTTATGCACATCTTTGTCCAGAAGATGCAATAAGAGAAGTTAGAAATAAATTTGGAACTAGAAAAGAATGAAGTTCGTACACCAGAAACATGGCGAATAAATTAATTACAACAGTAATTCCACTTTTTTGTGGAATAATATTTTTGAATTATGGATATTATTGCTTTATTACTGATGGTATATCACAAGGGAATTACGGATTAATTGGAATACCAATTGGACTTGGAATTATTTTAGGGTTTTATTCGCAATCTTGGGAGATTCGGAAAAATGAATAGAGAATTAATGTTTAGTAATAAAAATAATGCTTGGTGTACTCCTAGAGACTTCTTTGAAGAATTAAATAAAGAGTTTGAATTTACTCTTGATCCTTGTTGTATGCCGAAGTCTGCTTTATGTGAAAATTATTATACCCCAGATAAAGACGGATTAAAACAGGATTGGTCTGGAGAAACTGTTTTTGTTAATCCACCATACGGAAGGGAGATTGGTAAGTGGGTTAAGAAATGTTATGAAGAAGGACAGAAACTAAATACAACTGTAGTTATGTTAATTCCATCAAGAACAGATACAAGATATTTCCATGATTATATATATCATAAAGCAGAGATACGATTTATCAAAGGAAGATTAAAATTTGTGGATATGGATTATGAAGGTAAAGAAGAAGATAGAAAGATGAGTCCAGCACCATTCCCAAGTATGATAGTAATTTTTAAAAACGACGTGATCTCGGAGAAATCAGAATGAGTTTTGATGATATAATAAAAAGAGATGGCTGGTTAGATAGATTATTACTTCCAGATTTTTATAAAGACGACGCCAAACAGGAGAAGAACGATGGGAAATAGATATTATATTACAGGAGCACAACTAGGGATATTGATTGGTAGTGATAATGAAGATATGAGAAAAAATTTAGGTGATGATATAATAGATAAACAATTTTTGTGTAATGGTGCTGGTTTTAAAAAATTAAAACGGATATTCGGGATTTGCGTGAATCCCGCACTACAAAAAGAGGTACAAGAATCATGAGTGTCTTTTCTGATTATACTATTGGATTAATTTTTTATGTTTTAAATATATTATCATCATTTCCAAATATTTTAGCCGTTGCATTTTGGATTATTCTTACATTAATTACTTTATTTTTACTTCTTAAAGTTATAGATTTCTATTTTCTTATTTGGGGAGATGAAGATAATAAATTAGAAGACGCAAATGTATTGAAATCAGAAGTGGAGAAGAAAGAATGATAAAAGGACAATTTGGTTTTACTGTATGTTGGCTATTATTAACTTTGTATTCTGGTTATCTTTTTATAATAGATTTAAATATAGGAATCTTAGGATTTTTATTATGTTGGATGTTTGGATTTTTAGGTTTCGATATGATAGGAAATAAACACGACGTAAACGTTGGGAGAAACGGAAAATGAATCCAGAAGTTTTAATGTGGCTATCATTTATTCTTTGTACTTTATTAGGATTTCTCCTTTATCATATTTTTAAAAAGGACACAAATGTTGGGAGAGACGAAAAATGATATATAAAACAAAAAAACAAATTAAGGAAAAAGTTGAAGAATTATTAGATCATTACGAACCATATAGACCAATCTTAGATTCAGAAATTGCTTTAGAAGTTAGAAAGGTATTAGTGGAGATATTAAATTATATGGAAAATCCACAAGACGCAAACCATGCGATTCCAGAAACGGAGGATAAAAAATGAGCGTTTTTTCAGATTTTACATTTAATATTATCAAAGATATTTTAAATTTTATTAAATCATTTCCAGACGTTTTAGCTTTTCTATTCTGGGTTATAATCACTATTATTATTATTTTAATTAATATAAAGATATTAGATTTATATTGTCTATTTTTTGAAGATGGTAAAAGAAATAAAAAAGGAAAGCTAATATGGGGAAGTTAATAGCAATAATAACTGATTGGTTAATTCTAGCTACAGTACCAATAATAATGTTTTTTTTGAATATTTTGCTTAAGATGTATGAAATTATGATCATTCCATTCAATAAAATGGAAAAACCATATAAAAATAAAAAGTGGTATGAAAAATGAATAAAAAACAAAAAAAAATAATGGAAGAAATATTAGAAAGATACGGGGATAAAAATCACTGGTTACATGGCAAAATTCATAAAATATTGGAATTAGAAAATGAATGATATAATATTAACACTTATAATAATTACAATAATAGTAATAATTTGTATAATATTTTCAAAACAAATAAATAAAAAATATAACAATAGTAAAATAATAAAAATGGGTAATGAATATGCAACATCAAGATAATATGGAAACAAATAAAAAAGTGAATAATTGATAATAAGAATTACATAGTGTCAAAATCAAAATCTTTAAATAGTAGTAATTCTACTATTTAATGCATGAGAACAAGAGGCAGTAAAGCAAAAAAAGGTAGATTGGTGAAATGTCCTAAATGTAGATATAAATGGAAAACAAAACAAAAGGGTTATATTTGTTGTAGTAAGTGTAAAAGATATTTTGGGAGGAATAATGGTAAGAGGAAATAAGTTTGTATTTCTATTATTATTATTCTGTTTTTTTATTTTTCCGTCGGTTAATGCTTTGGAGTTTGATAATGTAAAAAATTATAATGAAGAATTAAAAGTAGTCACAATAACTAATAATTTTGGAATAGGTGATGTTATTGGACAAGCTAAACTCAATACACCTTTAAATGTCAAAGTTGCACCTGGTTATCAAAAAGTAGCAGAATTTGATATTTGGGCCTATGATGATTATAACGATGCTATAAAACAATTTACTTTTACTGATATGAAAAAGAAAGAAAAGATAAATAGAGATTTTGATATAAAAATGAGAAATTATAAAGAAGTAATTATTCAAGATTATTATCATGATGAATGTGTAGAAACAAAAAGTGCCCTAGACGCTAATTGTAAAATAATTAAAAACGGTTCTCATATAGAAATTAAAGAAGTATGGACTAAAGTTACACCAGCAGATTTAAGAAAAAATGAAGTTATAACAATAGGAATATTCACAGAAGTTAAACAAGATGATTTCGTTGATTGGATCCCTACAATTTATGGAGTTAAAATTGAAGAGTGGGCAACTTGGGAGGCAGATATTAATGTTGGGTTATTAGCTTATTGGCAGTTTAATATTAGTGCTAATGATTCACATTTTAGTAATGATGGTACATCACATGGTGCAACTTTAACAACAGGGGATGGAGGAAAAATAGGAGAGGCTTATGCTTATGATGGTATTAATGATGATGTGAGTGTACCTCAAACAACTAATCTTTCACAAGGTTTAGGTGATGCTAATGCCTCTTTTACTGGTTGGGTTTACTTAGAAGATAATTTAGATAACCCTATGATAATGGAATATAGAAAAAATGCTGGTGGTTATGTTACATTCACTGTTTCTATAGCATCTGCTACTGGGAAATTACAATATATAGATGATGGGGATGGTAGAGAGGTTTGTACTTCTAGTGGAGTTGTACCAACACAAGAATGGGTATTTCTTAGTATTAGAAAAGATAAATCAAGTCAAAAAATATATCTTGGTGTTAATAATACAGAAACAGAATGTGCAGGAGATAGTGGTTCCTCAACTGGTACTGGTTATCCAATATTTTTTGGTAGAAGTTCTTGGGATTCTCAATATTTAGAAGGAAAAATTGATGAAGTTGGAATTTGGAGTAGATTAATTACAACAGAAGAACTAGACTTTTTATACAATAATTATACAGGATTAACTTATGGTGATGATGGTACACCACCAGATGCTCCACCACAAGTAACATTGACTTCACCTGTTAATTATGCAAACTTAACATCATCTGCACAGGACTTTGTAGCAACAGTAACAGATGATAAATATGTTGAGAATGTTAGTTTAAAGATTAATGATATAATAGTAGAAACAAAAACAACTCATGTTAATGGAAGTTATACTTTTAGTAGAACAATAACAGAAGGTTATCATAATTGGAGTATATTAGCCTATGATAACGCAAGTCAATCAAATCAAAGTGAAACTAGATTTTATAATTATACTCAACAGGGAATAGACATTGTAATGAATAATCCAGCAGATTTACAAGTATTTCCTGGAGAGTTTGTTACAACTAATTTTAACTGTTCAGCATTCAATACAGAAGGTGTTACAACACTCAACCTAACTATATTTGGTTTTTCTACAAGTGAAGTTACCAACTCAACACCAAATCAAAATTTAAGTATAGATGTTGGAGGACCAGGTTTTTTTGAAGGAATATACACATGGTATTGTGAAGCAGAGAATTTAGAAACATATGTTAGATCAGCAAATAGAACATTTAATATTACATATTCGACTCCAGATGTAACATTAGGAGTACCCCTAAATGATTCGACTGCTTTAATCGAAGAAATAACTTTTACATTTAATGTAACAGATACAAACGGAATAGAAAATGTTAGTTTATTAGTCGATGACGTTGTTGTTAATTCAAGTTCAAGTGGAGTTAATGGGAGTTATACCTTTGTCAATACTATTGCGACAGGAGAACATAATTGGACAGTTGAGGCTTATTCATCTCTAAACAAATTAGGAACAACGACACCTTATGATTTGACTATTCACTCAATCGCACCAACAGTAACCATAACTAAACCACTTGCATTTTCAGATTATATAATTGTTGGAGAGAATGAAACATTAGAATATAATATTAGTGAGACTGGTGAAAACTTGACAGAACACTTAGATGAGTGTTGGTATGTTTATGGATTTTCTGGGGAATGTTATCAAGAGAGTACAAACACTTCTAATCAAGGCGGTGAAGATGGAGATTGTGATTTAGATTATAGTGGTAGTTATGCTTTTAATATAGGATTCGGAGTACCAGGTTCAGATAACCCTAATTTAATGGTAGACGGCAGTTGGGATTCTCATGCCTATAATCAAAGATTAAATATTAACTATACTAAGCCACCTTTTGCAACTTTAGATAGTTCATGGAGAATCAAAGATGCACAATCTGGAGGAGTTCAAAATTTAACTATAAACGAATCTTGTTGGAATGCAAACCCTAGTCAAATAGAGTTAAGAACAATAACAACTGGGGGGGGTTCTCATTATTATTCAGAATTTCAATGCTTTAATTCTACCGATTGGATTCTAATGAATAGATATCATGTTGCTGGACTCCGTAATGATGTTTATGAGGAAGGAGTGAATTGGGATATAAAAAGAGTATTAGATTGTGAAGGTAACACAACACAGTTTGAATACACAGGCCAAAACAACATAACAGTTTTTGCAAAAGATGAATACGGACTAATAGGAAATCAAACTCATTCATGGACATATTTACTAAGTGCATTAACAATAGATTATGATACTCCAGTTTACGAAGGAAACCAAAACACAATAACAATGACTTTTGATATTTTATCTCCATTTACAGTTTCTGCAGCTACTTTAGATTATGATGGCACAACATACAGTACAAATATTATTTATTCAGATGGAAATTATATAATTTCTGCAACACCAGATGCACCATTAATTGATGCAGATGAAAATATAACATTTAATTTTGATGTAACAATTAACGGAGTTGTTTATAACCCACAAGATTACAACCAAACTATTCTAAATGTAGGATTAAATAATTGCTCCCCTTCTGGTGATTTATTGATGAACATGAGTTTGGTTGAAGAGGAATTATTAACTGCTTTAACTGGAGATATTAGAATAAACGCACAACTAATTAATATTCTTTCTGGTTTAGAAGTTGAAAATGTCAGTATTGATTATGATAATTCTACTTATGGTGCAGTTTGCTTAACTCCTATTGTGGCGAAGGGTGATTATTATTTAGATGCAGAAATAAGATATACAAGTGATGATTACTCCTCCGAATTTTATCATATCCAAAATGCAAATTTATCTTCTTATCCAATTAATTTAAGTTTATATGATTTAGTTACAAATGATACAACAGAATTTAAGATTGTATATCAAGATAGTACATTTAACTTTATTAAAGATGCAGTTATACAATTACAAAGAAAATATATTTCAGAAAATATTTATAGAGTAGTAGAGGCACCATTAACATCTGATAGTGGGTTTGCCATAGTTCATATAGATTTAAATTCTAGGAAATATAAAGCTACAGTAGTTAAAGATGGAGTTGTTTTGGATTATTTTGATAATATTGTTTTTAATTGTGAAAATGAATTAACTGGAGAATGTGAACAAAAGTTATTAGGTTCTATTGATTCTAATAATGATAAGAATTTAGATACTGTTAGGGATTTTTCATATTCAGAACCAGTTGCAGACAATGATACCATAACTACAACTTTTAGTATTCCCAGTGGAACACCATCATCTGTAAATATAGTTTTAACACAAAGGGATCAATTTGGCAATACAAGTTTATGTAATCAAACTATAGTTTCATCTGGTGGTTCAATATCTTGTAATTTTTCCGAATCGTTAGGGGAGAGTTATATAGTCATGGATATTTTCAAAAATGGAGAGATAATCGCTAAAAAAAGTTATATAATTCATCCAACTGATTACTTAGACTGGTTAGGAAACAATTACATACTTATCTTCATTTTATTATTAAGTCTAGTAGGAATGGCATTATCAAGTCCAGAATGGATAATTATAAATGGAATATTAACAATGGTAATAGCTGGTGGATTATACTTAGCAAGTGGATTAAACTTTGTTGTTGGGCTTGGAAATATTGCCTGGTTAATATTCGCAGCAATAATATTAATATCTAAAATGGCAAAACAGGAGGATAGATAATGGCAGAAAATGATTTAAAGGATTTCACAACAAACTGGATAGTAGCGGGTTTTCTAATGTTTTGCCTATTAACTTTTGCTATTACATTTATGTATAATAATAACACTTCTGGTTTAGATGATGGAACAGGTGATATATTTGGGCAAAATTATGATAATATATCTAATAGATTAATAGAAACTCCAGAAGATGCTAATTTTTTATTAAATATTACTGCCAATACTAATCCAGAAGTTTCAGATTTAGGATCGAGGGATAGTGTATCTGCTGCCTTTGAATCAAAAAAGAGTGCTAGTGCAAATTGGGAAGATTCTAAAAAAATAATAGGCTTTGTTTTTTCTGGAGATACTGGTAAAATTATACTTGGGGTAGTTGGTGGATTAATTACATTCTTATCAGCATTTTATATATGGAGGTTTATCCGAGCAGGATCTTAAAACAATGCAAAAATATTTAGAATATACAGATTTTAGTGGACAAGGATTAGTACCAATTATGTCTGCTGTTAGTACTGCCGTACCTCTGTTTTGGCCTTTGATGTTATTTGTATTTTGGATTGCAATCCAGGGTGCATCTTATTTTGCTATATTAAAACTTACAGGGAAAAAGAGATACTTCCATTCTTTTGTGGCAGTTAGTTTTGTTATGTTTTTGGCATCAATTATTATAGTATCAATGAATACGGCCACTATTATATTTTTAGGTGGCTACTGGGTAGCCTTCTATTTGTTAATGACAGTTGGTGGATGGTTATTACTACACTACTATAAGTAGTCATAGACTACTATGGACACCCTTATTTATATATATAAATTATTTTGGTTATCTATGAATTTTAGAAAACTAAATTATAAAGGAGGTTTAAAAAATGGGTAAATTAGCAAACTCTTTGAAAGAGACTGGTAATAATATAATTGCTCTATTGGTGTACGCACTTATAATTGGTTCTATTGTTTCTCTAACTGCTTTCAGTGGTCTAACTGTATTAAATGTTACAACTTTGACTGCACAGCTAGTTATCTTCTTCGCAGCAATTGTAGGATTCGTTGGCCTAGTAGGTACTTTCATCGGTATCAGATGGCTGGTCGCAGCAATTAGAGGTAGTGGTAAGAATGATAGCATTACAAACATTTCAGCTTAAATTCTGAAATAATTGTTAGCAATAAAATAAGGGCAAATCCTGTTGGGGTAAACTTTCGAGCATCCGACGGCCTTATTTTCTTTTTTTATGGAAACCTTTAAATAGTTTATATATTTATATATTTTAATGGAAGTGATATTAAAATGTCCTAAGTGTAGTAGTTCACAAACTAGATTTAGAATTAAAACAAAAGATAGAATGTGTTATTCTTGTGGAAATACTTGGGAAATTAAAGAAGAGGAAGTAGATGGTTGATTTAAGTGTTCTTTCTAATTTAGGTGCTTTTAAGGGAGGTTTAGCATCATTATCAGCTTATCTATGGGTTCTTTACATTACAGTACCATTAGTAATATTAATTTTTGGTGTTGTTATTTGGAAGATGATTAATGCAAGGAAAAGACAATGGACGCATACTTTGAAGATAAAAAGAGTTTTGAATAATGGATTTTTATCTAAAGAAAATAAAATAAGAATGAGGAGATTCCCATTAATAAAAAATGCCTCTATTTTTCATTTAGAAGAACCATTCTTAGGATCATATCTACTTATGGAGTTAGATTCTTATACAGGAACAAATGAGTTTTCAGTAATTATTGATAAGAATAATAGGATTTATATTAATCAAGGAGAAAAGTTTGACCCTAATTCTTCATCTACAATGGTTTCTGCAAAACACGCAGGTATAGATTTAGCCTTTGAAGATTTAAAATCAGATTGGCAGAATATAAATAAAGTTGATAAAAAAACAGATTGGAAAGATGTTGCGAAGTTCATGGCATTAGGATTATTAATAATTGCAGTTATGGTTGTTTCAATTAAGGGTATAGGCCAATGGGGTGAAAATCATAAGGTAGATGCAGAGAAAGCTGCTGCAGAGGCAGAGGCATTTAGAAATTTAGCAGATGCTATGGAAACCACACAGGCTACAATGAATGTACAATTATTAGTCTTAGATTTATTAAAGGATGGGTATGGAACTAATAATATTCAAAGGATAATAAAGGAGAAAACGAATGAAACTGTTTCGTAAAAAAAAACTAACAGAATTAGAATTAGAACTTAAAAAATATCCTAGAAGGGATAGAAAAAAGTTTGAAGAATTATATTACCAATATCAAAATAACAAAGTGTTAAAAACAATTAAGGATTAATAAAAAAATGGGAAAATTTATAGACAAATTTAGAAAAGGTACGGATACTATTAATGATAATGCACAAAAGTTAGATTCTAAGGTTAATGAAATAAGAAATAAACCAAACCCAAATAAATCTAATGGTAGAGTATTAAAGAATAAAAAAATTAGAAGTATGGGTTCTGATATTTATGATGGAATAGATGATGAGTTTAATGAAGATTATGGTGAAGAAGATTATGGTGAAGAAGATTATGGTGATGAATATGGTGTAGGAATCCAAACTGCACAAAAACCAGAATCATTCCACCATTATATTTTAGATTCTAAACATCAAGATTTAGAGAAGAGTATTAGGGGATATAAGGATGTTTATAATAAAACCACAAGAGAATGGGAAACAAAGAGAAAGGATTTACATTGTTTTACTGATGAAGAATCCGAAGAACTACTAAGAACAGCACAATCCCTCTTAGCAACAGATATTAAGTTAAGTTTTATTAATAAGGAAGTGTTTGGATATAGGATGATGATGATATATAAGAGGCTTGGACAGATTTTTAGAGAAATAGCAGAATATAGGTATGGGAGATATAGCCACCATAAAGATGGAACTATGAAAGAAAATGGTTATGCAATAGAACAGGCCATGAAGTTGCAGAATTTAAAGATATTTTTAGAATTAACAGAAAGGATAGTTGCAAATTATTCCAGAGCAATCCAGGGGATAGAAAATAAATTAACTCATCAATCAGTTAAAGGGCAGGAAAGTTTGCAAAGTAGTGATAGATTTGAAGATAGGAATAGTAGGTTATCATAATGGCGTACGAGGCAGGAGATATAAAGATATTCAACCCTAATAAAGAAATATCTAAGGAAATTACACTAGAGATATTAATAAGGCACAGAGATGCTTTAAAACAGGCCAGAACAGGTGAATTATTGGGGATTCCTATGGATAAAATCAAAGATAATGATAGGAAAATGTATCAAGCTAGGGCATTAAACCTAATAATTGCAGCACAAAGGGAAATGGTAACTGTATCTAGGCCTATTGTATTTTTTACATCTACACAGAAATGGAAGAAGAAAAATAGAAAAGACGAGGATAAAGATAAGAACCCTTTTGAAAAAGAAGAAAATGATTACAAAAGTTTGATGACTTGGTTAAACTTTCTAAGATTATGTGAGAAAGCAATTATTATAGCAGACAAAACAAGATCTTTAGATGATGATTTTATGGTTACTAAAGTTAATGGAAATTCTGGGGAAGAAAAGAACGAACTAACAGAAAACTTTTATGAGATGTTAGAGGATTTGGAAGGTAGTTACGAACAAATATATTTACTCATGTTAAAAAATAAAATAGTATCTGCTGGGATTGAAGAGGATGATGAGATGACATACAAAGAAAAAGAGGCAGAGATGGTTAAGAGAGTAGAGGAGGCATAAAAATAGCATACAGTAATTTTAGGAAGAAAACGATATTCCCACATAGATATTCTAAGTTATTTATAGATTATTGGCTAACTCAAACAGCCTTATGGACTGCTATGCTTGGGAGATTAAAAGATGAAAAAGATGTGTTAGTTATTGTTACTGGTGATACAGGTGTAGGTAAATCACACATGGTTGGGAACTTTTGTTTTAAAAAAGGAGAACATGAAGATAATTTTGTAGATGAGAATGGTGGTAAAATGTTTATAGCAGAAGAAGATTTTATTATAGATCCAGATGAGTTTGCAGTTAAGATGATTACTAAGAAGGGTAATGTTCTTTGGGTTGATGAGGGTAGGGATTCTGTATCTCGTCGTAATTGGGCTACTGCATTAAACAAAACAATCGTCTCCAGGAAGAATAAGAATAGAAAGTTAAGAAAGATAGTTTTCTTATTACTTCCCTATGAGGCAGAGATCGATCCACAGATGGCAAAACACGCAACTATTTGGATGTGGGTTAAATCCAGGGGAGTTTGTGAAGTTTATTGTAAGAGAAGTGGAGTTAAAGGTGGTAGTGGTTTAAACATTCATTCTATATTGGCCAGGGAAGAGAAATACTTTAAAGAGAATCCAAAGGCAACTATGGCCTTTCCAGCTATACACCCAGAATTTATTGGTAGGATGAAGTTTGGAAAACTAACTGCTAACCTAGAGAAGAGATATAATAATTTGGTTGAAATTAAAAAAGCTACTGGGGAACTAAGTGATGAGGAAAAAGAAAGGTTTGGTATTGCTATTGTTAAAGAACCAAAGGCATTAGTTATTGAGGCTATACAAAAGATTAAGGATGGGGAGATTAAGGATAAGAAAACTCTTTGGGAAGAGATGGATAAGATGGATGGTGATGATAAAGAGAAGTTGAGGTTGTTGAATTTTTATTTAAAGTTGGAAGGGTGGAGTTCTTTTAATAATTTGTTTGATAAGAAGAAATTGAAACAGGTTGAGGTTAAGTGGTAAAATAGAAATCTTTAAATAGTAGCAATTCTTTGAATTTGTATAAAAGATGGCATCAATATCACCTAAGAGGATTCTCAACAACAAGACTGTTTATGTAAAAGTAAAGGACAATAAAAGCGGCATTGTTTATGAAAAACAATCCTCCATTAAGAGGAAAAAAAATAAAACATTCGTCTCTCTACACAGAAGAAGAAAAATTGATTCCTTAAATTGGGATTCTCCCTGGGAAGTCTTATTTTTTAGGAATGGTAAGCGAATTATGAGTGTCTACGTTTTCACGTTTAAAGGAAAAGCTATCAACTTTGTTGTAAATTTCTTAAAAAGGAAAAAACTTTAAAACTCCTTAGTATCTTTAACCAACTCAAAAACACTTCTCGGATTAATTTTAGTGTAAAGCATGGTAGTATTAATAGAACTGTGGCCTAACAAAATTTGTATTTTTTCTATAGGTACATTCTCTACTTCATACAAATAAGTCGCCTTAGAATGCCTTAGAGAGTGTATTTTTATTCGTTTATTGAGTGCTTTTTCGCAATATTTGGTCAATATGTTATTTCTGAACCAATCATACCTGCACTTAACATATTGATGTTTCCAAGCATCCATATCATAAGCCATTAAACTTTTCCTCTTATTCTGTTTATTTTCTGATTCATCATTACTTCCAAAATCAAATAACATCCCACCAGTTGGAATCTTAAACTCGTTTGTTATTTCTTGTTCTTGTGCATACTCATACAAATCCTCCATAAGTTTCTTTGGTATATTAACAACCCTATCCTTAGATCCTTTACCAGATTTAATAGTAGCAACTCCATAACTATCTTTCTTACTCAACCAATCAACCCACCTTATATCACCCCAGGAGAACTTTATTATTTCTGATACTCTTAACCCAGCACCCATATTAATAATGCACCTAATACATAAATCATAGGGTTTTGGTGCAGCATGAATCATTAATTTTACTTCTGCTGGTGATAATATTTCTGGTAGTTTGGTTGCCTGTTTTTTTATGCTGGGGATTATTACATGAAAGTTAATCTCATTATCATAACAGTATTTATTAATCATAACTAGACAAGCCCTTTCATGTTGATACTTCATACCCCTCATTACCCTCCTAATTACATCCCCATTGAGTACCTTATGTGTTTTGAATAGGGTTTTGAGGTAGGCCTTCCTATTATTATTAGTGCTTATGGCATACTTAGGTTGCATCCATTCTACTATATTGGATCGAAGTTCTGGTGTTAGGGGTAGCTCATCCATACGAATCTAACCCAAACAATCTATTTAAATGTTCTCATAATACATACATATAGTGAGTTGGGAGAGAGTGGAGAAAAATAATCTTAATCACTGGACTTCAAGAATGATATAATAGGGATTGAACTGTGCACTAAGCTACCTTAGTGAACAACAACATTAAAAAAATAAAGTGCCGAGGGTATTACCCCTCGGCGTGTAAGTTTTCTGTTCGTGGTATGGATTTTGCGTCCATCAAGGATCATATACCACCGACGCTGTACACACTCAATGGCCTTACTACTTACAACCTAACAACTATTCCACAATAGAAGTTAAATATATATATAATAAATAACTTTAAATAGTTTACCTTTGTTATAATTATATGGACTACAGGAGGCTGGACAAGAAAATAGAATCCAATCAATTCTATCAACTAACACAAAGGCATAGGAAGGTGATATTAATTATACAAGGCCTCTTTATAATAGGGTTATTAATTGCTATGAATATGTATGTTTATAAAGACCATTTTTTAAAAAAACAAATAGCAGAAAATTGTGGTTACACAACGAGTAAGTATAAATGTATTTGTGAGGCACATTATGTAGAAGATTGGGAAGAAGGGCAAAAGGGATTTTTTGAGATAAACCTAACAGGTGATAATGGTAAGTTGGTTGGGTAACGTCGTCGGTAAAATAATAATTAATGTATCTACTTTTGTAATTATTGCCTTATTACTTTGGTGGTTCGTACTTAGGCATATTTTCCCTTTTTAGAAATCTTTAAATAGTAGTAATTCTTTGGTTTTAGATGGACAGGAAAGAACATTTCAAATTACTTACTCTTGGATTTTGTGCGTTGTTGTTAGTTGGTTGTTTTGGATATGTTTATAATAAAGATACCAACGAGGAAGAACCAGTTATATTTGCAGAAGAAAAACAATTTAATGAAAAAATACCATTGTATTACAACCTAGATGATCCTACCACAATTTATACTAAAAACAAATCTGGAGAATTTGAGGAGATAGAGATTAATGGTTAGTGTAAAAAGAGGTGGTAAATGGGTAAAGATAAAACCAGGACAAAGTATTGGGAATGTTAGTGTACCTAAAAAAACATCGACAGGGAGGAGATCGAAGGATATTTATATTCCAATAGATGATGTAAAACGAGATTCTAAAACAGGTGCAATTACTATAAAACCAACGGCTCCTGTATATAAAAGGAGTAGTGGTAGTAACTTTATAAGAACTGGAACAACGACAGCAACTGGAGTTAGGGCAGCAACACAAGTAGAAAGAGTTAAAGATCCTTTCACAGCAAAACAGCGACAGCAGATAGTAGAAAAAAGATTAACAGATGCACAAATAAGAGCTGCTGGAATGCAACCAGAAGTATATTATAAACAGAAAAGAACCTATGAACAAAGGCAAAAAGATATTAAATCTGGAAAGTTGCAAGGTTACAGTGGCCATGGGTTATCACCATCAGAATTTCAAAAAAGAAACTTATTGATTAGGTTAGGTGTTTTAAATGAGAAGAGTTCTATGAGTACTTTAAGGAATGTTGCACCATTAATGACGGAATATTTTATTGATACTAAACCAACAGCGAAGGAGAAAGCAAATTTTATTAATTATATAAAAAGTAATGCGTTTAGTACTGCCTTAGTATTAACACCAAAACCACATCTTAATGCAATGCAAAAAATAGCATCTAGGATGAATGCAACTATTAATCAAATAACCAAAACTAATAATAGGGCAAATATAATTAGATTAAATAATTCTGTTGAAAAGGATAAGAATAGATTGTTACAGTTTCTTAGATTAAATCATTTAGTAACACAAAGGGTTGGAAGGGAGGCGATGTTATTTAGTTTATATATCAGTAAAACTTTCTTTGGGTTAGCAGGTACTGGTTTGGATGAAGTGAAGAGGCAGCATTCTATTGCTAAAGTAGTTAAGAAAAAAATTGAGGATAAGGATAAGGTAAAGTTGTTAGCGAAAGGAATAATAGCAACAACAAAAATAGGTAAGAACACTTGGAAGGTTGCGAAGGGTAGTGCATCTTTTGTTAAAAGTATGACAACGAATAAGGGTTTTAGGGAAGCAGTATGGAAGAAGAGTGTTGTTGGCGGAAAGGTTGTTTATAAATTTGGTACAATGGTTGTAATTGAAACTGGAAAGGATCTATGGGCAACGGGTAAATTATTATTCGTACATCCTGGTTTGGCTATTGCAAAGATTGGAGTTGATTATGTTGTATTAAGAGGAACTGGTAAGGTTTTCTCCGTTGCTGGAACGATGAGTAAAACGGTAGTAAAACCACTTGGAGTTGTGTTTAGGCCTATAAAGAATAGTAAGTTTAAAGTTAGAATTAAATCTCCAATCGCATACATGACAAAGGATGTTAGTAAATTGAAAAATAGGATAGAGGAGCTAGAGAAGTTTAGAACTGGTGCTATGAATGCAGCATATTTGAAAGCAAAGAATGCAGGAGTTGGAAGTGGAGTTAGGGGTAAAACAAAAAGCTATGGTTCTGTTAAGCAATTAACACCAACACAAATTTCTGTTATTGGTAAGGAGGCAACAAAGAGGGGTATTAGTAGAAATCAATTATTAGAGGGATCTTTTTATAGACAACAAATTAGAATAAAATCCTTAGTACCAAAATACGAAGCCCATCTTAAATGGGTGAGAGCAAAATTAAAGGGAAATAAAAAAGCTAAATTGGGGAAATTTTCAAAGTACTATGTGTTCACAAGATATGGTATAGTTGTTAGCACAATAAAGAAGGGAGTATCAAAAGCAATCGCAGTTGAATTTAATAAAGTTGGTGGGAAGATAAGTCATATAGGATATAAAACAGCAGTGGGTGAAGGTGATAAAGCACTCGTTACAATATTTAAGAAAGCGAGAAAGGTTAAGGGAATACCAGCGAGGGTGAGAGTTGAGGGAATGTTTATTGTTAAAAATAAAATCTCTACAACTGAATCTGGAGGAAAGGGTTTAGTTAGAATCTTAAACACACTAGAAACTAAGAAGGTATTTATGGATGGAAAGAGAATTTCAAGGAGGAAATTATTGGATTTAAAGACAGTTATTAAAAAATCCGTAAGGATTGGTAGAACAAATATGGATAAATTTCTAAGTGGTTTATGGAAAGATGGATTTCTAACAGGAAGAAGTGGAACAACAAACACAGTACAATTAAAAAGGATGGGAAGGGGATTTGAGAAAGTTAAGATTAGAATACTAAAGAAGAAACAACCATTAATCAAACCAAAGATTTATGCGAAAGGACAGTATGTAGAAATTGGACACACACAATTCAGAATACCGACGAGGAAAGTGTTAAGAATAGGGGAAAAGAAACCAGTCAGAAAAATGAAGAAGGTTAAGATTAAGAGAAGGGGGGGGATAGTTACTCTAAAGAAAATACCAAAAGTAAGAACAATTAGTTCTCCCTCATTAAAACTAAAGATAAAACCAAAGAAGGGTTTATCTAAACTAAAACAAAAACAATTAGAAAGGGCAGTTCGATCTATTCAAACAATAACTAGGCCAACCACAAGAAGAGTTGGAAAGAGAATAGTTAAATCCAAAACAAAGGTAATTTCTAAAAGTGCTGTTAAGAAATTATCAAGAACAATTAGTGGTATTCTCCCACTTATTGCATCTAAAAACATTAGTGCGTTAAAGGCAGCACAAGCGAATCTTAACGATTCAATAAAGGCAACATCTTCTTTACATAAATCTAAACTGAAAAGTGAGGCAGTGAAAGCATTAAAAACTATAAGCATACCTAAGAGTTTCTTAACAATCTCACAACCAATTAGGCCTAAACCAAAAAGGAAAATTTTTAGGCCCGTTAAAAAGAAAATTCCTCTAAGTTTACTTTTACCAAAAGGGAAGAAAAAGAAGAAGGTTTTGAAGAAAAGAAAAGATTATGGGTACACTACATCAGTTAAAAGGAAAAAAGTTAAAAAATTAACGAGGATTCCATTAACAAAGAAAAGAGCATTAGACATTTTAGCTTATGATTTAGATAGAACTCCATCGTCGAGAGGAAGGTTGATTAAATCTATTAGAAAACGAAAACAAAGTGTTCTAAAAAGACAATTAAAAAGTGTTCCACTTGGATACTTTACAAAGAATAGAAAAAAGT
>Ga0164315_10000590_pt1 | contig 25639 bp, 25 predicted proteins | sample GuaBasSedimGuay6_FD_113737 | JGI IMG/M metagenome (GOLD analysis project Ga0164315, IMG submission 113737) | Subseafloor sediment microbial communities from Guaymas Basin, Gulf of California, Mexico - Guay6, Core 4569-2, 0-3 cm | ecosystem: Environmental > Aquatic > Marine > Hydrothermal vents... | reverse complement strand
CATTACCGGGATTGCTCCTATTCTGAATAAAGCAAAGGTAACCGCAAAGAGATCGATCCCTGGAGTGATAAGTACGATGGTTCTTGTTTCCGGACCAATTCCGTTCTCTCTAAATCCTTCAGCGTACCTGTCAATTTCCCGGATCAATTTTCCGAAACTCAATTTATCGGGGTGTAAAAAAGCAGCCTTTTCGGGGAAGGCTTCTGCCACACCATAAAGTTGATCTGTTATATTTCTCTGTTTCGCCAGCTCCATTTCTAAAATGGATTAAGATAGAGTGCCAGATCAACGATAATACCCGGACCCACATTTATAAAGAGCACTTTCCTCGAATTCCGAAATATCTCACCTGATTGTGCATCTGCTATTGCTACGATAACTTCGGCCGAGTAACATTTATGCTCCCCTTTAGAGACCACCACCCTCTCTTTGTCATAAAGATCTGCCAGGGCTGAGGCAAAACCTTCCGGACTCTGAGAAGGAATGATCAGGTCTATCTCACCATCACTCAGTGCTGAATCCAAAAGAAATCGTCTTACAGATTTTTTCACACATTGAAGACAATGATTCAAATATTCATGATCCTGATTAATAAATAGTTCAACTGCATTACCTGAATAGTTGGAATAACTCCTAAAGTCCGAGGAATAATGGGTATATGTGTCCTGAGAAAAAATCTTGAATCCTTCATCCGACTGGCCCCTGCCAATCATCAGCGCTCCTGCTGTCCCATCAAAAGGAACCGAATCACCAGCAACAACCACTCCATAATCAATTTTCCCCGATTCAATGAATCCATTTATAATACTTAAAGCCATAACCACTCCCCCTCCTCCGCTATGCAGATCAAATGAGAATGTTCCCTTAAGTATCGCTCGAAAGGATTTCTGTAATACACCCTGTATCAGGGAAGCAATGGCAGGTTCGTGAATGTGACGATCGGGGTAGACTCCCGTATTAATCAGTAAGCCCACTCCTTTCTTAACCGGAGATAGCTGTTCCAGACAATTTTTAACAGCTGATGCAGCAGAACTCAGGTAAGAGGTTCCGGTTTCATCTGTGGACACCGAACAGGCTTTAATAATTGCTCCCATACTTGTCGGCCAAATCGTTAATAACAAAAATCATGGCACCTATCACCAGTCCGGATGCAAAACTTAGCAACATGATCCGGTCTCCTCGTTTGACTCTTCCCTCCCCAAGAAGCTTATGAAGAGCCAGTGCATGAGAAGTGGAGGCTGTATTACCAAATTCCGACAGGTTGATTACCACATTGGAAGCCATTTTTCCAAAATATTTGGTGAAGTATTTCTTTCCGGACCGAATGGCTTGCTTTGAGGTTTGGTGAGGAATCAGAAAGTCGATTTGATCCAGACTCAGACCAGCTTCAGAAAGTGCCTCCTCCATTACTTCAGGAGCATGAATTATGGAGGCTTCATGGATCTCTTTCATCCTGGTTTCCATAATGCCTCCGGTTTGGGTTGGACTCAGATAGGCCATACACAGTTCTGAATAGTCTGCCAGAGTTACGAACTTTGAAGAGGCGATGCCCTCCTCTGGCATACATCTGCTGAGGATGGCTGCCCCGCCTGCATCACCCAGGGTAAGTGATGCAATTTGCGGACTATCAGGTGTTTTGATATGCTCAATGGCGTTGTGAGCCAGGCTGGTTATATACTCCCCACTAACAACCAGGCAATTCTCCACCATACCCCGCTCTATAAAGTCAGAGGCCACATGAAATGCGCTGAGCATTCCGGCACATGCATTGGTCAAATCAAAACATATGGCATTTTCACATCCCAGCCTCTCCTTAAGTAAAATAGATACGGCAGGTTCATAAAGGTGTTTGAGCCCTCCAACATACCTGGTGATAGCGCTATAAATAATCATCTCAATATCATTGCTATCAAATTTTGAAGATGAGAGGCAATCGAGCGCGGCAGCTTCTCCCAGTGTAAGTGAATCCTCACCAGATTCACACTCCCTTCTCTCTTTGATGCCGGTCAGAAGCTCAAGTCTTAATGGTCTGGAGAGTTTCAACCGGCCCTCCAGATCCTCAGTGGACAGGACCCGGTTAGGGATATAGACTCCCAGGCTCTCTATGCTGCTCCCATGTTTCATTGAACCGACCTCATAAAGCTTATAATGTGATTGGCTATCTCGTGGGGAGCATCCTCCTGGATAAAATGTCCCCCATGTAATATCCTGTGATTCTGATTTTGAGCACCTGGAATCCTTTCCAGAATGAGCTTCTCACCTCCTCTTGTTATTGGATCTCTGTCACTGAACAGAGTAAGAACCGGTTTTTCAAATCCAGCCAGTCCCGCCCATGCTTTCTTAATCTCAGAAAACCCGCTCTGACCGCTCTTAAAGGGAAGCAGCTGGGGCATCAACCTGATTGCTTTTTTATCCTCACCAGATTTAAAGGGATAATTATATCCATGCTTCTGAACCCGGGATAATCTTTTGTCACATGCCAGATTGACCACCATAGCCACAGGTAAAACAGGAGAATATCTGGCAAAGCATCTCCAAAGCCTGAACAGGAATGGTATTTTCATGCCCTCAACAGGCAACAGGCTATTGCACAATATGAGTCCCGAAAAAGAAGGTTCATAGGTGGAGGCCAGCTGTAACCCCAAAACACCTCCCCAGTCGTGTGCAAACAATACAGAATTTGAAATTTCCAACTGATTGATAAATCCACCCACCACATTCACCAGAAAATCCATGGTATAGAGCTCCCTGGAGATGGATTTTTCTGATAGACCAAATCCAGGCAAATCGAGCGCCACAACCCGATATCCTGCTTTTACACAGATTGGAATAATGTGTCTGAATGTATAGGACCAGGTGGGAACCCCATGCAAAAACAGAAGGGTGCGGTCGCCTCTGTTTCCCACATCGATATAGTGTAGCCTGTATCCAGAAACATGCAGATAATGTGATTCAAATGGGTAGTCCGAAGGGTGACACATCTACAACAATTTACTACTTTCCGCTGAAATAATTTAATAAATTGCCAAACCTTATCAATTTTGGATAATGAAATATATTCTCCTCTCCTGCTTCAAATTCATCCTGGCAATCTTTTTTGTGGGAGTCTCTGTTCAGATTTCCGCACAGGATCACCAGGCACGGTTTGAATCCATTGACGTAATGCATTATGGATTTGAGATCAACCTGAATGATTCATCAGATGTGATCAGGGGAGTAGCCCGTGTGCGCATTCAATTTAAGAAAGAGCTTAATAAATTTTCGCTCGATCTGGTAAACCTGGATCCTACCGGGTTGGGAATGACCATCGATGAGATTAGAGAAAACGGTGAAAGGGTATCGTATGCCCATCACAACCATAAAATTGATATATCGGCCCAAAATGGTCAGGCTGGTGAAACCCGGAATTACCTGATCAAGTATCATGGAATTCCGGCCGATGGGTTGATCATTTCCGAGAATAAGTTCGGGGACCGCACTTTCTTTGGGGATAACTGGCCCAACCGGGCACATTACTGGTTACCTGTGGTGGATCACCCATCGGACAAAGCCCTGGTAGAATTTTTTGTTCATGCACCCGATCATTATAGGGTGGTTGCCAACGGCACCAGGATCTTTGAAGAGACTGAAAACGGTTGGACCACCACCCACTGGAATACAGAGGTGCCCTTGCCCACAAAGCTTATGGTCATCGGGGTAAGCCCTTTTGCTGTACAGAACCTTGAAAGCCGCTCAGGAGTTCCTGTCTCCACCTGGGTGTACCCCCAAAACCGTGAGGCAGGCTTTTATGATTACAGCATTGCTACCCGTCCCCTCGATTTTTTTGAAACCTATATAGCTCCATATCCTTATTCTAAACTGGCCAATGTGCAATCAAAAACAGTTTATGGAGGCATGGAAAATGCCAGCTGTATATTTTACCGGGAGGGTAGCGTAACAGGTGAACAGAACCACGAAACCCTGTTCGCCCACGAAATTGCCCACCAGTGGTTTGGGGATGCGGTCTCAGAGCTGAACTGGCACCACATCTGGATCAGTGAAGGCTTTGCTACCTACCTCACCGATCTCTATATTGAGCATACCTATGGACGGGATCTTTTCGTAGCATCCATGCTTGATGAGAAGAGCCAGGTACTCAGGTTCGCCAGGAGAAGACTGGCTCCCATCATCGATACCACCCTTCCTGTATCCATACGTCTGCTGAATAAAAACAGCTATGAAAAGGGGGGATGGGTTTTGCATATGTTGCGCCGGGAGCTGGGTGATACACTGTTCCAGCAATGCGTACAGGCCTTCTATAAAAAGTATGAATTTGGCAATGCACTTACAGTTGACTTCCAGGAAGTGGTTGAGTCACTCTCAGGTAAAAGTCATGAGGAGTTCTTCCGACAATGGTTTTACCAGTCGGGGCACCCGGTTCTGTCAGCCCAATGGAAAAAAAGGGGTAAAAAAATCATTCTGACCATTACCCAGCACCAGGATCAATCTCTCTTTAACTTCCCCCTTGATGTGGAATTTGTGAATGACCAGGGTGAGTCTTTCAGAAAAACATTGTCCATTGGCCAATCCACTCAGACCTTCACTCTTAAACCCTTCATTAAACCCACAGAACTAAGGCTCGATCCTGATACGTGGCTTCTGTTTGAAACTTACGAATCACCGTAAATGGACAGATCGGGATAGAAGGTTGCAAAGGAAAACCAGTATCCCATGAAAGAGGAGATGGGGCGAAGTTGAGAACCAGTCCGGGGTCCGGTCACTGCTCTTCCAAAAACATCCCACATATTTCCTTCTTCATCGGTCATCACAATGGGATACCTATCCTCCACCGGACTGAAAGAAAGGGTAGTGCCATCGCCCGGATCGTTTAGAAACGAAACTATGAAATTGTCTTTTTCACTTCCCGTCACCACCACATTTCCACCTTGCAGGTTGTCGTTTATTACCGTTACCCCGTCGCCAAAATCCTTGAAAGTATAAATTCGGACACTGCCCTGGAATAGAATCCCATGCACCCTCTCTTTATTGGGGAGGCGATCATCCATATTTGACACTGGAAAGATCAGGAGGTCGTGCTCAGTCCGGTAACCGCCATAGGGATATCTTCCATAACTACGGTTGTAGCCCGTATTTGTTGAAACCACCCTGGTGGAGGGATACATCTCTTTCCAGGTTTTCCAGGTAGTCTCTACCAGGGGAAATGTCTCCACCTCTGTCCCCTTGAGTTCACCATTCACACAGTCAAGCCTGATTTGTGACCAGTTGCTGTTTGTACTTCGGTCGTAAGGAATCAGGTTTGAGTTGTAGAGTAACCCGGAAACCCCGAATGTGGTGACGGTGCCATTTACCTCCCGGTTCCATCCTATTCCTGTCCCTGTAAGCGGACAATAGGTTACAGATATATTCACACCGGTAACGTGGTCATTTATAATCTCATGCCAGTCAAGGATATGATGGGGATAAGCCCTGGCCTCATCACCGACCACAAAGCCAATGACCAGATCCTCATCACTTAAATAGTCAGCATCTCCGGCCGGAATAGACTCAGGTTCAGTCAATGCCGGAATTCCATCTTTCCCTGGTCCTCCATCGAAAACTTCATCGAGGGGAATGGCCCAGCTCTCCTGATTTTTTGATCCCGAAGAGGAACTGTTCCCACTGCTAAATGGCTCATCCTCGCATCCCTGGAGTAGCATGGTTGAGCATAATACTCCAACTAACAGATTCTGTTTCATAATTGATATATTTTTGATTTGTTTTTGTTTATTCTACCAAAAGAGTGATAAAATCCAATTTGCAGCCTGAAAGAGGGGGTAAGTTGCGTCCCTCCCACCTGGCTGTACAGGGGAATCTCAGGAATCACATGTAAGATGGAATTGGGACCTACATGCCAGCTTAAGGCTGGTAAAATATTAATCCACTGACCTCCGGTATTCTCAAGTAACTGACCACTGATCTGATCGCCACCTGCATACCGGTAGCGAATTGATAAGGAGGGCGCAAATACCTGATTACCCCATATCAGCTGATCACCAATCCCTGCGTATAATTGAACCGAATTCCCAAATTTGTAAGTCTGCGAACCCAGGTAATCTTTATTCACACCATTAAGCCTGCCCACGACTCTTAATGAGGCAACCATGGTGGGTCGTCGTCCCAGTTGCCTGGCAAAATAACCCCAGGAAATTGCATCCCAGGAACCGCTTCCTGGTTGCAAATCTGCATTTAATGTGATGCCCTGATTATTGGTTAGATCGGACCGTCCAAGGGGTAGCTTTGGTCCTATGCCCAACTGCACCTCCGAACCCGTTTCAGCCATGCTTAAAAGAATAAACTTAGCCATCAGAACCGCATCCCCCAGTCCACTTGTACGTACCTGATTGATCTCTTCATCGAATGTGATCTTCCTCTCCTGAAACACATAAGAAAAGAGTGCATCAATAGCAAACCAGTCATTGATGCTGTAACCGGCCTTCAGTAAGAGAGACTGAGTGGTTCTCTGCCTTGTTCCGTCCTCATAGATCTCAGCACCTGTCTTTAATGTGGCAAGGTAATTCAGGTCATAGCTCACCTCCATCTGAAGAGTTCCCCTTCGGGCCCCCTCAAACCCAATGTTACCCGATAAGGGCACACCCCCCGAGCAACAGGTCTGTGAATAGGCTGGCAGGGTTCCTGAAATCAGAACGCCGGCAGAGAGTACCAGATACCTCAATATATACCTCATAATTACCATCATACAGTGTTATTTAACTGTATTAAAGCAAGCTAAGAAACTGCGGTGAAGTCAGGCAGGACGGCTGTTTAAGCAGCCCGTGCACAGATTAGTCGCAAGAAAAAGCGACAACTTACAACGGCTCAGGTGGAAATTGTTCCTGTCCATGTGGATGCTGGGCGAACCTGCCTTTTTCAGGTGGGTGAACCTGGTCGGGCCTGGGCCAGGGCCAACCCCCAAACTGGGTTTCCTGGTAATCGCGGTAGGTCTGCTGAATCTCCTCTCTGGTATTCATTACAAAAGGGCCATAATTGACCACCGGCTCCAGTATGGGGCGTCCCTGCAAGAGAAGGAATCTTCCCTCCCTGGTTCCGTTTTCAATAGTCACTACCTGCTGAGGCTCTAACTGGATGGCATTTCCTGCCTTTACCACCATGTGATTGATCTTTATCTGATCGCCCTGGAAAAAATAGAGGGTCCTGTTAATCCCGGCAGAAGCTAATGGCAAAGTCCACTGCGCATTAGCCTCCATCTGGAAATACCAGATAGCCACCTCATTTTCAGCATTGGCCGCCCAGGATTGCGGAGCCGGATCCGGGGCATCGAAACCACCCAGGGTGCCAGCCACAATTTCAACCCTTGTGAGGTTGCCACTCTCATCTTTCTCCACATATTCAGGGATCTCTTCATTCCATAGCATGGCATAATGCGGATCCACCATTTTACTCGCCCTCGGAAGATTTAGCCAAATCTGGAAAAGTTCCAGAGGATTGGGAGTATCCTGCTTGAGCAACGGAAACATTTCGGCATGCTGGATTCCTTTACCCGCTGTCATCCATTGCACATCTCCGTTCCCGTAACGACCGGCCCCACCCAGTGAATCTGAATGGTCCACCAGACCCTTGCGAACCACCGTAACAGTCTCAAAACCGCGATGGGGATGAACCGGAAAACCTGGAATTGCTTTTCCATGGTACATTCTCCATCCATCTTTTAACTCAAAATCGTTCCCAAGGTTCCTGCCTTCCAGGGAGGTATCGGGGCCGAACTCTTTGTTCCCCTCAGGATAAGCATCGGCGTGATACACGCAAAACAGGAATGGATCCTCCGTCTCCCATGGGAAACCCAGAGGTTTAACATTTATTACAGCTCTACTTTCATATTCCATGATTTCTCCCTCCTTTGAAAAATAACAACCAACAAGCCTTATTGTTAATCAGCTTCTCCACCTAAATGCAAGGTAGAAGTCGATTTAAATCATATATTTATGTACCCAAAAATTACAATCTATATGAAGAATCTTGCTCTTAGAAACAACCTGGGCCTTGTGTTGGCCATTGGTTCTGTCTGGGGCCTGACCGAATTTGCTTTTGGAATGGGCCTTCAGAAATGTGCAACCCTGTATACGGGAGGAATACTTACTGGAATAGCCTTTTTCTGGCTCTCCTTCTTATGGAGTGTTACCCGTAAATATCTACCAATCCTTATTATTGTTGGAATAGCCATACTATTTAAATTTCTGGATGCACTGCTACTGTCGGTGGCCTGGAACCATGGCTCCATACTCAATCCTGTGTTTGCTTTCTTTACCCTTTTGCTTGGATTTGTGCTTTTCTCCACCCTGTTCAGGAAAGGATTCTCTTCAAGATTGATGAGCAGAATCATGGTGGGGGCAGGAGCTGCCATTGTAGCCACAGCACTTTTCCCACTTGTGAAATTCGCCTCAGGTACGCCGGCATGCCTATATGCTGCCACAAATATCCCACTGGCGATTTACACTGCCCCGGTAACCATTGTTATCTCTATGATCACTGTCCCCCTGGGATATAAAGCAGCTAGTTGGTACACCCATGTGTTCCTAAATAATCAAACAATGTATCCTGCCTCGTTTATGGCCAGAGTGTGGTCGCCTGCAGTAGTGATTTGCTGCCTGCTGATTATTACACTGATCAGGATCATATAACAGAACTGACTATTGTATGAGAAGTATCTACCCTTCGATACTTGAACAGATCCGTAATGGATCAAGGTGTGTCCTGGCCACTGTGGTGAGCACCTCAGGATCAACCCCGCAAAAACCAGGTAGCTCCGCTCTTTTTGGGAAAGAGGGACTGCTGGCCGGAACTGTAGGTGGAGGTCTGCTGGAAGGTGAAGTTCAGCATCTGGCTGCAAATATCCTGATCTCTGAAACTTCAGACCTTGTCTACTTTAACCTGGATAGCGATGAGGGAGAAGAGGGAGCCATCTGTGGAGGAGAAGCAAATGTACTGGTGGATGCCAATCCCGCAACACATATGAAGGCGCTGGTGGCCATGGAGAAATCACTGGCTATGCGTAAACAGGGATTCCTGCTCACGGTGGTAAACAAAAAACTGGAGCAGGGCAGATTCATTGCCAGATACTGGTTGGAGGGAAATGTGGATGAAGAGTTAGCTCCTGATTTGGATCCTTCTGTAAAGGATGTCATTCCCGGACATCTAAAACAGGCCATCAGGTATGGATTTACGGAAGTGGTATTTAAACCCACAGGTCGGGGTGCCACCGAAATGGCATATCTGGAGCATATGAAGCCCATGCCCCGCCTTTTGATTGCCGGGGCTGGTCACGTGGGCAGAGCCCTTGCCCATCTGGGAGCACTGCTCGAATTTGAAGTCACCGTAGTAGATGACCGGCAGGAGTTCGCAAACCCCGTAAATATTCCTGATGCCAATCACCTGGTGGTAAAGGAAGTTGGAGCTGCCATGATGGAGTTGGAAAAAGGGCCGGATACTTATATAGTGATCGTTACCAGGGGGCATCAATATGATGCTGAGGCACTTAAGCCTTGTATTGGTTTTAATGTTGCATATATTGGGATGATTGGTAGTACCCACAAGGTAGCTGTGATGAAAAAACAATTCCTGGAGAATCAATGGGTCACTCCGGAACAGTGGTCAGATATTCACACTCCCATTGGGATCGCCATTGGATCCAAGACGGTAGAGGAGATTGCAATCAGCATTGCAGCTCAACTGGTTGAGGTCCGGAACAGGAAAATTGCATCTCATGCAGAATAACTGGGCCATCATACTGGCGGCAGGATCCTCCCGGCGCATGGGCACACAAAAGATGCTGTTGCCCTACGGGGAGAATACCATTATTGAAACGGTTGTGGATCATGTATTGGGCTCAAGCATCGAAAATGTGTTGGTAGTCCTGGGGCCCGATCCTCATAAGATCAAAGAAACACTGGTGGGCAAGCCTGTCAAATTCTGCCATAATATCAACCACGAAGAGGGAATGCTCTCTTCTGTAATATGCGGATTCAGGGCACTGCCCGAGGATGCTGAAACAGCATTGATTTACCTGGGCGACCAACCCAATATTACAGCTGAAGTAACCAACGCAGTCCTTGAAGCCTATAATGAAGAGCTCTACGGAATTGTAATCCCTGTCTATGAACACAGGCGGGGGCACCCACTTCTGGTGGATATGAAATACCGTCGGGATGTTGAAAAACTAGATCTGGAACAGGGGCTCAGGACTCTAAGACACCAGTTCCCGGAAGATGTTCTTGAAGTGGAGGTAAATGAACCAGGTATCCTGCTGGATATTGATACCCGTGAGGACTATGACAATGCAACTAAAATAGATGACAATGGATAAACTCATTCAATTTAACCTGAATGGTAAGGAGACAGAAATAACCATTGATCCTACCCTCACACTGATGTGGGTCCTCAGGGATCAGTTTGGCCTTACCGGTACCAAATATGGTTGTGGAATTGGCGTATGCGGAGCCTGCACCATCCTGCTGGACAATGAAGCCATCCGATCGTGCATGCTACAGGTAAGTGATGTGGCAAACCGGAAAATAGTGACCATAGAGGGACTCTCTTCAAACGGAGAGCTTCATCCGGTGCAGAAGGCCTTTATGGAAAAGGATGCACTGCAATGCGGATATTGTACACCCGGTATGATCATGAATGCAACGGGACTTCTGTTATCCAATCCAGAACCCACCAGGGAGGAGATCATCTATGGAATGGAAGACAACCTGTGCAGATGTGGCGCACATATCAGAATCATAGAAGCCATACAGGCAGCCGGTCTTGAAATGAAAAAAGCCAAATAGCCATGAAAAGGAATATAAAAGAACAAAGGCGAAGGTTAGCTACCACAAAAAATCCTTTTGAAGTGAAAAGAAGGGATTTCTTCAAACTGCTTGGTGGAGGAGTTGTGGTCTATATGAGCACACACAATCCATCCGAGTTAATGGCTCTGCCCCTGGCACAACGAAGAGAGGTACCCAAAGACTATAACGCCTTCCTCACCATTAAGGAGGATGGTGAAGTAATCTGTCATGTGGGGAAAATTGAGATGGGACAGGGACCCATCACCTCCCTGCCTCAGCAGGTAGCTGACGAACTGGATGTTCCTATAGAATCAATCACCATGGTGATGGGAGATACTGGCATCTGTTCATACGATGCCGGAACATGGGGCTCACTTACCACCAGGGAGTACAGCCACTATCTGCGTGATGCCTGTGCAGAGGCCAGGGCTGTGCTGATAGAGATGGCCTCAGAGTACCTGGATATCTCCAATGAGAACCTGAAGATAAAGGATGGAGTGGTTTTCGACTCTTCCAATCCGGATAAAAAAGTTTCATATGGCTGGCTCACCAAAGGAGAGCGTCTGGAGCGATACATGGATGAAAAACCTTCTGTGAAAGACCATACCCAATTCAATTACGTGGGTCAATCCATGCTCCACGCCGATGCCCGTCAAAAGGTAACCGGTGAAGCTGTCTATACAGCAGATGTAAAAATGCCCGGTCAGGTTTACGCAAAGGTTCTCAGACCCCCTTCTCACCTGGTGCAACTCATCTCGGTGGATTACTCAGAAGCAGAGAAGATAGAGGGGATCCAGGTAGTGAGAGATGGAGATCTGGTGGCCGTTCTCCATGAGTTACCTGAAGTAGCTGAAAGAGCACTAGCCACAGTAAAGGCTGAATATACTGCTGATGAAAAGCAGGTGGATGATAAATCCGTGTTTGAATACCTGCTGAATGCCCCGGCAAAGAGTCGTGAAGTGGAGAGCTTAGGGAATCTGGAAGAGGGTGAAAATCAAGCTGAACTAATTATTGAAAGTGAGTTTCATGATGGGTACAAGGCTCATGCGCCCATTGAACCTCATGCAGCCCTTGCCCAATGGAATGGTGATAAGGTAATCGTTTGGGGATCCTGCCAATCCCCTTTTGGGGCACAGGATCAGATTGCCAGGGAACTGGAAATGGAGTTGGAGAATGTAAGAATCATTACCCCCTTTCTGGGTGGAGGATTTGGAGGAAAAATATACCATCCCCAGGTAATCGAAGCTGTCAGGATCGCAAGAATTGCACAGAAACCAGTGATGGTTACTTATACGCGGGAGGAGGAGTTCTTTATGGACTTTTTCAGAAATGCCACAGTTGTGAAAATCAAATCGGGAGTAACAAAAGAGGGTAAAATTGTGTTATGGGACTTTAATCAATACCATGCCGGACCCCGTGGCTCCGATACCATCTATAATGTACCCCACGCCAAAATAACTCAGTATTCGAACCAGTCAGGATCACCAGTACATCCCTTGCCAGTGGGGGCGTGGAGAGCTCCCCATGCCAATTCAAATACATTTGCAAGGGAATCCCATGTAGATATCATGGCAGCAAAAATTGGAGTTGATCCGGTTCAATTCAGGCTCGATAACCTTTCCGACCAAAAAATGATCCATGTGGTGGAAGCCCTGAGAGACAAGTTTGATTATACCCCTGCCCAAGGTCCCAGCGGTCGGGGAATCGGGATGGCTTTGGGGACAGATGCAGGAACCTGGGTGGCAGTAATGATCGAAGTGAAGGTGGATAATAAGACCGGTGAAGTTCAACCCATCAGGGCAGTAGTTTCGCAGGATATGGGGATGTGTGTCAACCCCCAGGGAACCATTATCCAGGCAGAGGGGTGTGTGACCATGGGAATGGGATATGCCCTTTCCGAAGATATTGAATTCAAAGGAGGTGATGTAATTAGCCGAAACTTTGACACCTATCAGCTGCCCCTCTTCTCCTGGGTACCTGAAATGATCGATACAGTGATACTTGACAGGCAGGATCAGCCACCCCAGGGAGCTGGTGAACCAGCCATTATCTGTATGGGCGGAGCCATTGCCAACGCCATTTTTGATGCATGCGGAGCCAGGGTTTACCAGATGCCAATGACTCCCAAAAGGGTACTGGAAGGTATCAAAAAGGTCGGGAAATAGTTTACATCCGATTGGCTGTGATTATTCCATAGATAAGGGAGGCACTCAGCAATACGAAGAGGGCTACCCAGATCCATATGTATCTCTTCTTCGTATGCTCGAGTCGATCGCTCTGCTCAAGTACCCCGTGCTGCAGATCAGAAAGGTATGCTTTCAATGACCTGAGGCTGCGAATACCTGCCACTTTTTGTGACCCGTAGATGAATAAAAAAGCCACCAGGGTAACTATCACAAACATCACTTTGTTGTTGATGACATAGTTTCCATTGTCGTTATCGATATAGAGATTCACATTGGTCATCAGGATAATCACCGAGACTGAGACCAGGAAAAGCCAGATCTCATAAGGCTTTTTGAAAAACCAGAGTTGGCGCTCTATTAAAACTTGAAGTGAATCGCTGTACTTATTGATATCTTTTAGCTTATAGAACAAATCTATTCCATATATCAGGATTCCGATGGTAAGGATCAGTTGTGGAACCAGTACCCAGATCATGGCTGGATTACTGGAATACCCCGCCAGATTCATAGAGAGTAAAATTACATTGGCTAGCTGAACCATCCCATAAAAGCCCAAATTCATATTGATTTTTCGGGTTCCTTTAAAGGTCTTCTCGTTTAAATATTGTTCAATCATTTTTTTGTCGGTTTTTTCATCCCTGAACAGCCGGTCATTGCCTTCCTGCCACATGCCAATTAACCCATCTTTTTTCATGTTGTGGAATTTTGAAGGTTAAAAAGTTTCCTTAGCTTTTCCCTGATTCTCACCAGGCGGACACTTACATTCTTTATGCTTATCCCGGTGATGTCTGCAATCTCTTCGTCAGAACACTCTTCCAGGTATAGAAAGACAATGGTCTTGTCCAGGTCCTTTAGTTTTGAAATATGTCTGTATAACTGCCCGATTCTGCTCTCTTCTTCTATTTGGTCGGAATTTTCATCCCTTATCTCCAGGTTAAAATCTGATAAACTGGAATACTTCAATTTTCGGGCACGCAGTCCCAGCATGGCAGTATTCAGGGCGATCCGGTACATCCACGAGTGGAACCTGGATTCTCCCCTGAAAGTGGGATAGGATTTCCAGAGTTGATATATGATCTCCTGCTTCAGATCCTCCCGATCTTCCTGGGCCGCATAGAGATTACAAATTTTGTAGATGATTCGCATATGCTTAAAAACCATCTCCACAAAATATGCTTTGTCAGGTACCTGTTGTCTCAATGCATTAAGATTTAGTTACCCATTAGTTACAAACAGGAGGGAAAAACTACAGTAAAGTTCAATTTTATTTATCCATGGCAGCAATCAATTCCCCTACATCGCTTTCGTTGTTGAATACATTGATTGAAATCCGGATGTTATTACCCCTCAATGAAACATAAACATTTCGGGATTGTAATTCGGCCAACAGCGCTTCTCCATTTGTATCGGCAAGCAGTTGTAAACCCATCAAGTGATGAGCCCTGTACGCTTCATCATCTAAAGTAGCTCCCTTATGAAGAAAATAGTCAATGAGCGGTTCACCCAGCTTGCGGCCATATTCCTGGATTTCTTCCACACCCCAATCCAATATCTGTCGCAAAGCCTCATCAAGCATTGGCATTGAAATAAAATTGCTACTCTGCCCCACATCAAACCTGGTGGCTCCCGGTTTATAAGCATCCACATACTGGGTAAGCCGGTCGAATCGTTCTGCATTGATCCGGGTCATCCACGACTCTTCCAGGGGTATCCCTTCATTAAAATCCTCATGAATAAATGAAAGGGCTGTAGAATAGGGTCCCATCAACCACTTATAGGCAGCACAGATCAAAGCGTCTATCTTATACTTTTTTACATCCATGGGCAGCGCCCCCACCGACTGAGATCCATCCACAATCAGTTTTGCCCCCACTTCCCTGCACCTGTCTCCGATGCTTTCCAGGTCAAACTTTGTTCCATTCATCCAGTGCACAGAAGCCATCACCACAAAGGCCGTATCGCTGCTAATGGCCTCCAGAATTCGTTCATTCCAGTCCCTCCCCTTCTGAGGTAAATCATCTTTACGGGCCACCACTCTGAGTTCGGCCCCGTTATCACTGCACCATCGCTCAGCTGTATAGTAGCAGCTTGGGAACTCTTCGGAAACGGTCAGCGCATGCTGTCCTCTTCTGTAGGGAATATTCCGGATCACGCTGTTCATTCCATAGGATACCGATGGCATAACCGCCACCTGCGAAGGGTCGCAATTCACAAGGGTTCCGAACTTCTGTCGCACTCCCTTTACATCGGTAAAGAAATCCACCGGTTTGATGGAGATGGGATTCCGCTTTCGCTGCATACCCTCAATTCCCTTTTCCTCAACTGATTTTAGCAAGGGGGACATATATGCATTATTCAGATAGTGAATCTCTTCAGGCAGTTGGAAAAGGTGTTTCTGGCAAATCATTGTTTAAAAAATATTGGATTCATTCTACTTTCCTTTCACATATATCTCCCTGAACCTGATTCTTAATTCATCATGTGCATGAAGCTGCAGGGCAAAAAACCCTCTCTCTCCCGAATTTCGGATTTTATGCAGCTTATCATTCAGGATGCCATCGGCATTAAAATCAGTCACCTTGTTGCCATTAACAATGGTAATCACATGCATCCCTTCGCAGATGATTTCCATCTCATTCCACACTTCAGGATCATCTTCATAATAATACAGTTCTGTATGATGTGCAGCTTCAGGAGCCTGATCTGCATTGATATTCCAATCGGGCAGGGAAGGGTAAATCCACCTGCGCACATGCTCCGTCTCATCATAGATCAATCCGGCCCTCATGGGAATAGGCCCGTGGATATCTACTTGTGGCCCGTTTAACCACCCCCCATTTCTTGCGGTATCTGAGTCATCGAAACTGCTTCTGAATTGCACCCCACTGTTACCGGTGGAAGATTTGAAAAGCTGAAACTTCAACTTTAGATGAAAATCAGAATACTCCTTTTCGGTGGCCAGCCAAAAATAGTCGTGGTCCCCATCCCCCATGGAATTAGCCTCTATATAATCCCCTTTGGCAGTCCAATAGACCTTTCCCTTATCAGCCAACGTACAATACACCTTCCATCCTTCCAGGTTCTCTCCATTGTAAAGAGGTTCCCACTCCTGGTTGGTACATTCTGTAAAACAAACTCCGGATGCAAGCAATCCCAGTGCAATAAATGCCACTGGAAAAAAACGGTAAGACTTCATGTTGTCAGTATTTTAAGGTCCATTTGAAGGGGAAATTAACCTTTTCCTGCTAATTCAGAACGATATTTGGCAGTAAATCAGAATTAACCTAAATTTGTCCCCGCAATTTCTGGCTCCATAGTTCAAGGGATAGAATAGCGGTTTCCTAAACCGTAGATACAGGTTCGAGTCCTGTTGGAGCTACAAGTGCAAACCTCGTTGCCGAAGGCATCGGGGTTTTTTATTACAGGCTGGTGTGCTTGCACGAACAGCCAGAAATGAAAAATTCCGGTTATCTGCGTAGCGGAAATGAGGTTTGTAATTGGGCTGCGGAATACCCAGGTCCGTGAGCCTGCAAAGGCAGGCGAACATTCCTGTTTGAGCTACAATAATTACATTAAACCCTCTGACTTACAGGAGGTTTTGTTTTTAGCGGTGTCAATATTGGTGTCAAATACAAATGTTCTATTTCATTCAAATAGCATCTCTTTAATCACTGTTTCACCATTGTTGAGATAGAGCTTGATGAAATACATACCAGTATCAAATCCACGATCAATTCTGATATGACTGGTGTGGTATGCCTTTTCAAATACCTTAATTCCATTTATTGAAAAAATTTCAATGTAACTTATAATTCTCTCACTCTCCACTATAAAACTGTTTGATGTAGGATTCGGAAATAGCCTAATATTATAAGTGGGTTCAATATCCTTTTTATTCAATAGTAAATCACATTCTGAACAATTATTGTTTTCTATTTCTGTGTAGCAGACTAATTCAGATGTTTCCTCGAATGGGAAAATAACCAGTGGTTCAACAAATCCAAATGAAAATCCAATTCCTTCTGTAAATGCAATATCTCCCCATCCTCCATAATCCCTTGTGATCACAAAGCGTTTATGAAATTCTCCACAAACCTGAATAGAGTCAATCTCAGTTACAACCAGATTAAAATCCTCACCGATGCCTTTCTTAATCGTATCTCCAATATCAAGATTAAAGTTGTACAGAACTTCTGGTTCTAATTGACCTGCTTTTATCAATTCTACCTGTCGGTTCAACGTATCATTTACAATTGCGCCGTAGTAATTGAACGATGTATCTAATACATACCACCATCTTAAATGATATTGAAATAATTTATGATATGCTTTGTTATTGATCAAGGTATCTCCGTCGCTATAATATTGATAATAATTGTCTGGCCCTTCATATTCAAAATAGTTAGTAATCCAGATTCCATTCTCAAAATCGAATGGGGTATAGTCCTGACTGAATATAGGTTCATTCATTACCAGGAGAAATAATAATAAACCTAGTGGATGGACTATTCGTGAATTACGAGTCATTATTTATTGTTGAGGGTTTTGAATCTGACTATCAAACAATATAAAGTATTTCATGTAATCATACGCTGGTTTTGAGAACATAGTTGCATCTTTTCCGTTCTGAAAATTTTTGATTCTTTTTAGATCTACCTTGAAATTGTATTTAGCTCTTCTGGAAATTCGGGTCAGTTTTACCAACTCATCCAAACTATGGTGCTTAATCATCAATAGAATTCTTCTGATCCTCTCCCCATTCTATCGAGGTCAAGCAAATTCAGATTGGGGATTAGCTCCTAAACTATACAAAAAGGGCTAATAAAAAAGGAAAGCGTCCTAATAGCTGAGTTCTTAAGAGTATCACTGCAGCACTTTGAAAAAATGAGTTATTTCGACTCATTAGTTAAAATGCAACAATATGGATTACCAACTCGATTACTAGATGCTTCTTTGGAACAATTTTTGTGATAAAAAGAACTTGTAATCAATCTATTAATAGGGTATTATCTTCTTCGAGATCCGGACATGAAACACCTCATTTGTAATTTTACCCTCTTCGTAGTCTTAATAAACATCTTTATATGTATGCCCTCTTGCTATGATCTCGAACCACCTGGTCCCCCACGACCAGTTGCATGCGAAATGCCAGAAGGATATGATTATACAGATTACTACGAAAGTTGGAGGCAGCCGATTTGTACTGCTTCCCTGTGTTCAACATACACATCTATATGGAAAGAACTTCTTATTGAACGTACGACATTAACTGAACCGTATTTCAATGAGCACTTCGAGATAGTTGAATCCCTGATTTATTCATCAGATGAGGGTGACTTTTTTGCAATTGGATATAGAATGCAGAACGACTGGGCCATCGCCTATAATGGAGACCAATTCATAATTAGAATCCATGAGGGTACCAACAGTTTTCCTATGATTGGATTGCCGGTGGATACTTATTTATCCAAGGAAGAAATTGGTGCTGCTTTGGATCGTAAAGGATTTGAATCCCAGATAAATAAGATTCCAAAAACTGGGCCACTTAAATTCTCTTCACCTGAAGAAGCGCTAAATGCTTTAATTACTGAAGCGAATGTTGATACGCTTTGTTTTTACCGGGTTGTATTTAGTATTCACACGGGGACTTTAACTTTAAAATCATTTGCCCAATATATAGATAATGAAGATGAATGTATTGAAGCTACTATTGACTTAATAACTGGTCAAACTTTCATAAAAAAGGCTCATCCCTGCTCTAATGGTTATGATAGATAGCCTATTAATTGAATAATAAACTAGAGTGGAGTTCATCCCTTGTTGATGATTTCTCCAGGAAATGGTACATGGATAATGAAGGGGGGCAGGTGCTGTATGATTATAGCCTGGGGAAAGCCAATGGCTATTCAGTTCGGTGTGTGAAAAATCAGTAGCTACGATCCTAAGTCTTGTAATATGAAATCGTCTGTTCAAATCAGAAAAGCCAGGTCAAGTGATTTTGATTCCATCTGGGTCATCATCAAAGAGGTCATCGCCCTTGGTGATACCTATGTATTTGCTCCCGATTCGGATCGGACAAGCATGCTGGATTACTGGTGTGGTAGCGATAAACACACCTATGTGGCGGTAATTGAGAATGAAGTGGTTGGGACCTTTATCATTAAGGACAACTTCCCCGGACTTGGTTCCCATGTGGCAAATGCATCCTATATGACCCTGCCTGGAGCCTTCGGAAAAGGAATCGGGCGAAGCATGGCTGAGTTTTCACTGACCGAAGTAAAACGACTGGGATATTTAGCCATGCAATTTAATATCGTGGTGAAAAGCAATGAAAGAGCGATCCGCCTGTGGCAAAAACTGGGTTTTGAAATTAAAGGTGAGATTCCGGAAGCATTTAATCATCTGGAAAAAGGGTATACCGATGTTTACATCATGTGGAGAAAATTAAAAAGATGACTTCCGCACTTCTGACATGTTTCTGGTCAGTTTTTCAAATAACCTTAAGAACTCTTCCCTCTCCTCCCGGGTAAAATCCTTGAGTACCGCTTTTATATAGGCATCGTTGGAATAGTTGATGGTAGAACAAACCTGTTTACCGCTGTCTGTGAGATTAATTTGCGCCATTCTCCTATTCTCTTTAGGGATGACCCTGTCCACCAGATTAATATTTACAAGTCCCTCCACGGTCCTGCTCACCGTACTTTTGTCAAGGGAGAGGTTGTTGGCCAGTTCCGAAACAGATATTTCACTGTTCTTCTCGATTTCCAGAAGGGTGTGGCATTGCGCCACACTGATTCCATTGCAACACGAAGCGTTGTTCTGAAAGAAAAGTTCCCTGTCAAAAATCCTGATGATATGCCGAAAATGGTGTATGTAATTCTGATCCATCCATTTAATGTTTTAGTTTAACAACAGGAGGCTTCCTTTCCTGCTCCACAATCACAGGTGGGTTCCGTTCCTTTGAGAAAGCCCCAGATCACTGCCGATGCACATCCCACACCCTGCTTAACGGATAGCGCCCCGGGTTTGCAATTCAGGGCGCATGCTCCACACTCCATGCACCTGTCCTTTTCCACAATTTCGGCCCTTTTATGGGTCATGATAAAGACATTGTGCGGACACACTTCCACACACATGCTGCAACCAATGCACTTCGCAGCATCATAGGTCAGCGTGGATACATTCCTCAGGTAGCTCTGACTATTCATATCATACAAATTTTGAAACTACAATCATCACTAATCCAACAACAACAAAGGCAATTTGAAGGGGAACAAAAAGGCGCATCTCTTTTTGAACCCCACTCAGGGAGGTGTAGGTACTTGCCCCCGTAAAATTCATAGCCAGGAAGGAGGAGATGGCCCCGGAAATAAGAAACCAGCCCGCAAAGTAGAGGGGCGGGTTCGAGGACCAGCTCAATAATGCAACAATGCCAAAGGTGGCAAATCCGGCCACCATTCCCTTTCCACCGAAATGCCTGAAGGGCAACCAGGGTAATAATACCGGACTTAGAAAAGCCCCAGTAAAATAAGCCAAGATCAAATACAGAGCCGCCAGTACACCTTCATTCCACAAATCAGTAAGCGAATATCCATGGGAACTTATTCCGGAGATTCCCACCATAATTACCATGGCATAGAGTAGATAGCGTAATGAATTCACCACCTCAACAGGCGCCAGAATGAGCCTGTCTTTTAAATCAAACCTGACCGATCTCATGGCTTGATCTTTCTTTAAACCACCTGCAAGGTAATCCCTAAGATCCTCAGCCCTGACGGGACCAAACTTCACTGCAAATCCGGAGGACTCTTTCACTTTATGTCCGGAAATTCCGGGCCCTCCTAGCTGTGGGACAATCACACGCTTGTTCGAAACATAGAGGTCCAGCCTGGAATCCTTGATCTGCCTGATCAGTTCATCGGTTCCAAAAGTTCCTTTTCCTGCTGCACACCAGACATTGATTCCATAGGTCTCTAAGACCAGAATCCAGGCATCCATACCCACCAGGTTCTTTCGAACCACATCAAAACTTAACTTGTAATTTGCAGTTACAATTACCTCTGCCTTTTTCCCCGGATTCCCCAGCTTATATAAACCGGGATCGACCCGGTAACTGTTTCTTCCAATGGAAAATCTAACCCGCAAGGCTCCCCGTATATCCTCTCTCGACCACCGGGAGTCAATTCTGGATGGAGTAATAAGAGTCAGGTTGCTAAAATCCATAATAGATGTAATTCAAAACTGTTGCAATATACAACTATTGCGCACGTACACCAAAATGACTTTAATTTTAAATAGCTAGTTTTACGATCCTATTAATCCATTATTTTTGAAAACCCAAAATTATTACCACATGAAAAAATCAATTCTCATCTTCATGCTGTTTATTCCGCTTGTTTTACATGGACAAACAGAGGGAATAGCCATTGAAGAGGTTGAAATTCTACCAGACTTCGTATACGGCACAAATTCCCTGTTTATTAAAGGGAATGGTGATGGCACCTTTCAATACAACATCCTTGATATGATTAATAACCATGAAATACTGACAGGCAATCTGACAACCCTGGAGCCCATGAACCGCGCAGGGAGGTATATGTTCTATACGCCTGACGGAAATCCATATGCCAATGGTTTCTATAGCAATAACATTCCTTTCAAATGCTGGAGCTGCTTTGATAAGGAAGGACAGGTTATCAATTCTCTAAACTATTCAGGCGCCATACAGTTTTTGAACAACTTTGGCAGCATCGATCTAGGTGGCGATTCTATCACCTCCCTGAAGAAGGTCCCGGGATACAGAAAGAAAGACATCAAAAGCTTTTTAAACTTCATTGATGAGAATGCAATTTACCCTCCATTTTCATTGATAAGCAATGAACAGGGCAGGGTCATTTGTCAGTTTGTAGTAGACAAATCAGGAAAACTGGTCAATGCAAAGCTCTTGGAAGGGATTAATGAGGACCTGGATCTGGAAGTGTTCCGGTTGATCTCCCTCGCACCTCCCTGGAAACCGCTTAAGATAAAGGGTGATCCTGTGAATGCGGTCTACACCCTTCCCATAAACTTTAGGATTCCCGAACCTCCTTCAACCGCCGAAGGAACAGAAACAGAACCAGAATCCCAATAACAGCCAACTATATTTAAAGTCCCACTATTCCCTTCAACACCACCTCAACGCAACTTTGTTTGTATGCTTCAATTTCCTGTTCAGTTAAATCACCTATCTTATTAATTAACATTAGGTTAAAACCACGTAGAAATGCAAAGATCAGCTCTGCCTTCTGACCCGGATTATCAGCTTTACTGCCCCGATGCTGGTAACATATTTCGATATCATACTTCACATCCTGTATCACTTCCAATTGACGAGGACCGGGTGGATAAGCTTTGTACTGCAGTAGATAAAGGATGGCTCTATAAAGGTTAGGCGAGGATAGGGCCATTTGAATGTTACTCATCACCTGTATACCGAAGATCTGCTCGGGCTTCGAATAATCCAGGCTCTCCTTTAGCCTGCTTCTCTTCTCCAGGGTGCCTGCAAATCCCTCCTCAATGATCTCCATGAGTAAGGAATCCTTATCCTTAAAATAGAGGTAAATCGTTCGTGGTGAATACTCAATGGCTTCCGCCACCTTTCTAATGGTTGTTTTCTCATAACCCTCCTCCACAAGAATCTTAGCTGTAGCTTCGATTATTCTAGCTCTTAGCTCTCTCTTTTCTCTCTCCTTCCGATCTGAAATACCCATTGTTTATTTAGTATACAGTGTTTATTTCACAAATAAAAAACTTCCAAACCAATTATCAAAATATTCTGGGGGAAATCAATTATTACTTTTATTCGTAAGTTATTTTGCTTTCATTCGTAATTTCCGTAGCTTTGTTACTTAACCAATGTCATGATAATAGTTGCATGATCTTCAATGTACAACGATATTCAACCCATGATGGGGAGGGGATCAGGACTCTTATTTTTTACAAGGGCTGTCCACTCAACTGCCATTGGTGCAGCAATCCCGAGAGTCAGTCTTTCGATTACAGCCTGATGTATGACCGCAAGCTTTGCAAAAACTTTGGGGATTGCCTGAAAGTAAATGGAACGGCTATTACACAAACAGAACACAACGGGATTCAGATTCAAAGAGAGTCATTGAGCAATATCGAGAATTTCAGGGAGGTGTGCATCTCAAAAGCGATGACCCTGTCGGGGGAGAAAAAGAGCGTCGATGAATTGCTGATCGAAATTGAAAAAGACAGGCCCTTCTACAGGGAAAATGGAGGTGTAACCCTTTCAGGGGGAGAGCCGCTTTCCCAGGGGGATGAACTTGTGGCCCTTCTGAAAAGACTTAAAATGAAAAAAATAGGGGTAAACATGGAGACCTCCCTTCATGTGAAATGGAACAGGGTGGCCAGGTGCATTGGATATGTGGATGCATTTCTGGTGGATTTGAAACATCTGGATTCCCGGAAGTTCAGAACCTATACAAACGGGGATGTAAAGCTGGTGATGGATAACCTGGTCAGACTCACAAATAGTGAAGCAAACGTGGTGATCCGTATCCCGGTGATACCTGACTTCAATCATACCGAAAAGGAGATATCCAATATGATTGATTTCATTCTCACCTTAAAAAAAGTTAAGGAGGTGCATCTGCTGCCCTATCATACCTTCGGTGTGGAGAAGTACAAAATGCTGGATATGGATTATAAAATGAGTAATAGAAAACAGGTAGAAGACCGGGAGCTGGCTCCCTACATTCAATATGCAAAATCAAAAGGAATAGAAATAAAAATTGGTGGTTAATATGATTATTGAGAAGAACAGGACAGATGTAACAGAACGCATCAAAAATCTGCGGGAAAAAGTTCTGAGTACCAAACCTTCGGTATGTACTGAGCGTGCCCGGTTCTACACCCAGGTATACAGTGAAAATGAGGATCAACCCGTGATCATTAAGCGCGCCCTTTCGCTTGAAAAAACCCTGCAGGAGATGACCATCTTTATTGATGAAGGAGAACTTATCATCGGAAATCAATCTTCTCAACACCGTGCTGCCCCGATTTTTCCAGAATATGCAGTGGACTGGCTACCCGAGGAGATGGATGATCTGGACAAACGTCCGGGCGATGCTTTCTATATAACTGAATCTCATAAAAAAGAGCTGATTGAAATCGCACAGTGGTGGAAAGGTAAGGTACTATGGGATCGTGGCAGGGCCCTCATGTCACAGGAATTAAGAGACCTTCAGGATTCAGCCATCATCAAGGCCACAGGAAACCTCACCTCTGGTGATGCTCATATTGCAGTAGATTTCTATAAGATTCTGTCGGTGGGGCTCAACGGTTACCTGGATGAAATCGACCGATACCATCGCAAGGTGAAGAGATACAACCAGGAAGGGGTAAAAAAGGACCAATTCTATACGGCACTCTCCATCTCCATAAAAGCTTATCAGAACTTCATTCAGAGATATAGCAAGCTGGCCAGGTCACTTGCAGAAGAGGAACAAAACCCTCAACGGGCTCAAGAGTTTCTTTTAATGGCAGAAAACTGTACAGTTATAGCCCAGAAACCTCCCCGGGATTTCTACCAGGCACTGCAGCTTGTCTACTTTGTTCAACTGGTGTTGCAGATTGAAAGCAATGGCCATTCGGTCTCGCTGGGCAGACTGGATCAATACCTCTTCCCCTTTTACCAGCAGGATATTATCACCGGAAAAATATCTGAAGAATTTGCTTCAGAGATACTTGAGAACACATGGATTAAGCTGCTATCTGTCAATAAAATAAGACCCTGGTCACATACCCGTTTCTCTGCAGGCGGACCACTCTATCAGAATGTGACCATCGGCGGACAAACCACAGATGGGAAGGACGCTGTGAATGAATTGAGTTTCCTGATTCTCCATTCGGTGGGAAAGATGAAGCTTACCCAGCCCAATCTGTCGGTAAGGTTTCATAGAAACATCAACCCCGAATTTATGCTGGAGTGTACCCGGGTCATTGAGAAAGGATTTGGAATGCCCTCCTTTAACAACGATGAAATTGTCATCCCGGGTCTATTGGATCTTGGTGTTGAAAAGGAGGATGCCTATAGCTACTCCGCCATAGGTTGTATTGAAATTGCAGTTCCCGGGAAATGGGGATACCGTTGTACAGGGATGAGCTTTCTGAACCTGATGAGGGTATTCCTTGCTTCCCTCCACAATGGGCTTGACAAGCAAACAGGCAAGGTTTTCAATAAAGGTATCGGAAGCTTCTCGGAATTCAACTCCTATGAAGATCTATTCAAAGCCTGGCAGCATCAGATCAAATACTATACCCAGAAAACAGTAGAGATTGACACGGCAGTGGACACAGCCCTGGAAGAACAGGTCCCCGATATCCTTTGCTCTGCATTCGTAGAGAACTGTATTCCCAGGGGCAAAACCATCAAAGAGGGAGGGTCAAAATATGATTTCATTTCTGGTTTGCAAGTGGGGATCGCCAACCTTGGAAACTCCCTGGCGGCCATTAAAAAATTGGTTTTTGAAGATCAGAGAATTTCAAAAGAGCAGCTTTTGGAGGCCCTGGAAACCGATTTTGAAGGAGAAGATGGAGAAAAAATCAGGCAGTTGCTTTTAAACT
>Ga0164315_10000589_pt1 | contig 25647 bp, 24 predicted proteins | sample GuaBasSedimGuay6_FD_113737 | JGI IMG/M metagenome (GOLD analysis project Ga0164315, IMG submission 113737) | Subseafloor sediment microbial communities from Guaymas Basin, Gulf of California, Mexico - Guay6, Core 4569-2, 0-3 cm | ecosystem: Environmental > Aquatic > Marine > Hydrothermal vents... | reverse complement strand
TTGATTTGAATAATATAATTGGTGGGCAACAAAAACACGTTACCCACCCTACAATTATTTGATTTGAATAATATAATTGGTGGGCAACAAAAACACGTTACCCACCCTACAATTATTTGATTTTAATAATATAATTGGTGGGCAACAAAAACACGTTACCCACCCTACAATTATTTGATTTTGATAACTGATATGTGGTCTTATATTTTTCGTAATTTGTTACAACGTTGTGTATTGTTATTTATAGTTTCCGTGATCGCGCATTCGATAGTTCATCTTGCGCCAGGGGAACCGAGCGAGGTTGATCCATCGAATCCTCGTATGCAGCCTGAAGATATCGCTAAAATCAGGGCAGCTTTTCACCTAGATGATCCGCTCCATAAACAGTATTTCTATTGGATGCGCGATCTCTTAACAGGAGAATTAAAATCCTTTAAAGATAGTCAGCCCGTGTTGCCCAAGATTTGGGATCGTTTTATGAATTCACTCCCCTTATTTATTCTGGCCACCCTGATTGTCTGGACGCTCGCGTTTCCAACGGGTATTCATGCCGCAGTTCGGCGAGGATCATTTTATGATCGCGGTTCAACCTTTATCGCTTACGCCCTGATTTCGATACCCGGCTTTTTTCTATCCTATTTGATGATTCTATGGGTAGTGGATATATTTGGCGTACCCGTTATTGGGATGCGAACATTTGGAATGGAAGACGCGAGTCCGTTTTTTCAAAGCATGGATCGCATCTGGCATCTCGTCATTCCCTCCCTGATGTCAGCCCTTGCCGGCATTGCCGTACTCTCCCGCTATGTGCGTTCCCAAATGTTAGAAGTCATCAGTCAAGATTACGTGCGAACCGCACGCGCCAAAGGGCTTGACGAAGACACCGTGATTTATCGCCACGCGCTGAGCAATGCCCTTTTGCCTTTTGTCACCTTATTTGGATTCTTATTACCCGGTTTAATTGGCGGTTCCGTGATTTTTGAATACATTTTTGCTTGGCCCGGATTAGGGCGGCTAGGTTACGAAGCGATTTTATCTCGCGATTTTCCCGTGATTTTAACCATTAATTTTATTGCCGCCGCCCTCACACTGGCAGGGACTTTTTTATCTGATCTGCTTTACGCCGTCGTTGATCCGCGCATTCGGTTAGAATAGTTTTGTAGGGGCAATCCCTTGTGGTTGCCCTTTTGTGATTGCCCTTTATTCTTATGTTTGCCCTTTATCCTGTTGAAAAAGGCAAATTGAGAAAATTGGGTATCAGTTTTGAAGTGTGTTGCTGGTATTGCTCATACACTTCACCTAAATCCGCTACCATATTCTTCTCCTCAAAATGGATACCAATGAATATATAAACAGTAAAACCTATCGCCAAAATCAAGTGCCCCACGCTCATCGTAGGGCTTGCCCAAAGGCTAATGATCGCGCCCAACATAATCGGATGTCGAATATATTTGTAAATGGAAACCACCTGAAAGGGTAGAGACGTATAGGGCTTGTCATGCCAATATAACTCAATCTGTCGTAACCCAATCAAATCATTTGAATTAATCAAAGAAGTCGCAAACCATGAAAATAACCAGCCAAACCAGAACAATCCGAATAACGCCCAATAGCCGATAGGATTTTCGACATGCCAAATCACAGCCGGTAACGGCTGCCATTGCCAAATCAACAAAATTAACGCCAGAGTGGAAATCAACACATAAGTACTTCGTTCCAGATGATTCGGAACGATTTTCATCCACCATTGTTTGAATTGAGGCCTAGCCATCACAGAATGTTGGAGGCCAAAAAGACTGATTAACACCAGATTAACCACAAGTGCTTGTGCAAAAGCCACTTCAGAACCCAAATCAATCAGCTTGGGTTCAAATAGAGGGCTAATAAATACAACCATGTATAGCATAGTGGCGTTAAACAGTAATACACAAAATACGCCATACAAAAAAGCGAACCCTTTTTTCATCAGACACACCTGGTTTGTAGTTGCGATTTATCAAGAAAAGAATAACGCTAAAGACGCTAAAGACGCTAAAGACGCTAAAGACGCTAAAGATGTTAGGTAAAAAGATAAATGTCTCTTGCGTCTCTTGCGTTTATTTATTTTATCTCAGCGAAAGCGAAATGAGTTACATCTGATTAAACTAAACAATGCTCAAAATTGCAGGAAAACCAAAATAATTCTAAAATAGAATCATCATATCAAATCAAAAAGGTATTAATCAATAATGGATGTTCAATCAGAAACGCCACTTCAAGAATTTTGGCGACTTTTCAAAAAAGACAAGTTAGCCTTGTTCGGTGGAATCGTTTTACTCTTACTGATTATCGCGGCCATTGCTGGAAAAGCCCTGACGGAATGGACAATCATTTTCGATCCGGCAACCGTTAGATTGATCGATAAATTCTTACCCCCCTTATCTTTTGCTTCCGCACACATTCCAACGGAAGATATACCCCGTTTTGGGATTTACCTATTGGGCACTGATGAATTAGGGCGCGATGTCTTTGCCAGAATGCTACAAGGTTCTTTCGTCTCCCTTTCTATTGGCTTCGTGGCCGTGGGCATATCCACTTTCATCGGTATTTTGCTTGGCGGCTTAGCCGGTTTTTATGGCAACCTCCGTCTCGGATTCATTACTGTCGATACGCTCATTATGCGTTTTACCGATGTCATGTTATGCTTTCCAACCTTTTTTTTAATCCTCACCGTTGTCGCCCTGCTACCCGCCAGCATCTACAATATTATGATCATTATCGGTATAACCAGTTGGATGGGAACAACCCGCTTTGTACGGGCAGAATTTCTCACACTACGAGAACAAGATTTTGTCGTTGCTGCCAAAGCAGTCGGCTTACCAGAATGGCGTATTATTTTCAGACACATGGTACCTAACGCGATGGCACCCGTTTTAGTGTCAGCGATTATTGGCGTTGCCAGTGCTATTTTAACAGAATCCGCTTTAAGTTTTCTCGGATTTGGCGTACAACCGCCTTATGCTACTTGGGGCAATATTCTGGCGGATGGTAAAAATTTCATTTTCGATGCGCCGTGGCTTTTTTTCATGCCGGGCATAGCTATCTTGATTATCGTACTCGCCTTCAATCTCGTCGGTGAAGGTATGCGTGAGGCCCTTAATCCCAAGTTGCGGAGGCGTTAAATGAACTCTCAAAACGATTGTGTGTTAGAAGTCGATGATCTCCACGTCTCCTTTTTTAGCGATCAAGGAGAATTACGTGTTGTACAAAACGTCGGCTTTAATATCTGTCCAGGTGAAACGGTAGCCTTAGTCGGCGAATCAGGATGTGGTAAATCCGTAACGGCACTGGCTATCATGAATTTGATCGATGAACCGGGTCGTATTGTGCAGGGCAATATCCAACTCCAAGGGCAAGAACTCGCTCGTCTTTGTGAGTTAGAATGTCAGCATATTCGAGGCCGTCGCATCGGCATGATTTTTCAAGAACCCATGACTTCCCTTAACCCCGTTTTCACCATTGGCAATCAAATTGCAGAAGTATTGACACACCATTTTAAAATGCCAGAACGCGAAGCCCGCTTAGAAGTGATTGGTTTATTAGAAAAAGTCGGTATTTCCTCACCGCGCAAGCGACTTGATCAATATCCCCACGAGCTATCAGGCGGCATGAAACAGCGCGTCATGATTGCAATGGCTTTAGCGTGCCAACCTGATCTCTTGATAGCCGACGAACCGACAACGGCCTTAGATGTGACGATACAGGCCCAAATTCTACGTCTTCTGAAACAACTCCAAGATGATATGGGCATGGCTATCTTATTGATTACACACAATTTAGGCGTAGTCGCCCATTTTGCCCAACGAGTGATTGTGATGTACGCCGGAGGAATTGCCGAACAGGCAGAAGTGCGCCATCTGTTCAAAAATCCCCTGCATCCCTACACAAAAGCGTTATTAAAAGCCTTGCCGATACCGGGACAACGAGATGAACGATTGGCCTCTATCCAAGGCACTGTGCCCATGCCGCTTGATTATCCAACCGGATGTCGTTTTTGCACCCGCTGTCCGCAGGTGATGGCGCATTGTTCGCAAGATATTCCCCAGTTGAAAGAGCAAGAACAAGAACATCATGTTGCGTGTTGGCTTTATGATAAATATACTTAGCATCATTACAAAATTATTATTGTTTTGTAAGCGCAAGGGGCAACCACAAGGGATTGCCCCTACGAACCGCCCGTAGGGGCAATCCCTTGTGGTTGCCCCTCTTGCTGTTGGCTTAAAAAAATCCGTTTATTCCGTTAATCCGCTGTACTATCTAAGTATCAATGAATAAAAAAAATCCATGAACACACCCCAAATCCTCCCCCTTCTCTCCGTTAAGCATCTGAAGATGCATTTTCCGGTGCGAAGTGGTTTTTTGTCGCGTATTTCGGCTTGGGTAAAAGCCGTTGATGATATCTCTTTTGATATCTACCCAGGAGAAACGCTTGGCTTAGTCGGTGAATCAGGTTGCGGTAAGACAACTGCGGGCCGCGCTTTACTTCGCCTAATCGAACCCACTGCTGGCAATATTTTCTTTGAAGGCAATGATATTTTGAAAATGGGCGCGACTGAACTCCGATCCATGCGCCGCTGGATGCAAATTATTTTTCAGGATCCCTATAGCTCCCTGAATCCACGCATGACAGTGGGTAATATTGTAGGCGAAGCCTTGAAGGTTCACGGTATTGTGACAGCGGAACATTTAGATTCCCGTATTAAAGAATTGCTTGATCGCGTCGGCCTGTCGCCCTCCTACCGCACACGTTATCCGCATGAATTTTCCGGCGGGCAACGCCAACGCATTGGTATTGCACGAGCACTCGCACTTAATCCAAGCTTTATCGTCTGTGATGAAGCCGTATCGGCGCTAGATGTTTCTATTCAAGCACAAATCATTAACCTACTGCGCGATTTGCAATCGGAATACCATTTAGCCTATTTGTTTATTTCCCACGATCTCAACGTCGTGCAACATATCGCAAATCGGGTAGCCGTCATGTATTTAGGCAGAATAGTCGAAATAGCGCCAGCTAAAAAGCTATTTGAATCACCCAAACATCCTTATACACAAGCCCTGATAAGCGCCAATCCTATTCCCGATCCAGATATCACGCATAACGTAACCATTCTGGAAGGCGATGTGCCCTCCCCATTGAATCCACCCACAGGTTGTCACTTTCACACACGTTGTCCAGATGTCATGGAAAAATGTAAGGTTATGGAACCTACCCCCCTTGAAATCGGAACAGATCAGGAAAAACAATTAGTGTGGTGTCATCTTCATACTTGAAAATCTTGTATGATAGAACGCAGATTGTCATGATTGAACTGATTTACGCAGATTAAAATCAGCGTAGATCATGATAATCAGTCAAATCAGCGTTCTATTCTTAAATCAGCGTAGATCATGACAATCAGTCAAATCTGCGTTCTATTCTTAAATCAGCGCAAATCATGACAATCAGTCAAATCTGCGTTCTATTCTTAAATCAGCGCAAATCATGACAATCAGTCAAATCTGCGTTCTATCAAAATAAATTGATAACTGATAACTGATAACTGATAACTGAACCCACTTGATTTTAGAATGTAAATAGACTATATAATAATAACTCATCATAAAACGAGGTTAAACAACATGCCCAAATTTGTTTTCAGCTTATTATTTTTATTAAGCCTCACCCAAACCCTCTGCGCGGCGACGGCTGATTTAAAGTTTGAAGGATTAAAGCCCTATTACTATGTCGGTGAATCTATCCAATTCGATTTACAAGAAAACTTAAAGACATCTTCGCGTTTCCACAAAGTGGATTTATGGGTAGCCGTTGAATTACCCAGCCAGGATTTGTTGTTTAGAACACCCCAAGCCTTCACGCCCTTTAGCCCCATACCCCAAGCCTTTAGAACCACTTTAGACAGCACCGTTAATCGACATCGGGTTTTGGAATTTGAAGTGCAACCCGGTTATGGGGGGGATTATACTTTCTATGCCGTCTACGTCGAAGAAGGTAAAAGTCTTATCACGGATAATTTCAATTTCACTGTCCTTCGCTCGAATGTGGCTAGAGCATCGACCACTTTAAGCAATCGCGTCTTAGAACCAAACGGGCCGGATATCACTCCCCCTCCCCCGCCAATCGAAACTAAACTACCCGCTCCGAATCCGTTCACTGCTGTAGCCGGGGATAGTCAAATCACGCTGTCTTGGCAACCGGTAACGGGTGCGGCTTCTTATACCGTTGATTGGCGAGAACCGGATGGCAGTGATCGCAATCTCTCCCTTTCCAGCACAAGCTATCAACATACCGGACTGATTAACGGGGCGACTTATACTTATTGGATCACCGGCGTGAGTGTCACGGGGCTTGAAGGCAATCCCTCAATAACGGTTGTGGCTATCCCAAAGGCCGCAGAAAGGCCGCCAGCCGCACCAACCCATTTATCAGCCGAAGCCGCAGACAGTCAAGTCGTACTTAATTGGCCAGCCGTCAGCGGAGCCGTTTCTTACAACATCAACTGGCAAATCGCCGGAGGCGCAGTACAAAGCGTGCCAGCCACGACAACGGCTTACGTGCATACGGGCCTCCAAAACAACCTGAACTATACTTACTGGGTAACGGCCGTCAGTGCCACCGGATTAGCCAGTTCCCCCTCAATAACAGTTGTCGCCACCCCACAAGCACCCCCTCCCCCTCCACCTGCCGTATTAGCCGCCGGCGAAAGTTTTCGTGATACCCTGAAAGATGGCAATTTATGCCCAGAAATGGTGGTGATTCCGGCGGGTACTTTTAGAATGGGGGATATTCAAGGTGGGGGTTGGAATGATGAGTTGCCCGTACATCAGGTGTCTGTGGCGCGTTTTGCGATGGGCCGCTATGAAGTGACGGTGGGAGAATTTCGTCTGTTTGTCGATGCGACGGGTTATCAAACGGAAGCGGAAAAGGGAAAAGGTTGTGTTGTCTATCGAGATGGTCTTTGGCAATATGTGAAAGAGGCCAACTGGCGTAATGCGTCTTTTACTCAAACCGATAATCATCCGGTTACCTGTGTTTCTTGGCATGATGCCACTGCTTACCTAGACTGGTTATCGGAACAAACAGGAAAACCATATCGTTTACCAACGGAGGCGGAATGGGAATATGCCGCCCGTGCTGGAACAGAAACAAAGTATTGGTGGGGAAATGAGATCGGAACAAACCTTGCGAATTGTTATAGCAGTGGCAGTGAATGGAGTGGTAAACAAACTGCCCCAGTCGGTTCTTTTCAAGCCAATCCCTTTGGATTATATGACACCGTAGGCAACCTGTGGGAATGGTGTGCCGATCCTTGGCATAGTAATTATCAAGGGGCACCGACTGATGGCCGTATTTGGGATCGTTCTGATACAAGTTTGCGACTGCTTCGTGGCGGCTCGTTCGACAACGTCCCGGAGAACTGTCGTGCTGCCAACCGTGTCAGGGTCTCGTCGGACAGCCACAGCAGGGGCAGGGGTTTTCGTGGTTGCGCGGACGTTACACTGTAACCTTTTGATTTTTAGCACTTTACACTGGTTTTTTTTACTCTTTTACTCTTTTTAAAGGGTTTGATTTGCTAAAGTGCTATTTATTGGAGGTGAAGTGTTTTAGTCTGCGCTATGCCACTATTTTTGATGTGAGGGGGTTTGCGGCCCGCGCCCTGCGCGGGCCGCGATTTTTTTTTTTGAGTTTTGAGGCGTTTAGTACAGCGGATCAGGGGATTGATCGGATTGATGAGTGGGTAGGTTTTTATTTATTGGGGTAGCAGATATGGTTAGAGACGCGAAGATTAGAGGCGCAGATTAGAGACGCGAAGCATCGCGTCTCTACGATTCCGTTAAAATACCTCACAACCAATCCGTTCAATCCCCTGATCCGTTGTACTTGATAACGATTAATTCATAAAGTTTAATTTAGGATAAGCGGGATAATAATGCAATATTATCATTTTGAAATTGTGATTGAAAAAGAACCCGAAGATGAAGGCTACTTTGCTTACAGTCCGACTTTACCGGGTTGCTTTAGCAATGGCAAAACCATTGAAGAAACTAAACGAAATATTCGAGAAGCCATTACGCAACATTTAGACTCTCTGCGTTCTCATCGTCAAGTCATTCCTCAACAGGAAAAATTATTTCATGTAGAAGAACTCACGGTGGGAGTACCCTAATGCCTAGAATGCCACAAGTCACCGCTTTTGAACTCATACGATTTTTGAAAGCCCAAGGATTTATCGAAGATCGTCAATCTGGTAGCCACTTAACCTTGTGGAAAGCCGCCAACAATATTTCTGTGACAGTGCCTATTCATAGTGGTTGTGATATAGGACGAGGATTAGCCGTTCGTATTCTCAAAGATGCCGGTTTTTCGGTTGAAGATTATTTGCGTTGGCGATAAATGACGATGGCGAGCCCTGCACTTTTCGTTCCAAATTTATTTTGCGGCTTTTCGTACAAGGATAGAAGAAACTGAAAACCTTGTTGGCAACTTTAGTGCAATCTGAAGATTTGACGACTTTTAAAAACGTTATGGATAATCTATAAAAGGAAATGTTTGATTATAAGGGTTGAAAAAGGAGGGCGAACACGTAGGTTCGCCCCTACAAATCGTGCGAACGCTAGTCTAAAAACATTGAGAATATGAATGAGAAAATCATTATCAAAAATTTTGGGCCACTTAAACAGCTTGAATTAGATTTAAAAGAAATCATGGTTTTTATTGGCCCTCAAGCAAGTGGTAAATCAACCATTGCTAAGTTAATCCATTTTTTTAAATATGTGACATCCGTTTCGTGTTCAAATACTCGGCCTGAAAACGTATTGTCAATTTTTAATAAATTATTTGGCGAACATTATTTGCGCCAGAATCCAAACGCTGAAATCGACTATTTGAGTCATTGCCAGATCACGATTAAAAAGGGCACGATACGTTATGAACAGTTATCTCAATCAAACTCTAAAACCACGCTGATTCCAGCAGGGCGTGCGGTTTATTCGTTAATCTCCGAGTCGTTGTTTAGTCTCACGTCAGAGGCGATTAGTATCGATCCCATGATCTTAAATTTTGGGCGAGACATTGAATTATCCAGAAAAAAAATAGCTCATCTTTTAAGTGAAGAAAGCGCGTTAGCGCCTCTTTTAAGTGATATTCTGAAAGGCCATTTTAAATATGTCAATGGTGAAAATCGCATTTATTTTGAAGAAAATCAGTATATTACACTGGATAGGGCTTCTTCAGGCCAACAAGAAGTGCTGCCTTTGATACTCATTTTGATGGATGTTTTTTATTCAAAGCAGCTTAATTTTGTCACCATTGAAGAACCCGAAGCCCATTTATATCCCTATTCTCAATATAAATTAATTGACTTGATCAGCCGGGTGCATCATTGTCATGTTGATAAAAATCGTTTTATCGTTACGACGCATAGCCCCTATATTTTAACCGCTTTTAACAATTTTCTGTTTTCATATCGGGTTGCCCAAGTCAGTGAATCTGCTCAAGTCAAAGTCAAAACCGTCATACCAGAAGCGAGTTGGCTCAATCCTAAGCAACTGGCTGCTTACTCTGTGAGGGAAGGGAGGGCTGAATCTATTTTGAATGAATCGACAGGATTGATTGCTGATAATGAGATTGATGAAGTGAGTGAAGACATCGCTGGAGACTTTGATGCGCTTTTAGAGATTTATCGAGCTTTTAAACATGAAAATGGATAAGACATTACGGGCTATTTTTACCCAAATTGAAGACAATCACTGTTTGGAAACCATTTCAGACAGTGAATTTGAGATTTATGACAGTGGAGAAGAGCAGAGATGTTTTATTCTCAGCGATGAAAGCATTTCAAGCGGTACTCAACTTTTTAAAGTGATCAACCACAATAATCAAAACATCCGATTCTTAGCGGTTGATAAATGTTTGTTTTTTGATGGCGATAAATTTAAACGCTGTGATTGCTTGCTTTACAATGAAGACTATTTGTGTTTTGTCGAACTCAAAAAAGTTGATACAACACGAAATAGAAATAGTGCGAAGAAAACGGCTAGGGCACAGCTTTATTCAACGATTAGGATATTTAAAGAGAAAATGGATTTTGAAAATCGGATTGTAGAAGCTTACTTATGTGTGGGTTACAAACCCACTAATCCGGCAACCTTGGCTTCTAGTCAAAGTGCAAAGGTGGCATTTGAAGACTTAAAAGCGAGATTGTATAACGGATGTCAAAAACGTTTTTAACATCGTCATGACTTCGTTTTCAGAGTGCCATAGAGAATAAGTCTTTGATTTATCATTAAATTATCAAAATTTCACCACTCTCAACCCCAATCATTAGAGTCAATTTCTGTGTTATCTTTTAAACTGATAATGGGATAGAACAATGGTGGGCTTCCGTGCGGTGAAATGGCACGTCATTGCCCGATACGTTTATTCCCAAAACCCTCAACTGAAAACCAGATTTATTAGACATATCCAAAAAATAAATTATCCTAGTTGGTGTAGGGTGGGTAACGGGTTTTTGTTGCCCACCATTCTGATTTTTGCCTCTCAAAAAATCAGCGCCAATCATGCCGCAAAATAAATTTGGAACGATAATGATTTGTACTTCATTCAATCGTGAAACGCTATAAATGCGGCCCTAACAGTTTCTTGATAAATCTTTCTTCTGTTTGCCCTTCAAATATCAAAGCGACCTATATTATCTCTGGCGATCATGACATACCAACGAAAAAACTTGCCAAAACACTTGGCATCGATCACTATTTTGCCGAAACCTTGCCAGAAGACAAGGCGGGTATCATTAAGCAGATCATGTTCTTCTCGAAACATTTTTACCTTGGAGTCAATACAATGATGTATTGGGATGATGTTTTAAAAACTATCATGGTGGGCACTCGTAACGGTGGCAAAATTCAATTTCAAAATGCGGCACTTCAGCAATTCAGTCAGCACAGTTCAGCCCTGTCACCTGAACGACAATTACTCAACAATATCACGGGTTATAGTTTTTGGTTACGCGCTGGCACTGAGCTGGGCACCTTGCCCGGCTCCGCGTCTGCTCATGCCGATTTATCGCAAGCCGAAACGCTAAAGCCTTCAACCCAAACCCAAATTGAGTTAGGACGACAACTGATTAAGCTAGAAAATACGTCGTTAATCCTAGCGTATTTACAGGCATTGGGCCAAGCCAAAATCAGTCTGGGCAATAGCTTATTGCCCGATCTCATGGAACTCGCCAAATCCAATGAACAAATCGCTTTTTATCTCGTCAACTGCCTGAGTGAAAACGCTAAACAAAGTGCTCGCTTGTTAGCCCGCTATCAAGCCTTGATCAGTGATGTGCCAGAAGATATTTGGCATCATGGCACCAATAAGCAGCGCGAATATTTTTTTATTGAACAGGTTAAACGTGATCAGGTGCAAGCGCAAGCAACATTAGCCTCAACTTGGGCCACGGAAAAGGCCGCAGATAAACTGGTTTTTCTAAAAGCCTTGGCCGAATATAGTCCACAAGTCAATGCTGACTTTCTGTATCCGTATTTGGGCGATAAAAGCCAACTCGTCAACGAACAAATTGCGGCAATGCTTTCACAACAACACTATCCCAAATATTATGAATGGGCTTATTCCATTTTATTGCCCATTTTGGCAATTGAAAAACAAAAGCTACGTCGCGACAAACTCAAGTTTAATTTGCCAGAACAATTTGTCCCCTCATGGAAAAAATTGGGTATTGCAGAAAAACGACCGGCCCATTTAAAAATGGCTAATTCCCTTTATTGGGTAGCCCAATTATTCGCCTTAGTGGCACCCTCTGGTTTGGCAAAAGAACTTGGCTACGAATTAAAAACCTTGCTAACCATGATAAAGGCTTCCGACTATCAACAAGAACTCTTTTATGGCTTGCGATTAGCGGCCTTAAGAACGGCCGATTTAGACTTTTGGGCCTTATACGTTAAAAGTCAGTTGAGCCAAAGTCGTCAATTCCTTAAGGACAATTTTGAGCGTGTTCCCAAAAAAATAGTCACACAAATCCTGCCAGTATTTTTTATCAAAAAAAACTGGGATTATGACTGGTATCGGTTATTGGATTATTTAGCGGAATTACCGGAGAGTACGGCACGCGAACTACTGGCAAACAAACTCTTGTCTTTATTAAAGAATCGCCATGTTTCTCAATACGAAGGCAAAATCATCGCGCAAGCGATTCCAGTCACTTTAAATGACGAATTTAACCAATTTATTCAACAACTTGATAGCAAACTAGAATACAATGCTGGCCTCGACAGCATGATTCAAACTTATCAATTACGCCTTAAAATCCAACAGGAGTTCAAGTCATGAGTGAAGCATTGAGGTTGCCATCCGAGCAACTCTTTCAGGAGGAAATCAAGGCCATAAAAAAACAAGATAGGCGGCAGAAGCCTACTTCATGGCAAATGTCACCTTGGGGGGTTGAAACGTTTTTAATGGGTGAGAAATTAAAAAACGGTTTTAAAGTCACTCCCAAGTACATCGGCAATCGGCGACTTATCCAAATTGCGATAGCCACCTTAGTGACGGATCGTGCGTTACTGTTATACGGTTTACCAGGCACGGCTAAATCTTGGGTAGCCGAAAACATTGCAGCCGCGATTTCCGGTAATTCGCAACTCATCGTACAAGGCACGGCTGGCACGCCCGAAACTGATCTGCGTTTTAATTGGAATTACGCCAAACTTTTACAAGAAGGGCCCTCTCGGCAGGCCATTGTGGAAAGTCCCATTATGCGTGCTATGGAAAGCGGAAAAATCGCACGGGTTGAAGAACTGACGCGCATTCCAGCAGAAGTGCAAGATACTTTAATCACCATGCTATCGGAAAAAAATATTAGCATACCTGATTTGGATACCTACGTTTTAGCGCAAAAAGGGTTTAATTTAATCGCAACCGCCAATAATCGTGATAAAGGGATAAACGAGTTTTCCAGTGCATTGAAACGCCGTTTTAATACGGTGATCTTGCCATTACCCAGTACGCTTGAAGAAGAAGTTTCTATCGTGCAAAAACGGGTACAGGATTTTGGGGTTTTGCTTGAATTGCCGGAAGTGCCTGATTCCGTACAAGAAATTCAACGGGTTGTCACCGTTTTTCGTGAGCTACGCAATGCGAAAACCTTGGATGGTAAAGAAAAATTAAAATCGCCCAGCGCAACCCTAAGCCCAGCGGAAGCCATTTCAGTCATCAACAACGGTATAGCCTTATCCGTTCATTTTGGTGACGGCGACTTAAAAGCGCATGACATTGCTTCCTCCCTTGTCGGTGCCATCGTAAAAGACCCAGAAAAAGACCCTATTGTTTGGAATGAATATCTTGATACCGTGATCAAAGGCCGTAAAAAATGGTCTGATTTATATCGAGCTTGTAAGGAAATCAGCTAATCATAACGCAAGAGACGCAAGAGACGCTTCGATTTCTCTTGACAGACGAGTACCTTTAGCGCCTTTAGCGTCTTTAGCGTCTTTAGTGTTTAGATCGATTTTAATCGCAACCGAAGCAGACGATTCGTTATTTTGATGTCATATTTATATTGAGTTTGTAAGGAAATCAGCTTATGATTTTAGATGATCGTGTCTATTTACTGGGTATACGTCACCATGGCCCGGGTTCTGCCATTAGCGTCAACAATGCCTTGGCAGAAATTCAGCCAGAGGTGATTTTATTAGAAGGGCCGCCGGAATTGGAACCAATATTGGATTGGTTAAGTCATGAGGAGATGACATTGCCAGTAGCGGCTTTATTATACGATAAAAAAGAAGTGGCTCATTCTGTACTCTATCCTTTTGCGGATTATTCACCAGAATTGCAAGCGATACGCTATGCTAAAAGCGTCAATATTCCGGTGCAAATGTTTGACTTACCGGCCGCTCATTCCATCGCGCAAAAGTTTGCTGAAGACGAAACGCCACAAGCCGCTGATATCCGCTGCGAAGAGCCAATCCATTTATTAGCCAACGCAGCGGGTTTTGAAGACAGTGAAGCGTGGTGGAACTTTGTCGTTGAACAGAGAGAAAACGATTTAGCTATTTTTGTCGCGATAGCGGAAGCCATGACGGCTGTGCGTGAAGCCGTGGAAGCCGATCAGCCGGAAAGCCAAGAGACTTATGTTCGTGAAGCTTGGATGCGTAAAATATTACGTCAAACCCTGAATCAGTATGAAGGATCGATAGCGGTGATTTGTGGTGCTTGGCACGTTCCCGCGTTAATGAAAAAAGTGAAAGTCACACAGGATAATGCGCTAATAAAAGGTTTGGCCAAATGTGCTATTCAGAGCACTTGGATACCGTGGACTAACGAGCGTTTAACTTTTCGCAGTGGTTATGGTGCGGGTATAAACTATCCTGGTTGGTATGAACATATTTGGCACTATTCTCATCATAATCAATCACTTAGTGAAATTTGGTTAGCGAAAGTCGCTCATTTATTACGTGAGGAAGGGGTAGATGTTTCGACGGCGAGTTTGATTGAAGCGGTTCGGTTGGCCGACACGCTGGCTACGATACGGGGATTCCAAGCCCCGGCTATTGAAGAATTTAACGAAGCCATTACCACTACCTTTTGTTTTGGTGATGATATTTATTTAAAGTTAATCAGGAAAAAATTATTAATTGGTAATCGTATAGGTAAAGTGCCACTTGATGCGCCAAAAATGGCTTTACAACAAGATTTTGAGCAACAACTCAAAATGCTCAGACTGAAGGTGTCAACGGATGAGAAAGAGTTGCTCTTGGATTTACGCAAAGAACTCCATGTCAAACGCTCGATATTTTTTCATCGTTTAAAATTATTGGGGCTCAAATTCGCGATTAAAAATCCGGCCATTAGCGGTAAAGGCACCTTTAAAGAAGCTTGGAAACTCAAATGGGAACCTGAGTTTGCTATCGATATTGTTAATGCGAGTACCTTTGGTAATTCGATATTGAGTGCGGCCACGCAAAAAACCATACAAGCCTTGGAAAGTCACCAGAATATCGACTATATCATTGATTTATTGACTGATTTACTCTTTGCTGAGTTACCTTCTGTCATTCAAAAAGCGATGCTGACATTGCAAGAGATTGTCGCGGTAAACGCGGAATTGCAGAGTTTGATGGTTGCCTTGCCGGGTTTGGTGGAAATCAGTCGTTATGGCAATGTCCGTAATACAGAAATAGAACAAGTCAATCATCTGGTTAGAAACATATTACCGAGAATATGTCATCGCTTACCGAGTGCTTGTTATGCGATTGATGAAGAAGCTGCGAAGGATATGGCGAGTCAAATTGAACATTGTGATGGGGCAACGAATACTTTCGCGCAAGCGGAATTATTAGCACTTTGGCAATCAACATTGTCTCAATTATTAGATAATCCTAAAATTCAGGGTTTGATTGGTGGAAAAATCTGTCGCTTATTGATTGATCATCAAGTTATTACGGCAGAAGAGGCGGCAATCCGATTAAGTTATGAATTATCGCAAGGTAATGAGGTTGAACACGAGGCGAATTGGATTCAAGGTTTACTGGAAGGGGCGGGATTATTGTTAATTCATCATGATCGGCTTTGGATGTTGGTTGATGAATGGTTAAGGGGTATTCAAGCTGAGCGATTTCTTGAACTGTTGCCGATCTTAAGGCGTGCGTTTTCTAGTTTTGAGAGTGGCGAAATTAAGCAATTGTTGAGTAAATCGAGTAGTCAGCAATCTCAGCAAGCTAAAGTCAACATGGAACAGGCTTTTAACGCAGAACGGGCGGAGATGGCTTTGGTTCGCGTATCTGAATTATTGGGGATAAGATGAGTACAACGGATGACGGCTCGATAAACGGATTGATCTGTGGCAGTATCTTAGATTCGTTGATTGAACCAAGTTTATAAGTCTAACGGATGACGAAAAGATGAGTAGTCGGATGACGAAGAGTAGTACAACGGATGACGGGGATAAACGGATTGATCTGTGGCAATATCTTAGATTCGTTGATTCAAGCAAGTTTATAAGTAGGTACGCATAAATCTTTTAACATTTTCTGTAGGGTGGGTAGCGTGTTTTTGCTGCCCACCACGCAACGACAAAATGTTAATAAACTTTTGCGTGCCTACTTAAGTCTAACGGATGACGAAAAGATGAGTAGTCGGATGACGAGGAGTAGTACAACGGATGACGGGGATAAACGGATTGATCTGTGGCAGTATCTTAGATTCGTTGATTCAAGCAAGTTTATAAGTCTAACGGATGACGAAAAGATGAGTAGTCGGATGACGATGAGTAGTACAACCGATGACGGGGATAAACGGATTGATCTGTGGCAATATCTTAGATTCCTTGATTGAAGCAAGTCTATAAGTATATACTATCCACTATTTCACGCAAAAGTTGCGCGCAACTTTTGCGTGAACCGGAGATCAGCGAAGCTAAATACAATTTGCGCTTTTGCTGTTAGTCACCACCACCTGACTTTCGCGTTGCGACAACTTTTGAAAGCTGTTGGCTGTGTCTGTAAAAAAGCACAATTTATGACGATGCTAAGTCTAACGGATGACGCAAAGATGAGTGCAACGGATGACGAGCCGATAAACAGATTGAACCGTGGCGAGATTTTTGAGTCAGTGATTGAATCAAACGGAAAAGATAAGTCAGCAATTATAGGCATTTATTATGTCATCATTTGTTGTTATCAAATGCTGCCCTGTTATAATCAATGAATCCAAATCTCACCACAGATCAATCCGTTTCTCCCCGTCATCCGTTCTACTCATCAATAGCAACTACACAATAACAAACAACTACACACTATGTCTCACTTAATTCATCAAGAACTCAGTTATATTGTCCGAGGGGTTTTGTTTGATGTTCACAACAAATTGGGCCCAAGACTCCCTGAAAAAATATATCAAGAAGCAATGACTCACGGGCTAAGAGAACGAGGTATCACATTAGAACCCGAAAAACAATTTGAGGTGATTTACCGAGAGAGATCGGCTGGCACCTTTTATGTTGATCATTGGCTTGAAGGCGGCAAAATGATCCTTGAATTAAAAGTGGCACCTGATATTATGCCTATCCACCAAGCTCAAACGATTTCTTACCTGAAATTGACTGATGCCGATTTAGCGATTATTGCTAATTTCGGTGCTTATTCCTTACAAGCTAAACGCCTACCGAATTTCATCAGGGATAAAAAAGTCGATTTTCAATGGCAACCGAAAACGCGAACGGAAAAGACTTTATATCCAGCACTGCTTGATAGTCTTTTTGAAGCATTGCACCGAGTCCACTTTACGTTAGGCCCAGGGTTTATTCATCGCGTTTATCGAAATGCGGTGATGATTGAATTAGAGTCTCAGGGGATGGCTTATGAGCATATCCGTCAGATTCCATATTACTATAATAATTATTATGTTGGCGTAGAAGAGGCACAACTCTTTCGAGTTGAAAATAAAATTTTGTTGGAGGCGTTTGCAGTGAAATCAATGGATAAGGTGATGGGAATGGTGATGAAAGCACGGATGAGACATTTGGGAATGCGAGTTGGGGTGTTGGCTAATTTTTATGGGGAGCGGTTGGTTGTGGAGACGGTATGAAAGTACAACGGATGACGGGGCGATGAGCAGTACAACGGATGACGTGGATAAACGGATTGATCTGTGGCGAGATTTTAGATTCATTGATTGAACGGAAAAGATAAGTAAGCAATTATAGGCACTTATTATGCCATCAGTTGTTGTTTTCATATGTTGCCCAGTTTAATCAAAAAATCCCTATTATCTTCCAATGCTCAATTCGTTTATCCACGTCATCCGTTGTACTCGTTCCGTCATCCGTTGTACTCCTCACCACGTCATCCGTTGTACTCATCACAAGATCAATCCGTTTATCCACGTCATCCGTTGTACTCGTTCCGTCATCCGCTGTACTCCTCACCACGTCATCCGTTGTACTCATCACAAGATCAATCCGTTTATCCACGTCATCCGTTGTACTCGTTCCGTCATCCGCTGTACTCCTCACCACGTCATCCGTTGTACTCATCTAATCAAAATTAATAGGAATCACTCATGAATGATGCAAACCAATTATTAAATGCCAAAAACTACCAACAACAAGGCCAATTACGCTGGCGATTGGTGCTTGGTGATCCAGACAATTCCCAACCGCCATTGGATGGCGATTTAGCGCAAATGGAGCAAACGCTCACTAAATTATATGGCAATCAAAGCAATCCTAAAGGTGGTTTAGGCGGCAGTAAACCTAAAGTGGCTCGCTGGTTAGGCGATATCCGCAAATATTTTCCATCCAGCGTCGTTAAAATCATGCAAGAAGACGCGATTGAAAAATATAATCTGCAACACCTTCTGATGGAGCCGGAAATTTTACAAACATTGGAGCCAAGTGCTCAATTATTGGCTGACATTATCAGCATGAGTCAAGTTGTGCCCGATGAAACGAAAGAAACGGCACGCGAACTGGTACAAAAAATGGTCAATGATCTGGTAAAACGGCTAAGCGATCCAATGCGACAGGCGATCAGAGGTGCAATCAATCGCTCATTAAAAACGAAACGCCCTAAAGGGGGTGATATCGATTGGCCTTCGACTATCCGGGTTAATCTGAAAAACTATCAGCCTGAACTGAACACCATTATTCCTGAACAACTGATTGGTTTTGGTCGAAAAAGTTCAGCGGTACATCAAGATATCATTTTGTGCATTGATCAAAGTGGCTCAATGGCGACTAGCGTCGTGTATTCCAGCATTTTTGCCGCCGTACTCGCCTCTATTCCAGCCATAGCCACCAAAATGGTTGTCTTTGATACTTCAATCGTCGATCTGACGGAAAAATTACAAGATCCGGTGGATGTCTTGTTTGGTTGTCAGTTAGGGGGGGGTACTGATATCAATCAAGCCGTGTATTATTGTGAACGTTACATCCGTAGCCCGGCTAAAACAACTTTGGTGTTAGTCACCGATTTATACGAAGGCGGCAATGCCAAAGAGCTTGTGAAACGAATTTATAAACTGAAAGAAAGTGATGTCAACGTCATTGTATTACTGGCATTGAGTGATGACGGCGCTCCCTTTTATGATGCGGCACTTGCCCAAACAGTACGCAATCTCAATGTGCCTGTTTTTGCCTGTACGCCTGATCAATTTCCCCAGTTGATCGCCGATGCCATTCAACGTAAAGATAACTACAAGGATTTGGTATAAGCAAGGATAAACCCCAGCATCTTTGCGTGAGATTGGAATGCATGTTATTTTGTGCCTTTACGTTCCAAATTTATTTTGCATTTTGGTAAATATTAGCTTGTTGCTTTACGCCACAATAGCAGATTATCCACAACATATTGCGGCGCGTACTTCGAGCCGATTCATATTCCAATTTGCGGAGAACAAAAAAATGATGACATTGGCAAAAGAAATGACAGTACTCGAACAAGCGAATCAATTGCTTTTGAGTATGAAAAGGGCGGAAAAAGCACAATTACTTCAATGGGTTGTGCGTGATTTAGGAGACACCGCGCCCGGTATTGAGAGCAATCCAAATGTCTGTGGTGGTTCAGCCTGTATTGTTCGTACACGAATACCCGTTTGGGTATTGGAACAGGCGAGACGTTTAGGAACGAGAGAAGCGGATTTGTTACTATGCTATCCAAGCTTACGTGCTGAAGATTTGACCAATGCGTGGGCTTATGTCCGTTCTCACCAAGCTGAAATTGAACAACAAATCCGTGAAAATGAAGAAGATTAAAAATGGCTAAACTTTATGGGGATGAAAATTTTCCACTACCCGTTGTTGAAGAACGTCGTCGGTTAGGACACGATGTAGTCACTATCCAAGACACTGGAAAAGGTAAACAGGGTGTGTCTGACGAGGCCGTTCTGGCATTTGCCATTGCAGAACAGCGGGCGCTGTTCACTATCAATCGCTTTATTCGTCTCCACCGTCTCCAAGCTGAACATGCTGGCATTATTGTTTGTACTTTCGATCCTAACTTTGTCGGACAAGCAATACGTATCCATGAAGCGATTAAATTTAAAGCATCGCTTTTCGATCAATTAATCCGTGTCAATCGCCCTGTGTTGTAGTTTATCCTAAACGTGGTGATACTATTTGCAATGGAATCAATGGATAAGGTGATGGGAATGGTGATGAAAGCACGGATGAGACATTTGGAAATGCAAGTTGGGGTGTTGGCTAATTTTTATGGGAGCGGTTGGTTGTGGAGACGGTATAAAAGTACAACGGATGACGTGGAGATAGATGAGTACAACGGATGACGTGGATAAACGGATTGATCTGTGGCGAGATTTTAGATTCATTGATTGAACAGAAAAGTAAGCAATTATAGGCATTTATTATGTCATCATTTGTTGTTCTCATCTGTTGCCAAGTTTAATCAAAGAATCCAAATCATTGCCACGGCTCAATCCGTTTATCGGCCCGTCATCCGTTGTACTCCTTTTGCCCAGTTTAATCAAAGAATCCAAATTATCAATTCGTTTATCGGCCCGTCATTCGTTGTACTCATCTCAACGTCATTTGTTGTACTTAATTAATTGCTATGGATAAAAAAATCCCGCTGCCCCAATCTTTGTACTCATTATATGATATTATTATCGAACTTACTTTGAAAACGAAAGACATAAACCAATGACAAACGAAAAGATTTTGAACAGGATTACACTTCTTTACGGATTAGCAGGATTTTAAACCATCTTATTTCAAGAAAATCTGATACAATAAACACTTTTTAATCCTGTCCATCCTTTAATCCGTTAAATTCTGTTCAAAATTTTACTTTGAAAATGAGAGACATAAACCCATGACAAAAGAAAAATTGCTCAAAATCATTAAAAAAGCCGCCATGAAGGGTGAGACATCACTTGACCTATCTTGGAATGGAATAACAGTATTGCCACCAGAAATAGGTCAGTTAACCCAGCTTACCTCGCTATCCCTTTATGGGAATCAACTGACGGCCTTGCCCCCTGAAATTGCTCAGTTGACCCAGCTTACCGAGCTAAACCTTCAATCGAATCAACTGACGGCCTTGCCCCCTGAAATTGCTCAGTTGACCCAGCTTACCGAGCTAAACCTTCATTCGAATCAAGTGACGGCCTTGCCCCCTGAAATCGGTCAGTTGACCCAGCTTACCGAGCTAAACCTTCAATCGAATCGACTGACGGCCTTGCCTTCAGAAATCGGTCAGTTGAACCTGCTTACCGAGCTAAACCTTCATTCGAATCAACTGACGGCATTGCCTTCAGAAATAGGTCAGTTGACCAAACTAAAAACACTCAATCTTGGTATTAATATTGCCTTTGCTTGCCTGAGTTACAATAATAGACTGACAGCCTTGCCCCCTGAAATTGGTCAGTTGAAGCAGCTTACCGAGCTATATATTTCTGGGAATCAACTGACGGCCTTGCCCCCTGAAATCGGTCAGTTGAACTAGCTTACCGAGCTAAACCTTCAATCGAATCGACTGACGGCCTTGCCTTCAGAAATCGGTCAGTTGAAGCAGCTTACCGATCTATATATTTCTGGGAATCAACTGACGGCCTTGCCCCCTGAAATCGGTCAGTTGAAGCAGCTTACCTTGCTAGACATTGGAAGGAATCAACTGACGGCCTTGCCCCCTGAGATTGGTCAGTTGACCCAGCTTACCAAGCTATTTATTATGAATAATAAACTGACGCCCTTGCCCCCAGAAATCGGTTTGTTGAACCAGCTTACCTTGCTAGACATTAGGATGAATAAACTGACGGCTTTGCCCCCTGAAATCGGTATGTTGACCCAGCTTACCAAGCTAGCCATTGGGATGAGTCGACGGACTGACTTGCCCTCTGAAAAAATTTCGCACATTTTGGGGGAAAATAAACTGACGACCTTGCCCCCTGAAATTGGTCAGTTGACCCAGCTTACCGAGCTATTTCTTATGGATAATCAACTGACGGCCTTGCCCCCTGAAATCGGTCTGTTGAACCAGCTTACCTTGCTAGACATTGGGATGAATCAACTGACGGCTTTGCCCCCTGAGATTGCTCAGTTGACCCTGCTTACCAAGCTAAAGCTTGATAATAATCAACTGACGGCCCTGCCCGCAGAAATCTGTCTGTTGACCCTGCTTACCTCGCTAGACCTTTGGAATAATCAACTGACGGCCTTGCCCCCTGAAATCGGTCAGTTGACCCTGCTTACCAAGCTAAAGCTTGATAATAATCAACTGACGGCCCTGCCCGCAGAAATCGGTCAGTTGACACAGCTTACCTCGCTATCCCTTTCTAGGAATAAACTAACAGCCTTGCCCCCAGAAATCGGTTTGTTGGTCAATCTGAAAGAACCTACTGAGTCTTGGGAAGGACTACAACTTGGCAATAATCCCCTAAAATCACCACCACCAGAAATTATCAAGCAAGGTACCAAAGCCATTTTAGCCTATCTCCAAGCACAACTATAGGAATGCCAAAAACAATGGCTTTCCAAACTCATACTTGTTGGACAAGGTAGCGTTGGTAAAACGTCATTGTTACGTGTCCTACGTGGTGAAAAATTTAATCCGCAAAAGCAAACCACACATGGTATTGAAACCAACCAGTTAAAAATCGCCCATCCCAGCGAAGCCAATGTCACCATGCAACTCAACACTTGGGATTTTGGCGGGCAACAGATTTATCATGCCACTCATCAGTTTTTTCTCACTAACCGTTCCCTATTTCTGTTAGTTTGGGACGCACAGATGGGTTTTGAGGCAGGTCAACTCGATTATTGGCTGGATACGTTGACCACCCTCGCGCCCGATTCGCCCGTATTACTGGTGGCTACCCATATTGATGAGCGAGTTGTTGATATTCCCCTCACCAAATTACGCTACCATTATCCCCAAATTATCGGACAATGTGAAATCAGCAATAAAACCGGTCAAGGTTTTGAAGCATTACGGCAAGCCATTGCTCTGGCGGCTGTGCAATTACCTTTAATGGGAGAAGTTTGGCCCGGCACTTGGTTAAAGGCCGCTAATATTCTCCGCGACAGCACCGAAAACTATATCACGCCACCAGCGTTACAGGAAATCATGATTGCCCAAGGCATTGATAGCAAGCAACAACCTGTCTTGACACAATGGCTACATGATTTGGGCGATATTCTTTATTTTCCAGATAGTTATGAACTTGAGAACATCGTTATCCTTAAACCGCAATGGCTGAGTGAATACATCAGTAAAGTCTTGGAAAGTGAAGACGTTATCAACCGTGGCGGTATTTTGACTCGTGAAGAGATGAAAAGACTTTGGCGCGATTTAACCCCTACCTTGCGCGAACATTTCCTGCGCCTGATGGAACGTTTTGAGTTATCCTACCGGAATGAAGATCAAGCAATCAGTTTGATCGTAGAATGTCTCCCTCAAACGTCGCCCGATTATCAAACAAAATGGAATGAAATCAAAGCGTTGGAGAATTGCAAAGAAATCAGCATGACTTTTAAACTCAATACCTTGCCAGCTGGTATTTTGAGTGGGTTTATTGCACGCGCCCACCGCTTTTCTACCAATACCCATTGGCGGTATGGGGCTGTGTTTGAACACGAAAACCATCTGGCTTTGGTACAAGCAGAGCCTGATCGCAGCGCGCTGCAATTAAGCGTCCGTGGCCCCAACCCGCTCAACTTCTTTGCCTTGCTCAAGGATGGGCTTGAAGTCACTTTTAAACGATTTCCGGACTTAAAAATTGAGCGCAAAATACCCTGTAGAGGTCATCATGGTCAAGCCTGTTCGCACGAATTTAATTATGAGCAACTACTCAAACGCTACGAAAAAAACAAAGTCACTATTGAATGTCTTGAAACCTTTGAAGAGGTTGCTGTGATCCAATTACTCCATGGTTGGCACTGGCACACCTAAGATACTGAAGGCTTTGTTTTATTTATCGCGTCTTGATCAATTAGGCGAGAAACAACATCAGAATTAAAGGCATTACGAGAACTGACGCTGCGTGAAACTTCGTTCGCGAAGCTAATTTACTAATGCTAAGTACTGAAGCATAAATAAACCGGTATTTTTATTGAGTTTCCCCTTTATACTTAGCGATGTAACAAAAAACATTACAAAGTTTTGCGCGCAAAACTTCTTAAAGCGAAAACTTTTTAATGAAGATGGTGGGCAACAAAAACACGTTACCTACCCGACATAAATGAAGATGGTGGGCAACAAAAACACGTTACCCACCCTACATAAATGAAGATGGTGGGCAACAAAAACACGTTACCCACCCTACATAAATGAAGATGGTGGGCAACAAAAACCCGTTACCTACCATTTCACGCGCTTTGTTTCGCTTCGCTAAACTTTAGCGTGAAATACATAAATGAAGATGGTGGGCAACAAAAACACGTTACCCACCCTACATAAAAGAAAATACCTGAAAACTTATGCTTCAGTGTTTTAAAATAGCTTGCGTGCCGCGCCGCTGATGGGAGCTTGGGTAGGCGAAGAAGTCAATACACAAGATTATGAAAAATTATTTCTACGTGATCTTGAAACCACGCAAGCAATCGCTAAACAAATGTCCAACGCCGCTTTAAAATCAGAACCTCTACAAGGTGCCGCTTTACGCGCCCTACGCCATTTCTTAGAGTAACAATATCCACACTAAAAATATGCATTATTAGAGGAAGTGTTGACTCCAGAAGGCTATTATTTCTGGTTGTGCGAGTATCATGCGCGGGAATATCAATAGTGTGGTAATGATGTTTAAGCGTTTGGCGTGCCAAGAGTTGACAGGTTTTCAAAACTTGGGGGCATTTTTAAAAAAAGTCATGATCAATCTCGGTTGAATACAAAGGTTTTTTACAATATTTTTTGATAAATGGCAATTGATGTTTGCAGATTGATGAACAGGCAGAAGCAAAATCAATTTTTTTTGAAAATAGCGGCAATAAGAAATTGGGTTTGAAAATCGCTGCAAAATCAATTGGGTTTGAAAATCGCTGCAAAATCAATTGGGTTTGAAACTTGTGGCAATAAGAAATTGGGTTTGAAAATCGCTGCAAAATCAATTGGGTTTGAAACTTGCGGCAATAAGAAATTGGGTTTGAAACTCGCTGCAAAATCAATTGGGTTTGAAACTTGCGGCAAAATCAATTGGGTTTGAAAATCGCTGCAAAATTGGGTTTGAAAGTTGCGGCAAAATCAATTGGGTTTGAAAATCGCGCCAAAATCAATTGGGTTTGATAATCGCGGCAAAATCAATTGGGTTTGAAACTTGCGGCAATAAGAAATTGGGTTTGAAACTCGCGGCAAAATCAATTGGGTTTGAAAATCGCGCCAAAATCAATTGGGTTTGATAATCGCGGCAAAATCAATTGGGTTTGAAAATCGCGGCAATAAGAAATTGGGTTTGACACTCGCGGCAAAATCAATTGGGTTTGAAAATCGCGGCAAAATTGGGTTTGAAACTTGTGGCAATAAGAAATTGGGTTTGAAACTCGCGGCAAAATCAATTGGGTTTGAAACTCGCGCCAAAATCAATTGGGTTTGATAATCGCGGCAATAAGAAATTGGGTTTGAAACTTGCGGCAATAAGAAATTGGGTTTGAAACT
>Ga0164315_10000588_pt1 | contig 25651 bp, 24 predicted proteins | sample GuaBasSedimGuay6_FD_113737 | JGI IMG/M metagenome (GOLD analysis project Ga0164315, IMG submission 113737) | Subseafloor sediment microbial communities from Guaymas Basin, Gulf of California, Mexico - Guay6, Core 4569-2, 0-3 cm | ecosystem: Environmental > Aquatic > Marine > Hydrothermal vents... | reverse complement strand
TGCTCGCCAATTTGAGTGACACCACCCGCGATAACATCATCAACTCGGCCTTTATCAAGACCAGATCTATCCATCACGCCCTCAAGTGCCAATGCTAATAGCTTGTTTGATGGTATTTCTCTATAGGCACCGTTATAACGCCCAAATGGGGTTCTTATTGCTTCAATAATGACTGCATCTTTCATAATTATGACTCGTTTTTAGTAGTTAAAATAAAAAGTTATATAAGTTTCCTAGACTAGCTCCACTTCCAGTCTTTATACATTTCACGAAGTTTTAACTTCATGAATTTTCCAGTTGATGTTTTAGGGATTTCTTCAAGTGTTTCGACTGCATCGGGCAACCAGATCTTGGCAAATTTATCTTTAAGGAAAAGATGGACATCCTCTTTTGTCACCTGCCTTCCCTCTTTTACCGTAATCACCGCAAGTGGCCGTTCATCCCACCTTGGATGATAAACGGCAATAACCGCCGCTTCGATCACATCAGGGTGATCCATGATGGCATTTTCCAGATCAACTGAGCTGATCCACTCACCACCTGACTTAACCAAATCTTTGGTACGATCGGTCAGTTTGACGTAGCCTTCCGAGTCGATATTGCAAACATCACCCGTTTTCAGCCAGCCATCTTTACTAAACTTATCTTCAGCCCCTTCATCCTTATGATATGAACCCGTTATCCAGGGCCCTCTAAGTTCTGCATCACCTGGCGACTCACCATCCCAGGGTTGCTCCTGCCCCTCATCATCAATAATTCTTACCTCTACAAATGGACATGGCACACCCTGTTTTATCCGGTATTTATATTGATCATCCTCATCAATATCGGTCAGGTTATTCTTAAGCAGTCCAAGCGTGGCTATTGGTGAACTTTCTGTCATTCCCCAGGCTTGAATGATTTTCATATCAAACTTATCGAAGGCACGGAACAAAGATTCTGGTATGGCTGCCCCACCCACTGCCATGCGCATATTCGGTGCGGTTTTCCAGCGATCAGGCTCTGCTTCTCTGGCTTCTTTAATAGCCATCCAGATTGTTGGCACACCTGCGCTCAATGTGACCTGTTCACTCTCATACAAATCAAGAAGGCTTTCAGCATCTAGAAACGGTCCTGGCAATACCTGCTTTGCACCGACCAAAACAGAGGTATAGGGTAAACCCCACGCATTCGCGTGAAACATTGGAACAACTGGCATTACCGTATCATGCTGGCTAATCGCCAATGAATCGCACATTGCCTCCGCCATTGAATGTAAAGCAGTAGAACGATGGCTATAGACAACCCCTTTTGGTCTTCCCGTCGTACCCGACGTATAACACATACCCGCTGGATCATTTTCATCAATATCGGGATAGCAGAAATCAGGATCACCCGAAGCGATAAAGTCTTCGTAATTTGTATAACACTCATCTACGGGGTCACCTGTTAAAGGGACAACAATGACCTTCTTAAAAGAAACCTGATCGCGGAACTGTTCGTACATTGATAAGAGCACATCATCGATAATCAGAATCTTATCTTCCGCATGATTAACGATATAGGCAATATCTTCGGGGGACAGTCTCAGGTTCAATGTGTGAATGACTGCACCCGTTGAAGGAATGCCCAGATAAGCTTCAAGGTGGGCATAGTGATTCCACATCAGCGTTGCAACACACTCGCTTTTTTGAATCCCTTCATTAACCAAAGCTGATGCCAGTTGCTTAGCTCGACGATGAATGCGACCATAGTTTGTTCGATGCAGACTTTTGTCTGGCATCCGAGAGACCACCTCAACATGCGGAAAAACACGGCCTATGCGCTCAACCATATGCGGTAAAGACAGGGAGACGTTCATCATCGTACTTTTTGTAGACATACTCTTTTCTCACTCCTATACTTAGAATATCTGAAACCAAGCAAGCGCTAGGTATATTATGACTATAACTAAACCATCGTTAAGACGCAAGGAGCTTGTCTCTGTAGCGGCTCGTTTATTCAAAGAAAATTCCTTTGACCGCACGACAGTTCGGCTACTTGCCTCTGCAACTGGGCTAAAGTCAGGAAGCCTATTTCATCACTTTAAAGATAAAGAAGAAATTCTTTTTGCGGTTATTGAAGACGGTCTTCAACGATCGTTAGAGACGATCCAGCAAGAGCTAAAAAACAACACGGGCATAGAAGAGAGGCTATTTGCCATCATTTATGGTCACTTAAGAACGCTACATGGGCAGGAAAAAAATGCTCATACCGTCTCGATTACCGAATGGAAATCACTATCAGAAGAGTCTAAGAAAAAACTTATCAAGATACGTGATGATTATGAAGCATACTGGCAACAGGTGATCGATGAGGCGGTTGACGCCGGAATTTTGAAAGGTAATCCACAGCTATTGAGACTGTTTATTCTAGGTTCACTTAACTGGACAGTACAGTGGTTTCAGGCTGAGAAGAAACTCTCAATTAAGCAGCTCGCCGATGAGTCTTATCTATCTTTTACCCATCAAGCTGTTCCTGCAAAATAATCGTTTTAACACTATTTAAACAGGCAAAAGCAAAGCCCCGCGCTGTTGCACGGGGCTTTGCTTTTTAAAAAGGCATCCTTATAAAGTCAAGGCATGGCAACATTAATGCCCACACCCACAATCGTCACTGCTGTGCTTGCTTCAAATTCTGTAGCGGGCAAACCACCTAGCGCATTCAGATTGGGAGTATAGCGCTTCAGCTTTTCAGTAAATGAGTGGGAAATGTAGGCATCCATACGGATGGCCTCGCTGAAGTTATAGCCAAATCCCGCGCTTAGATTATGCTCCATTAAAACAGGTACCAGCGTTGTCTGTGCAATGCCGATAACATCCCCCGCTTGAGCACCAAATCCAGCTGCATCGGCGGTTGCTCCAAGTGGCAGGCTGCCAATACCTTGCAACGTTCCGACTGTATTATTTGCATCCTTCGCATCTAATAACAGAGGCTCACTCCACTCATACCCTGCTCTGAATGTCCAGGCTCCTGTTGTGTAGCGTGCTCCCATAGCGATAACAAACTGATCATCCCAGACATCCTGAAATGCCGCCGCACTTGACCAATTTTTCCAGATCACATCCCCTTCGACCAGAAGATTGTTGATAAACAGGTCATCAACAGCGACACCGACGATCACTTCCATCGGCGTTTCAAGTTTCAAGTCTTGCCAACCATCTCCTGGAGCCACCGATGAGTAAACCCCTTTCTTAAAGTTGTATTCCACCTCGCTCTTAACTGTTGCGCTCAGCATGGTCTTATTTGTTAGCGCGTAGGTTGCACCAATCGAGGCACCAAATCCGACATCATGCACAGATGCGGTCGTGCCACCAAAGTCGGTGAGCCCTGGATTACCCGTTGCGGCACCAAAAGCCGTTACTCCCGTTGTTGGTCCAGTCGTTCCAAACTGAAATAGCCCGAAACCGAGTGTTCCGGAGGCGCCGACTGAAAGTTTATCGGTGACTTCATATCCGACACCAAAATTGGCGTTAAACGAGATAAATTCAACAATAAGAGGGAGGGTAATGGGGCTTGGAAAACCCATGCTTGGTGCTGCTCCAGCAACCAGCTGGATGGCGTCATCACGATAATCGGCACCAAACCCACCATCTACCTCAAGCCCCATACCGAGTACCAGTCCTTTTGAAAGCTCTATGGTTAGAGCAACGGCTGGGATAATGTAATCATCCGCATCCGAGATTGATTTATTCTGGTAGGTACCCGTCGGCCCCGAGAATGTTTGCGTATTTGTTGCATCCGGCGTGATGTAACTTGCGCTAAAGTTCATATTAAACCCTTTAAACTGGGTCAATGTAGCCGGATTCCCAAAAACCGCGGCTGAAGCTTCTTCAGGACGCGTGTATGCCGCACCCGCCATGCCGCCTGCGGCAGCATTTACGCCCAAATTTAAGTCAGTCCCACCAAAACCGGCTTGCACACCCGTTGATGCAAGCGCTAAAACTGCACTGGAAATTAGCGGCAATTTAATTATATTTTTAGCCATTCTTCACCCCTCTAAATATTGTGATTTTCATAAACCAAGCGTTCGCTTGGTTTTCGGAAGAATAACAGCTCGCTAACCCCTGTCAAGAACTTTCACGTCTTATAACTTAAAATAATGTCAAAAGTACCACTCAGGGAGGTCTGCCTGGTTACCCTATACCTATACCCTGACAGGACTTGAGCAGCACATTTAATGAAGTGGGCTATTTTATTTAGCAGCTCCAACCTTGCCCATTAAGACTGAACCAATACCACCGAGTATCACCAATAGAGCACCAATCAGAGCAATATTGTCCGGAATCTGATCCCAAAGTAACCAGCCCCACAGGCCCGTAAAAACAACGCCAAAATAGCTAATTGGGGAGATGATAGTCGCGCTGGCGTATTGATAAGCGCGTGTGTAACACCACATTGAGAAAAAGGTAAACAAGCCAATTCCGATCATAAAAGGAAGCGCCGATAAGGGAATCAAAATCTCTTTCGACAGAGCCAGCGGCACCGTAAAGAGCGCCGAAAGAAAAAAGTAATGGAACATGATGCGGGATGTCGGCTCTGTTAACGCGAGTAGCCGGGTCGTAACAATTGAACCAGCCATCGCTATCGCCGAACCTAAGCCCAGAAGATGCCATAATTTAAAACCGTCAGACGTTGGCTGCAAAACGAGCGCAATGCCAACAAAACCAACCATAACGGGGATCCAGCGTACCAACGGGATACTTATTTTCAACCAAAGCAAGACCCAAACTGGAACGCATAAAGGGGCCGCATTACGCAATAAGACCGCATCAACCAGTGGAATGTGCTCAATCGCCAGAAAATAGGCGTACAGGCAAAGCCACCCGCTCACAGCACGAGCGAGATGCAGTCCCATGTGCTCTGTTTTTAATGCCTTAAAGCCATTTTTCGCCAACCAGGGCAGCATCAGTGCAGCGCAGGTCAAATACTGCACCAATAGAATCATTTCGACAGCGACAGTTGCCACCAGCTGTTTTATTGTCGCGGCAACGATACTCATCAGCAAAGCGGTTAACAAGGTCAGCATCACAGCCTTACCAACATTTAGCGTTCTCGTTGCCCTTAACTGCGTTAATCTTTCAGATGAAGACATTTAGTTATTCTGTGATCTATCTTTCAATATTTATCGGGGGCATACGGTAGCACCAAAGGAAGCTCTGAAAACAGTCATTAGTGCGGCAAAAACAAGCCAAAAGTTAGCGAAAAGGCGGACGACTCCATGGATGGAAAAGCTAGAGCAACGCAGGATGCGGAAGCCGAGTTTACGTGTGTAAATGCGCATTTTACGCTAACTTTTCCTTGGTACCCCTTGGGGGTAAACGCTGTATTTGCAAGTGCAATAATTTTCGCAGAGGTTATATTTGTACTAGATTTTCAGCTTTATCATCAACTGATAAATGGTCTTAAACATTTTACCGTAAGGAGGGTACAAAAGTGGTAATGCGGGAAATTTAAACTGCTTAAATATCGGTCTTAACTTGGAAAACTCATTAAACCCTTCCTGCCCGTGATAATGCCCCATTCCACTGTTACCCACACCACCAAATGGCATGTCATGTTGTCCGGCATGCAAAACGGTTTCATTAATACAAACCCCACCTGACAGGGTGTTTTTAATGATTTTGTCCTGAAGTTTTTTATTATTTGAAAAAATATAAAGGGCTAGTGGTCGCTCCCGATCATTAATAAAAGTCAAAACTTCATCAATATTTGTATACGGTTTGATCGGTAGAATTGGGCCAAAAATTTCATCCTTCATCACCACCATATCGTCATTAACATCCGTCATCACATGGGGTGCAATTTTCCTGCTTTCTGTACTTTTTGCATCACCCTTCATCAGCGACACGACCGATGCCCCTTTTTGTGCGGCATCATCAAGCACCATACTGAGTCTAGCGAAGGCCTTTTCATCAATAATCGAGGTATAGTCTTTTGACTCCAGCCCTGAATATCTTCTGGCGATCGACTCTTTTGCTGCCTCAATAAATAACTCAACTTTATCCGCTGGCACAAATAGGTAATCGGGTGCCACACAGGTTTGCCCCGCATTGAGAAATTTTCCCTGCATAATTCGCTCGGCAGCTGTCTTCATATCAAAATCATCACCGACTATTGTTGGTGACTTTCCACCCAGCTCCAGGGTGACGGGAATCAAGTTCTCCGCCGCGATCTTCATGATTGTTTTGCCCGTTTCTGGAGAGCCTGTAAAAACAATATGGTCAAAAGGTAACGGGGTAAAATTGCTGGCTTTAACACCGGGAAGAATCGCGACCATCTCTTCGGGGAAGGCCTCTTTAAATAAAACGGATAACAGCTCGCAAAGGTTTTTTGAATTGGCGGCCATCTTTATCATGCAGCGGTTACCCGATGCCAGAATGCTTGCCAATGGACTCATCACCAAAAAGAGCGGGTAGTTCCAGGGGGCAATTAGGCCGACAATTCCCTTTGGTTGCGCCAAAACTCTATTTTGTGCTCCAGCAAACCAGATTGAAACGGAACGGCGCTGTGGTTTCATCCATTTTTTCAACTTCTTTCGAGCATACCGAACACCATCGATAGAAAGGAATAGCTCTATCAGCTCTGTCTCCTGCTGCGCCCTGTTTCCGTAGTCTTTGCTAATTGCTTCAGCAATAGCTGCCTGGTTATCCACCATTATCTTCTCAAGCTTAATTAAATTAGCTTTTCGCTCTTCATAAGACGGGTACGGGTTCTCCTTATAAGCACGGTGTTGTGCCTTATAAATACGTTCTGCTTCACTTTCTTCCTGACAAAGTTTAAGTTCTTCTGCAGTGTTACTCATTGTTGGTATCCCCGTTTTATACCAAGCGCTTGCTTGGTTTTGATAATACGGCTATGCTATCACCTCTTTTAACTTAATTGCAAAAATTCAATCATGATCCCAAGAACAGTCTATGAACAGGAACACGAGATGTTCCGCGATAGTATCCGTAAATTTCTTGAAGATGAAGTGGTGCCATATCACGAACAATGGGAAGAAGATGGGCAGGTAGATCGCGCTGTCTGGTTAAAAGCGGGAGAACTGGGCATGATTAGCCCCACCGTCCCCGAAGAGTTTGGCGGTGTCGGCGTAGATTTCCGCTACAATGCCATCGTTAATGAAGAAACAGCTCGTCTCGGTGTCTCCGGTTTTGGACTTGGACTGGGCCTTCACTCGGACATCGCCGTACCTTACATCATTCATTACGGCAGCGAGACACAGAAAAAGAAGTATTTACCAAAGCTTGTCAGCGGCGAAATGATCGCGGCGATTGCCATGACTGAGCCGGGAACAGGCTCAGATCTTCAAGGAGTCAAAACGACCGCTGTTAAAGACGGTGACGATTATATTCTGAACGGTTCAAAAACGTTTATTACCAATGGTCAGTTGGCCGACTTAACGATTGTCGTTGCAAAAACAGACCCTTCTCAGGGCGCCAAAGGAACCAGCCTGATTCTTGTTGAAACCGGAACACCCGGTTTTAGCAAAGGTAAAAACCTTAAAAAAGTCGGTTTGAAAGCACAGGATACATCAGAACTTTTCTTTGAAAACGTGCGTGTTCCACAAGCCAATATACTTGGTGAAGAGAATAAGGGCTTTATTTATCTTATGCAGGATTTACCTCAGGAACGTCTCTCTGTTTCAATCACCGGTACCGCTGCAGCTGAATCAATCCTTGAGCAAACCATTGCTTATACCAAAGAGCGGAAAGCCTTCGGAAAACCTATTGCTACATTACAAAACACCCAATTTAAATTAGCCGAACTCTCTACCGAACTGACCGCAGCTAGAGTTTTTCTGGATCGTTGTCTGGAGTTGCATATCGAGGGCAAATTAGATGCGATAACAGCATCTAAAGCCAAACTCCTCTGTACCGACTTGCAGTGCAAAGTAATGGATGAATGCCTCCAGCTACATGGCGGTTATGGCTATATGTGGGAGTACCCCGTTGCTCGTGCCTGGGCTGATGCGCGTGTCCAGAAAATTTATGCAGGCACCAATGAAATTATGAAACTGATCATCGGCAGATCACTGGTGCAGTAGACCAACAACGTCAATCCGCCTCCCCTGCAAACAAAATAATACTCAAGGGGAGGCGTTAATCATTTGAGGAGAAAGATGATGGCTACAATCGAAAAAAACCTGATCGATCGCGTTGCAATGGGCGATATTTTTAGACGCAAGGCTTCTACCGTTCCTAATTTGGATGCCCTCGTTGAATATCGCAATGAACAAAGACTTTGCTTTACGCATCTTCAGCTCAATCAGGCACTAAACCAGGTCGCCCATCTACTCCGTTCGCTTGGCGTTAAACCGGGTGAACGCGTTGCACTAGCTGGCCCCAATTCTATTGAATTTGCACTGGCAATATACGGCTGCATGAAGGGTGGTTTTGTTGTTGTCCCTCTCAATCATCTTCAGGGAAAAGATGATCTTATCTATACCCTTAATCATTGCGAAGCCAAAGCACTCTTTGTTGAAGACTCTCTTTCTGAGAAATTTGATGCAATCAAGTCTGAACTAACCTCAACAGATCACTGGATTAACCTCGCCGTAACCGGTTGTTCGATCGCAGATCATTATCTTGATTTTCAAACCCTGTTAGACAACGCCTCGGATGAGGAGATTGTCGACGTTATCATTCGCGACCGCGACCCCTTGCAAATTCTTTACACCAGCGGCACCACCTCAAAACCAAAAGGGGTGGAAACCTCTCATCTCGCCCTTTTCATCAACACGTTAGCTGCAGCCATCGAGCTGGGCATCAAACCTAAAATGGCTGGCTCATCCGCAATGCCAATGTTTCATTGTGCACAACACCTTGTCGGCACGACATTGCTGCACGCCGGCGGGAAAGTCGTCGTTTTTAGAGAATTTAATCCGAAAGCTTTTCTACAAACGATTGAAACGGAACAGATACAGTTTGTCTTTTTGCTGCCACTCATGTGGAAGACGCTTCTCGATGTTCCAGAAATTGATAACTTTGATCTTAGCTCGGTACAGGTTGGCATGTACGGCATGGCACCCATGGATCAACCCAGTTTGTTACGCCTTAAAGCCCGCTTTAATTGCTCATTTACACTCGCCTCAGGGCAAACAGAAATGACCCCTTTAGCGACCGTCTTTCGTGATGAATGGCCTGAAAAGAAAGGCAATTACTGGGGTGAAGCGATCCTGACAACCGACCAGGCCGTGATGGATGATGATGGAAACATCCTCCCCGACGGAGAAATAGGTGAGATCGTCTGGCGTGCCCCTTCTGTGATGAATGGCTATTACAAAAATCCTGAAGCAACGGCAGAGGCCTCAAAATACGACTGGCACCATTCAGGTGATCTTGGATACTTTGATGAAGATCATCTGTTGATGTTTGTTGACCGTAAAAAAGACATGATTAAAACGGGCGGCGAAAATGTCCCCTCGGTCAAGGTTGAGCGGGTCGTGATGGCGCATCCTGCGGTCGCGGGCGGCACAGTTATTGGCTTACCTCACGCTTACTGGACAGAGGCGGTTACGGCATTCGTAATCTTAAAAGCTGGCCAGGTCGCAACAGAAGCAGAAATTATCCAGCTATGCAAATCAGAGCTGGGTGGTTATGAAGTCCCCAAGCGGGTTGTATTTGTGACTGAACTCCCCACCACAGCAACCGGGAAATTCCTGAAAACGGCACTTCGGGATCAATATGCCGATTTATACAGCGAACAATAAAGTATACAAAATAAATGGAGGTTGATATGCCAAATAAAAAACAAACCATTCGTATTGGTGGTGCCGCCGGTTTTTGGGGTGACACCGAAGAAGGGCCAAGACAGCTCATCGAAAAAGGAAATCTGGATTACCTGGTTTTTGATTATCTAGCCGAAATTACCATGTCCATCCTCGCCAGAATGCGGGCAAAATCAGATAAAGCAGGTTATGCCACCGACTTTATCAATCCGGTGATGAAAAAGCTGCTGCAACAGATTGTTGACCAGGATATTAAGGTAATCAGCAATGCCGGTGGCGTTAATCCATTGGCTTGTAAAGCGGCGCTAGAGGAGATCGCGAAAACAGCAGGTATTGATCTAAAAATAGCCGTTGTGACTGGTGATGATCTGCTCGATAAAGTGGATGAATTTCGCCAACAAGACAGGCGAGAAATGGAAACGGGCGCACCGCTACCCGATAAGTTTATGAGTGTTAATGCCTACCTAGGAGCGCTTCCCATTGTCGCTGCCCTCGAAGAGGGTGCACAAGTCGTTATTACCGGACGCTGTGTCGATAGTGCCTGTACGCTGGCGCCATTAATGCACGAATTCGGCTGGGCCACCACAGACTACGATCAACTGGCTCTTGGCAGTTTAGCTGGCCATTTGATCGAATGTGGCGCTCAGGTTAACGGTGGTATTTTTACCGATTGGGAAGAGATCGGTGAATTTGACGAGATGGGCTTCCCTATTGTTGAATGCCATCCAGATGGCCACTTCTTTGTCACCAAACCTGAGGGAACCGGCGGCCTAGTGAGCTATGGAACTGTAGCCGAGCAGATGATTTATGAAATCAACGACCCTTGCCATTATCTATTGCCCGATGTTGTTTGTGATTTTAGTCAGGTTAATTTGGAAGAGTCTGGCAAGGATCTTGTTAAAGTAACAGGCGCAACAGGCTCAGCGCCCACTCAGGACTATAAGGTCAGTGCCACATGGCAAGATGGTTATCGCGCTACCAGTACCGTTACCTACGCTGGCGGAAATGCCGGTAAAAAAGCACAAACTGCTGGTGAGGCGATTTTACGACGGACACGCCGCCTGTTTGAGAAACGAGGTTTGCAGGATTACAGCGAAACCAGCATTGAAGTGATTGGGGCAGAATCCATGTACGGCAAACACGCGCGAGATTTTATCGCCCGTGAAGTGATGCTTAAAACAGCGGTTCGCCACCCTCAAAAAGAGGCGATCCAGCTTTTTGCACGAGAAATCGCACCCGCTGCAACGAGTATGACACCCGGAATGACCGGCTTCTTTGCTGGCAGACCCAATGTCGTGCCTGTGATCCGGCTATTTTCTTTTCTAATCAGTAAATCAGCCGTCCCCATTACCATGATTTGTGGTGATGTCGAAAAGACAATCGAGATTCCCATTGGCGAGCCGCTAAAAATAACAGCCGCCACGCCCCAACAGATTACTGCCCCTACCCCGGCAGATGATGATATTGCTGTGCCTTTAGGCGCACTAGCCTGGGCTCGCAGTGGTGATAAAGGCAACCATGCCAATATTGGCATCATTGCCCGAAAAGCCAACTTTCAACCCATTATCGAACGCTATCTGACTGAGGAAGTGGTTGCTGATTGGTTTGAACATTTCGTTGAGGGTAACGTTAAACGTTTTGCACTCCCCGGCGTTAATGCCTTTAACTTTATGCTCTACAACGCACTAGGTGGCGGTGGTATTGCCTCCTTAAGAATTGACCCACAAGCCAAGGCATACGGCCAAATATTGCTCGATATGCAGCTGCCACTGCCTGCTGCATGGGTTAAAGAAAATCTACCTGAACAATTACCAGCAGGGAAATAGAATATGGCTCAAATTAAAAAGGTTCTAATTGCCAACCGGGGAGAGATTGCTGTACGCATCATCCGCACCCTGAAAGAGATGAATATCCCAAGCGTTCTGATTTATCACGCAGAAGATAGTTTCTCACAAGGGGCACGTGAGGCGGATGAGTCTATTGAGATCTTTGGAGAGACACCGGTAGCAGCCTACATAGACCCGCAGAATATTATCAATGCCTGCCATAAAAGTGGTGCCAACGCAGTTCACCCCGGATACGGTTTTCTCTCGGAAAATAGTGCTTTCGTTAGCCAGCTTGAAGAGGAGGAGATTATCTTTATTGGCCCTACTGCCAAGATTATAAAGTTAATGGGCGATAAGATTTCAGCCCGCAGTTTTATGATTAAACATCAGTTTCCCATCGTCCCTTCTGTGGTAGAAGAAGATGACCCAGCCAGTTTTGCCGAACGGGCACGAAAGATTGGTGTACCACTACTGATCAAAGCAGCTGCGGGAGGTGGTGGTAAGGGAATGCGTATTGTCCGTGATCCCGCCGAACTCGACTCACAAATTGAACAGGCACGTAGCGAGGGGCAACGTTATTTTGGCGATGGTCGCCTTTTTTGTGAGCGCTATATCGAGCGCCCGCGTCATATTGAAGTACAGATTCTTGCCGATCAACAGGGGAATTGTCTACACCTTTGGGAGCGGGAATGCTCCATTCAGAGACGCTTCCAGAAAGTGATTGAAGAGGCTCCCTCCCCTACATTAAGTGACACGCAACGAAGTGAGATCTGCCAGACTGCTGTACAAATGGCGCAGAAAGCCGGTTACAGCAATGCCGGAACCGTTGAATTTATTCTGGCTCAGGATGGCAGCTTTTATTTTCTGGAAATGAACACCCGCTTGCAGGTCGAACATCCTGTCACCGAATTCATTACCGGAATAGATTTAGTGGCAGAACAGATTCGTGTTGCCAATGGTGAGGCGCTCGCCAAAACTCAGGCAGAAATTCAAATCAATGGCCACGCCATTGAATGCCGGATCAATGCAGAAGATCCTGACCAAAACTTTATGCCCTCACTCGGCCCTATACTCAAACTCAGAGCCGCACAAGGTGCTGGAATTCGCTTTGATACAGGATTACGAGAAGGCCAGAAAGTCGGCAGTGCCTTTGATCCCATGCTTGGAAAACTCATTACTCATGGCAGCAATCGTGATCAGGCAAGAAGGCGCGCCCTTCGTGCACTTCGCGAAACTGTATTAATGGGTTTAACAACGAATATCAACTTCTTACAGCGCATCCTTGAACTTGACGCCTTTATTGAAGGTGACCTGCACACCCATTTTCTTGAAGAGTTTTCAGCTCAACTAGAGCCTAATGAAATCGATGAAGAGACACTCAAGTTGCTACTGGCAGCCGCAGCTTCCATGGATCCACAACAACAATCAGGCGGCGCCGAAATCCCTGAACCTTATGCCTCAATCGGCAGCTGGAGGAACTAATGCGTTCATTTTATAACCTTGCCGATCAAAGCATAGAAGTCGAGCTACTGCGACGCGCAGCGAGCCAGCTGCTAATTCATAACGGAGAAGAATCAACCATCACCATAAAAGCGTTAGGTGATGACGAATACCGAGTCACTGTAGATGGCTGCTCTGCCTCTCTTTTCGCCATTCAAAAGGGAGATCAATTTTTCATCCATCTCAATGGCAACAACTACCAAATTGAGTGTGAAGATGAGGCGCAATCTGCCTCAGGTGGGCTATCCGACGCGGACAAAGTCGTTGCCAATGCACCGATGCCCGGTACGGTTGTCTCGGTTAATGTGACTACTGGACAAACGGTCAAATCGGGAGAATCGTTGATCGTCATTGAAAGTATGAAGATGGAAACAACCATTGCCGCTTGGCGAGATGGTGTTGTTTGCAAAATCAATTTTGGTGTCGGCGACAGCTTTGATCGGCAGGCCGAATTAATCCAGCTCGAAGAATAAAGAGGCCAGACAACATGCAACGTATTATTAGCCATATCAACACCAACGCCGAAAGCTTCAAAGAAAACAGCCTCTACAATTTAAAGCTTCGCGATGAGCTCAAAGAAAAAATGCAACAAGCGCGCTTTGACAGACCACAGCGCGACATTGACCGACTCAAGCGACAAGACAAACTGTTTGTGCGTGACCGCATAGAGCTACTGCTTGACCCAGGCACCCCCTTTCTTGAGCTTTCAACACTTGCCGCCAACCGTTCCTACGATGGCAAGAGTCCTTCTGCCAGTATGATCACTGGTATTGGTATCGTTAATGGACGAGAAGTGATGATTCATGCCGATGATGCCAGCGTAAAAGGCGGTGCCTGGTATCCCCTGTCAATGAAGAAGCTGGTGCGGATGCTGGATATTGCGATTGAGAACCAGCTGCCGGTTATTCACCTTTGTGATAGCGCGGGTGGCTTTCTGCCCCTGCAATCACAGTTTTTTGCTGATCGATACCACGGTGGCAGAGTATTCAGGAACATGTGCCAATTGAGCAAGATGGGGGTTCCGCAACTCTCTGTTGTCCTGGGACATTGCACCGCGGGTGGTGCTTATATTCCGGCATTAAGTGAATATTCGGTCATTGTTAGAGGTACCGGCGCGGTCTTTTTAGGCGGGCCGCCTCTGGTTAAGGCCGCAACAGGTGAAATCATTACAGCGGATGAATTAGGCGGCTGTGATCTGCACACACAGGTTAGTGGGACGGCAGATTATCCAGCCTCCAGCGAACAGGAAGCGATTGCCAAAGCGCGTGAAATTGTCGCGCAGTTCTCACGCAAAGAAAAAGAGAAAATAGAACAGCAGGCGGTTGAAGCACCCTACTACGACTCGAATGAATTGTACGGCATCGTCCCCAAAGACAATAAAATTCAATACGATGTCCGAGAGCTCATTGCCCGTATCGTTGACGGTAGTCGCTTCAGCGAATATCAGCCCGCATACGGCTCAACATTAATTTGCGGCTTTGCCCATATCTGGGGGTACAAAGTGGGCATCCTCGGAAATAATGGCGTGTTGTTTAATGACAGTTCACTAAAGGGTGCGCACTTTATGCAACTGTGCAATCAAAATAAAACCCCTTTGGTCTTTCTACAAAACATTACCGGCTTCATGGTCGGCCGTGAGTACGAACAAAATGGCATCACCAAAGATGGCGCAAAAATGATCATGTCACAAGCCTGTAGTGTGGTCCCTAAATTCACCGTGATGGTCGGCGGCTCTTTCGGTGCCGGCAACTACGGCATGTGCGGTAGAGCGTATGACTCAAGGTTGCTATTCAGCTGGCCCAACACAAAAATTTCTGTAATGGGCGGAGAGCAAGCAGCGGATGTATTGGTCGATATTAAGCTAAGCCAACTCAAAAAAGAGGGCATTACCCTTTCTGAAGAAGAGATCGCCGCGATACGCGAGCCGGTACTCGCAGAGTATGAAAATGAAAGTGATGCCTACCATTCGACCTCAGAAATTTGGGATGACGGTATTCTTGACCCGGTAGACACTCGAAATAGTTTAGCCATTGCGATTAGTGCCTCACTCAACAAACCCATCGAAGAGCCTAATTTCGGTATTTTTAGATTCTAATAGTGACAGAAGGAGAGTAAATCAATGATTGATCTACAAAAATATGGTTTCAGAGAACAAGACCAACAGGTCTACGACATGGTATACCGCTATTCACGTGATGAGCTCTACCAACTCTCTCAGAAAATGGATAACGATGACTGGTTTCCTGAAGAAGCTTATCGAAAAATGGCCGATGTTGGCCTACTAGGTTTAACCGTACCTGAAGAATACGGTGGCCCCGGTATGGATCTATTTGCTCAGGCTTTTGCCTGTGAGGCGATGAGCATCTGGAACCATACAATGGCTGGTAACTATCTCGCCAGTGATAATCTCTGTGTGAACAATATCCTTCGCAACGCCAATAAAGACTTAAAAAAGAAATACCTGCCACGCCTCTGTGATGGCTCTGCCATTGGCGCATTAGGCTTAACAGAACCGGGTGCAGGCTCTGATGCCCTGGGTAGCATGGCAACAACGGCCAAACGAGAAGGCGACCATTATATTTTGAATGGCCGTAAAATGTTTATTACAAACGGTCCTGTTGCAGACATATTACTGGTATACGCAAAAACAGCTCCGGAAAAAGGGGCACACGGCATCTCTGCATTCATTATTGAAAAAGATTTTCCCGGCTTTTCGGTCGCGCAAAAACTGGTCAAAATGGGCTGGCGTGGGAGTGAAACAGGTGAATTAGTCTTTGATAACTGCAAAGTACCCGCTGAAAACCTTGTCGGCAAAGAAAACGATGGTGTAGAAATCGTTATGAGCGGTCTGGATATTGAGCGTGTTGTGCTTTGTTCGCACGCCGTCGGTATCTCACAGCGGGCACTGGAAATCAGCATCGAGTATGCAAAAACACGGCAGCAATTTAAAAAGCCGATTGCAACCTTCCAAATGGTTCAATCCATGCTTGCTGATATGTATACCGATCTGGAATTAATGCGCTGCTTAACCTATCAACTGCTCAAAGAGATTAAAGATCTTGAGCAGGGTGGTGGTGGCCGTGGTGAGATTCATATGCGTTCAGCCGCTGCCGCGCTCCATGCTGGGCGTGCTTGTATGCGTATTCTTGACCAGGGTGTGCAGATCCATGGTGGCATGGGCTTTATGTGGGAATCTGAAATTAACCGCCTATACCGCACCGGTAAAATTCTTGAAATTGGTGCTGGAACCAATGAAGTGAGGAAACTGATTATTGCTGGGGAACTCCTAAAATAATAATCCTTACTTATATTAACTAACGAAGAATCCAATACAGATGAAAGCCTATTTAAAACCGACAAAATTCATTAATAGTGACTCCAAATTGGTGCAGGATTTTGCTCACCAAGCAATAGCGGACGCAACTGGCGACACCGAGAAAGCCATTCGGCTCTATTATGCTGTCCGTGACGGAATACGCTATGATCCGTATAAGTTTTTCCTTACAGAAGAAAACTATACAGCGAGTAATACGCTGCTTGAAGGAGCCAGTTTTTGCATCCCCAAAGCAGTATTACTCGCTGCATCAGCCCGAGCTGTTGGGATTCCCTCTCAACTCGGTTTTTCTGATGTCCGCAATCATTTAAGCACCCAGAAACTGCTGGATTTAATGGGAACGGATATTTTTATCTGGCACGGCAATACCCTGCTCTATCTTGAGGGTCGCTGGGTTAAAGCAACCCCCGCTTTTAATATAGAGATGTGTGAACGCTTTGGTGTTAAACCACTGGAATTTGATGGGGTTAATGATTCGATAATGCACCCCTTTAACAACCAAAATGAAAAACACATGGAGTATCTAACCGACCATGGCTTCTTTGAAGATCTACCCTTTGAACGCATTATTCACTCGATTAAAGAAACTTACCCTAAGTTCTGTTTAATGCTTGAGCAGCAAGGCGCTGAAAATCATGATTTCAGTCATGAAGTAATCAGTGGATAATTAAAAAACCATTTTAAATCCTATCCAACCTTAACAAAGAGCGCTTATGCCATTACCTGCTTCTGACTGCCCGAGAAATGAACTTCATACACGACAAATTACCTGCAAAGGCTATCAGCGCGAAGATGGCTTATGGGATGTTGATGCTCATATTTCAGACATTAAAACTTATCCTGTTGATAACCACCACCGAGGCGAGATTAAGCCCGGAGAACCGATTCATGAAATGTGGATTCGCTTAACGGTTGATACAGATTTACTCGTTCACGATTGCATCGCCGTGACCGATCATTCCCCTTATAACAGCTGTGGCGAGATTACACCTCTTTTCAAAAAACTCATTGGGGAGAAAATTGCCCCAGGCTGGACTCGACGCGTAAAAGAACTGGTTGCTGGCATGCAAGGCTGCACACATCTTGCTGATCTCGTAGCACCCGCCACAACCACTATTTATCAAAGTATGGCGGGCATCACCAAAGGAAAATGCGACGCTGAACAATCGAGACCATTCTACCTTAATGGATGCCACGCTTGGGATAGTGACGGCCCACAAGTTTTACGCTACCACCCGGAATATTACACGGGCAAAAAATAAAAAACCCTTGAAATAATAAACCCACTAAACCTTACCTAACCGGAGAAAAAGATGAACCCAACATTATTTGCACTCGCTGGCTTTGCTGGCTGGACCCTGTTACTCACTTTTACGCTACTCAATATGCGCGGCTATTACGCCTTTTTAAGTAAAGATAAAATTGCGTTAAATGACTTCTCGCCAGATGGAAAGGATGTTCAGGGGTTTGGGCAACGGCTAACACGGGCCCACCTTAATTGCCTAGAAATGCTCCCAAGCTTTGCCGCACTGGTTCTCGTTGCAGGCCTCACAGAACAGTTGGCCATTATGGACGCAACGGCCATGTATATTCTCTACGCACGCATTACACAATCGACAGTACACATGATCTCAACTAGCCTAGCTGCTGTTCTTCTGAGAGCAACTTGTTGGGTTATACAGCTTGTTTTGCTGCTCTCTTATGCCTATCAGTTACTCACCACAGTAACCGCATAATACCGAAGGAGTCTCACCGGGGTGCTTTCTCCCCGGCGAGACCATCTCATCTGAAGTCAGCTGCACAAATAAATCACCGCATTACTATTTTCAATCGACCGATTAATAATCACCCCCTTTGCCACTAAGCCAAATGGAGATAAGCAACCAAATCCCACCCACGACTGCACCTAGAAAACCAAGAAGGCCAAAAAATGGTAAGCCAAATAAGGTCGGCCCACCCTGCACAGTCATTACTATGGATGAACCGATAATCAGTGCTGCGGTAATCATTCCCATCGTCAAACGGCTCACTGAACGGTCTATACGATTCGCAAACCGTTCCAGATGAGCAACTTCGACATTAACCTTGAATGTATTTTTGCGAATCGCCCTGACCAGACTTTTTAAATCTTTAGGAACCCCTGCAATGAGGCTAACCACTTCGGTGAAACCTTGCCAACCTCGCTTCGCGAGCAAGTTAGGGGCATACCTTGATAACATCGCTTTACTTAAAAAAGGGCCAATCTCACTCGACATATCGAAAGAGGGATCAAGCTGCCTACCGAGACCTTCAAGAGTGAGTAGTGCTTTTGTCATCAAGGCGAGATCTTGAGGGAGTGCCAGTTTATGATCTCGCATCAATGCAATCAGCTCACTCAGTAGCTGAGGAATATTCAGCTGTTTAAGCGATAAACTGTGGTATTGATCTATAAACGTATCCATATCAACGGTTAATGCCTCACTGTCAATATCCGTGGCGTTTGACCAATCCAACAGCACTTCGACGACACCATCCGTATTTTTCGTGACCATCCCATTTAACAGGTCCATCAACTGGTAACGTCTTTGCTCAGATAGATAACCAATCATCCCAAAATCGATAAAAACAAGCTTCTCTCCAGGCAGGTAAAACAGGTTACCTGGATGCGGGTCTGCATGAAAAAAACCATCCTCCATAATCATCTTGAGTACTGCATTGGCCCCCCGCTGGGCCAGTAACTTCCGATCCATCCCCACTTCGTCCAAAGCCTTCAGGTCACGTCCGGGTATGCCGTCAATATATTCCTGAACGTTTAACCGTTCTCCGGTCAGCTGCCAATAGACTTTAGGGATCGATATATTGGGGTCATCGCTGAAATTAGCCGCCATTCTCTCAGCATTTCGACACTCTCTGACAAGATCAAGTTCATGCCTTAGGGAGCGGGAAAATTGGCGTACCGTTTCGCGGGGATGAAACTGCTGAAGGTTTGGTATCTCGATTTCAGCAATCTGCGCCAATTTGGACATCAACCTCAAATCCGCTTCAATTTTCTTGCCAATCCCGGGGCGCCGTATCTTTAGAATCACCTTGCTGCCGTCGGAAAGCTCTGCACGATGTACTTGGGCTATAGATGCCGAGGCAAGAGGCTGAGTCTCAAGTTCAGAAAAAAACAGTTCAGCCGCGCCACCAAGATCCTCTTCTAACTGAGGGCGTAGTTCTTCGAAAGAGAGCGCCCCTGCATGATCCTGGAGCTTCTCAAATTCGGCAATATACTCCGGTGGAAAGAGGTCAACACGGGTTGCAAAAATTTGCCCCAGTTTAACGAAAGTGGGGCCAAGCTCCTCAAGCGCACGTCGCACCCGCTCGGGTGGTTCAAGATATGCTAACTCTTCGGCTTCGGTCCAATGTAACACCTTACCGACTTGCTCTAATACCTGACCCATACCCAGCAATCGCACGACATCGCCAAAACCGAAGCGAATGAGAACCGAGGCGATTTCATGCAAGCGCCCTAAGTCACGCGCAGCAGCCAGCGTTTCCCAGAGCATCAGTCGGCTTTATCCTTTGATTGCTGTTTTGGCTGATTTGATTGATCCGTAACATCGCTTGATGGATCCAGACTATCAGCAAACCCTTCCAGCACCCCTGCCGCTAGCTTGGTTAGCATCGAGCCTGTTGTTTTTGCCGCTTCCACACTTGATTCAAGCTGGGCCTTACCGGCATCACCCGCCACCGCCATCAGTTCTGACAAGCCCTCTTTTAGCTGCTCACCGACAGCCGTTCCACTGTATTGCGCGTGGTCAGCGAGCTCGTGCAATATAACTGAAGTTTTCTCTTTACCTGCGTTAGCGCTGTCACGCAATGTCTCTAGAAACAACGTTTCAAGGCTCTGAATATCATTCAACGTCCGCTTTAACTCATTCTCAGAAAACTCATTACTTCGTCCTACGGCCTCTTTTATGGCAAGTTTAGAGGCCTCGGCAGCCTTTGACAGCGCCTCATCAAGTCCTGATACCGCTTTATCCAGAACCTCTTTTGTGGCCGCACCCTGACTTGCCGCACCGAATCCAGCCCCTTTGACCACCGCCTCTGCAACCTCTCTAACCGATTGACTATCCAGATCGCCTTTTGTGAGTGCCTTAATCGTTATTTGCCGTACGGTTTCTTTAATATCCTGACCCGTCTCTACCGCTGCCTGAATATCCTCCTGAAGTTGCTCATTACTCTGTGATGCTGCTTGCTCTTCTTTCATCTTATTTCTCCCTGTTAATCAAAAACGATAATTAGACTTAAATCTATTCCAGAGCCTAAATGGCTAATTTGTAGAAACCACTTTTATAGCACAGGAACTTACTATTCTATGTAAGATCATGACCTAAAATCTCTTTGATTTCTGGGAGTGCTCTTCGAACAGACTTTTCTCCCTCTTTAATCGCTTCTCCCGCTCGATAAAACTCTAACAGGCCAATCTTCGACAGTTTTGGCACCAACAAAATATCCGGCGGATCGCCTGCCAGTCGGCTTCTGGTAATCCTGTCCTGGGTGATGTTAATAGAGCTCGCTATAGCATCAAACAGACTGGGAGGCTGCCCACCACTTTTAGTGACCGGCAACAGAGAACCGGTATATTCCATCACCAGATCCGTCACTTTGCGACTGAAGCCATTATCGGGCTTCTCCACCTGCTTTGTGTTCTCAAAATGCCTGCCAACCAAATCTCCATTCAAATTAACAGCAATCACAACGTCGGCACCTAGCGCCTTACAAACCGATACCGGAACGGGATTCACTAAGCCACCATCCACAAGCCAGCGATTATCATTATTGATCGCAGGAAACAGTCCGGGCAATGAAATGGAGGCCCAAACTGCTTCGACAACAGCGCCCTCTGAGTGCCAGACTTCTCTACCTGTCGCTAATTCAGTTGAAATAGACGCGTATCGTTTACTGACCTTCTCAATGAGTACCGTATCATCCGCAACATATTCATTTAAAAACTCATGCAACCGCTCCTGATTCACAAAACCATTAAACGAGCGGTTAAGCTCAAAGAACCGTGCAATATCAAACTTCGTTAAATCACGAACCCAATCCTCAAGCCTGGACAGATTATTGGAAACATAGGATGCTCCCACTAATGCACCGATAGAGGTCCCGCAGACTATATCGGGATGAATCCCCTGTTCCGCCAATGCATTGAGGACACCAATATGTGACCAGCCGCGTGCTGAACCACTTCCGAGTGCCACTCCTAGTTTTAGTTTTTTTCCCATATTTGGTTTTTTACTCGCTTATATCGATCAATTTAATCACTCTTCTTGAGCTTGTCTTGAGCCGCATCCCAATGGGATTGCACGATAATTTTAGAGCCCACACCACAGCCAATAACAGATTTCATCACCTCACGCAGGTCTAGGTCTGAAACGACAGAACCAGTCGTGCTGCAGTTTACTGGGAGCGTCCCAACTTTTGTCAGGACAACAGGCAGATCACTGTGATCTTTAATAAGGGTCGATTCATTCTTTTCATCATTCTATTCTCAACTCATCACTCGTTACGTTTTCTACTCTCAAACCCAAACTTCCAGTTAAAAGCTGAGTTAAATGCAGAGATAGCTTTTTCGGGTCGCTTTGCTCAGGTCGCCAACCTGGAAGAAAGCGTCGCATTGATGCTGATTCAAAATAAAACATCACCAAACCAATGATGGAGATACTCAGCATATGCGGATCTACCTCAGGGGCTAACTCTTCAGCAAGCTTGCTGATACCCTTAAAGGGCTCCAAAAACACCCTCTCTGCCACCATCTTTAATCTGGCATCATCATTATCGAGTAATTCCCACTGCACCAAAGCTCTAAAGTCGGGATCAGCAGCGATCAAATGAATCAGACTTTCCAAAAAAGACTCTAACCGTTTTTGTGGGCTTCCACTGGCATTTAAAGCTTCAACAATGGCAGCAGCTTTGTCCTTAAAAGCATGTTTCATCACCTCAAGATAAAGTGTCTCCTTATCCGTAAAATGGTGATAAAGCGCAGCCGCACTAACCCCTACAGCTTTTGATAAATCACGCATCGATACGCCGTTATATCCATTTTTCGCAAACAAAAAAACAGCTTGCTCTAATATGTACCTGTACGTATCTCGGTGTTGTTTTTTATCTGTTTTCATTTTGCTTACTTAACGTTCGTTAAGGCCATTATAATAAATTATGTTCTATAAGCAACACCACACGGCATGGCCACTCCAGAAAATCTATAGTAAGAGGGTTGTTCGGGGCGGCACACTCCCCCACACGGTTATATTTAAAAACTTTTTTGCTGCCATAGAAACAACAAAATCTGTTGAAACTAGGGTTTTTATCTCAGCTGTCGCACAACCAGCCTGCCACTTTGATTACAGTCGTAGAGGCTTATTTGTACTTAATACTAGTAATTTTGGCTCCGTGAAAATGCACTGTTTTAGCCGATAAAATCGCACTCCCATAGAGGAGGTCCTTATTAAAATCAATATACAACGTAACGTAATCTCCGTACCCGTCTTCAAACCATGAAACGAAGTAAACATTATTCTCCACCTCAAAAGCCTGATAAGGAAATGGTCCCCACCACCTCTCTGGTTTTGAACCAGTGAGATAACGGTAACTCACCCCAGATTCCGCAAATTTTAAATTATACGAACGGCCGCTCGTATAGTTGTAAGTAATCTCAACATTGTTGAGTTTTCGAGTGGATAATGACAACTCCGATGCATTTAATGCCGTTGCCTGCATGAAAATTGCCAACATTATTATGAATTTCTGCATCTGGTTATCCTTGTTATTTACGCTGTTTTCAAAGTGCCCGCGACTAGCTCCCCGCTCTCTTCATTTGCTCAATAATAGCAAGCCCCTGCCGAGCAACGATATAACCGGTGGAGGTGATCCAGATAAACATCATCGCCCAATAGCTGCTTCTGAATAAAACATTGTGCAGTTCACTACTGAGCGTCATCACATCAGGATCCTGACTGGGCAAAAACATAAAGGGGGCCAATGTGGCACAAACAAGCGCAAACTTAAATTTACCATCGAATACTTTTGCACCAAGGCGGCTGCTCGCATATAACCACGCCCCACCACCAATAATCAGGTAGGCTGGATAAAAAATGGCATAAATAGCCACGCGCGCAAGCATTAGTTCATTACCTGATCGAGCGATTTGGTGCCATGCGGTGTCCTGATGCGCCAGAAAACCACCCGAAACAAATACAAAAACAATCAGAACAGAAATCCAGACTATAAATTTTATATGCCGCTGTATTTGCTCAGTTGCTGTGGGCTGTACGGTGAGCTGTTTTGCTGAACTGATAATTTTAAAAAAGACAATACTAGCCAGGACTAGGTAAGCCACAACAATCAAAATGATTTCGGACTCTTCAAGACGGAACATAATTTATTTCTCAGAATATAAAAGGTTATTTAATCTTAAAAAAGCCGGTTGTTCCAATCACAACCGGCTTTTTTGTACACGGATAATCTTTAACGATTTAACCGACCATACTATAACCACCACTCACACTGAGTACCTGGCCAGTTACATGACCTGCTGATGCATTTGAAGCCATGAATAATACCGCACTGGCCAGATCATTGGGGCGTCCAACCTTTTTAAGCGGTAACGCTTTTGCAATCGCCTCAAACTGCTCTTCTGTGAACATTGCATCTTTTTGGGTCCACATGCTGTTTGCTCCCACTTCTTCATCTTCTTCTGGAATGGTCACACCGGGACAAACCGCATTAAAACGGATACCAAAACGACCATTTTCTTTTGCTAATGATTTCATCAAACTGTTGATGCCGGCTTTTAGTGCACCATAAACCGCCTCACGCGCTTCACCCTGGCGGCTAGCATCAGAACTTAGCGAGACAATAGAACCTTTAGTCTTATTTTTAAGCATCACTTCAAGGACTGAATGTGTGCAGTTGAGGTTACTGACAAAGTTAATGGCGATCAGTTTTTGCCACAATTCAGGTGTTGTCTGAGTGAAGAACATCAAATCGTCCCAACCAACATTATTAATCAGAACATCGACACCACCAAATTTGCTATCTGCAGCAGCGACCATCGCTTTTACCTGCTCAAGATTAGTAACATCTGTTTTGATAACCTGAACACCTGACGCCCCCTTTTTAAGGGCCAATTCTGCAACATGTCCAGCTTGCTCTTCATCAATATCCGCCAGCGTAATATTGGCACCCTCCTGGGCAAAGGCGAGAACGATACCGCGACCGATATTTGAAGCACCACCTGTAACGATGACCGATTTCTTTTCTAATTCAAGATTCATAATTCACTTTCTCCTAATAAAAACTAAATGCCACAAGGCATACCTAATAAAAATTCTTTCTCTATGATTCTAATAAAAACTCCCTCTGGGCAAGCCGCTTAACCGATGCAATAACTTCCCCTCTAGCATGATGCTGCGGCATATGGCCGATACCTTTTAAAACCTGTATATCAAGAGCTGTATTTAAGTTTTCAACCAGCAAAACAAGGCTTTCATGAAAGCCATATTCATCCTCTTTTCCAAACACAAGGTGGACAGGCGACTCTATTTTTCTCAGCTCTTCCTCACAACTCCAGTCATCAAAAGCCTCTGAAAGCCACGCTTTTGCCCAACCATAAAACAACCCTTCCGTTCCCTTACCATGAAAACGCCGGAGTTTTTCTGCCAGCCTTCCATTTTCAAACTGCTCAACGGCCCCACGAATTCCTTCTCGCACAATTGTGCTGGGAATCAAGGGAGGGGCCATCGCACAAACACCCTGCACTGTTTTCGGCAAAAAAGCTGCCGCAAGTAAAGATATTGCCGCACCATCACTATGCCCAACCAATATCACTTTTTTTAAGCCCAGCTTTTCCAGAATGGCCGGGAGCACTGATTCAGCCTCTACATGGCGATAATCAGGCCTCCTGATTTCGGTTAATTGTCCAGAACCTCCATGACCGAATCGTTCATAGGCCACAACGGGTAAGTCGGTCTCTTTAGAGAGTTCTTCGGGAAAACCCTTCCATGTTTCCAGGCAATCTAGTCCGCCATGCAAAAGAATAATGCACGGTTTATCTGCTACCAACTCACCAACAATTAAGGTTCTAAGTTGCGCAGAGCCAATTTCCAGAACTCTTTCTTGTGTTTGCACTCTCCTGTTTATCTCTAATCAAGCCATTAATACAACCAGACCCCAATCAAGAACCTGAATATCCTTGCCTGGTTTGGGTGCGTTTTC
>Ga0164315_10000587_pt1 | contig 25705 bp, 27 predicted proteins | sample GuaBasSedimGuay6_FD_113737 | JGI IMG/M metagenome (GOLD analysis project Ga0164315, IMG submission 113737) | Subseafloor sediment microbial communities from Guaymas Basin, Gulf of California, Mexico - Guay6, Core 4569-2, 0-3 cm | ecosystem: Environmental > Aquatic > Marine > Hydrothermal vents... | reverse complement strand
GCAGCATAAAGTCCGCGGCTCAACCGGTAGTTGGGGGGCACCTCTGGGAGCCTTCCAACAATCAAACCAAAAGCGGACAACCTATTTGCTACAGAACCGGACATTTCTATTTGTTGCTAACACAGCCAGAGCCACCCAGACCCGACCGTCTTCAGATACCACCAACCCATCGGGGATGCCTTTTTCAATTTTAACGAATGGCTGTTTCGCGCCCAGAGAACCGTCATAATCAACCTGATAACAGAAAACCGTGTTTCTTTGGGAGTCTGAGTGATAGAGCGTTTTACCGTCGGGCGAAAAGCCAAGGCCGTTGGTGAGACGTACATCTTCGGCCACCTGTCTGGAGCTGCCGTCGAGATCAATCAGGTATAAATTGCCCGCTTTAAGGGGCAGGCCATCTTCAAATATAGGACTGGAACCCAGTGAACCTGCATAGATCCGGCCGGCGTCATCAGTAGTGATGTCGTTGTAGCCAACATTGCCTGCGGCTTCGTCACGGTCTCGCAAGATAACGGTGTCACCACCTCCAAAGGGTTTAAACGCAATATTGCGACCTGAGACGACCAGGCCACCGGCCTCGTGGCGAGCCATACCGCCGATGCCTTTGCGATGTTCAAAAATCTGACTGACGTTGCCAGCGACATCTAATGCAAACACACCGCCGAAAATTACATCACTGAATATCAGTCCTAGCTCATCGTCCCAGACCGGACCTTCTATCAAACCATAACCACCGCATAGCTGTTCCATTTGTGGCACCTCTTTTTTACTGGAAAGTTTTTACTGGAAAGTTTTTATTAGAAAGCACTTGTTAGTAAGCGTTGATTAGATAGTATTTACTATCTGGTGAGTTGCCAGTAAATATTTTCACCAAGGTTAGATAACTGAGCTCTACCTTACCGGATTAGTTTGCCGGTTCAAGCTATAACTGTCCGGAAATTAACTATACTAAACGCAAATAACCGGATAAGAAGCAATGATGGCCCATAATAATCTACAGACCTCCAAACATCCCGCCGATAACGGTATCGCTTCCTGTAGGATCGAGACTCGACAGTGCGGTGGAGAAGTCGCCCAGATAACCGTAGAGCACGTGGGCAAGATGAACTCCATCGGCAGTGCCATGATTGCTGATTTAATGACCATTTTTGCTGATTTAAAAGCCAGGGAAATGTTGCGTGTCGTTGTTATAAGGGGTGCTGGTGAGAGGGCATTTGTCGGCGGCGCTTTTCTGCCTGAACTGGAAGGTTTAACACCGCAGAGTGGACGGAAATTTATTATCAGACTGCATCTGGTTTGTCAGGCGGTAAGGGATTGTCCGGTACCAGTGATTGCGCGAATGCAGGGTTATTGCCTGGGTGCCGGAACTGAACTGGCGGCCTCCTGTGACTTTCGAGTTGCAGATCGGTCGGTGATTTTTGGTATGCCGGAGGTGAAAGTTGGCTTGCCGTCCGTCATCGAAGCAGCTTTGCTACCTATGCTGATAGGCTGGGGTAAAACCCGGGAAATGTTACTGACCAGCGCTAACTATGATGCTGATGAAGGACAGGCTATGGGCTTTATTGAAACCCTGGTCGATATGGGTAAGCTCGATGAAGCGGTGGAATTAAGAGTGAATCAAATTGTGTCAGCTGGGCCGCTCGCAGTCAGAGCTCAAAAGGAACTCATCAATGCCTGGGAAAGTATGACTCCGTCAGAAGGCACATTACTGGGTATCGATTATCTGGCGGCAGCTTACGAAACTGATGAGCCTCAACGTATGATGGCGCCCTTACTCAAAAAATAAATTATTTGGGAAGATGTTAATCGATGCTTCAGCGAAGGTTTCGCCAGCACAGACTTGCTGGGCGGAAAAGTAATATTAGTCGAACTGCCATAGCATAACCGTATTTCCAGGCGCTTATTGTCAAAGGAGTTTTCTGCTTGAGCGTCAAGTGTAACCTGGGTAGGGGGCGTGGTCGGGTCGGTGAGATCATCAATACTGCTGATAGCCTATACTAGTGGCATGAAATGCGTCACGTGCAAGCATGATAATGAAGCGGATGCGCTGTTCTGCGAAGAGTGCGGGTGCAAGCTGGCACTTTCCTGTGTGAGCTGTGGGGCTGAGCTGAAACCGACCGCAAAGTTTTGCCTGAAGTGCGGCACGGCGGTGGTGGCCGCTTCCCCGGTTAAATTTCCAACTCGTAACGTAGCTGCCTATACCCCCAAACACCTGGCTGACAAGATCCTACAGTCAAAGTCGGCACTTGAAGGGGAACGCAAGCAGGTGACCGTACTGTTCGCCGATGTCAAAGGCTCGATGGAACTGGCCGGGCAACTCGACTCCGAACAATGGCACATCATCCTCGACAAATTCTTCCAAATCCTGAGCGACGGTGTGCATCGTTTTGAAGGCACTGTGAATCAGTACACTGGTGACGGCATCATGGCTTTGTTTGGTGCGCCGATTGCCCACGAAGACCATGCACAACGGGCCTGTTACGCGGCGCTCCATCTACAGGAGGAGATCGCTCACTATGGGACAAAGATACAAAGTGAGTACGGCGTCAGCTTTGCCACCCGCATGGGGCTTAATTCGGGCGAGGTGATAGTCGGCAGCATCGGCGACGATCTGCGCATGGACTATACAGCCCAGGGACACATGGTGGGCCTCGCGCAGCGTATGGAAAGTCTTGCCGAGCAGAACCAATGTTACCTGGCTCCCGCGACTGCTGAGCTGGTCAGCGGCTATTTCATCCTCGACGATATCGGCGAATTTCCTGTCAAGGGTATAGCTGCCCCGGTGCGAGTCCACCGTCTGAGCAGCAGTGTTGAATCCCATACGCGTTTAGACACCGCTCGTGCCCGCGGTCTCTCTAGCTTGGTTGGGCGCGCGACTGATTTGCATTCTCTTGAAGACGCACTTGGACAGGCAGAAACCGGAAATGGGCAGGTGATCGGTGTTGTCGCTGAAGCGGGCGCAGGCAAAAGTCGCCTGTGCTACGAATTTTTAGAACAATGTCGAGCCAGCGGTCTGCAGGTATTTGAAGCGCGAGCGGTGGCCCATGGGCGTAACCTCCCTCTATTGCCAATTCTGGAACTGTTCCGCAGTTATTTCAGTATTACGATTGGGGATAATGATCTCAGGGCACGCGAAAAGATTGTCACCGGTCTCAACCGGCTCGACCAGCATTACGCAGAAGCCTTGCCACTCCTTAGCGACTTCCTCGGGGTGGCCGATCCGCAACAGGCTGAACTAACGCTCGACCCGGACGAGCGCCAGAGGCAACTTGTCGAGCTGATGTGCCAGTTAATTAATGGTATCGGTGCCGGGGTACCAACAGTTACGTTGATTGAAGATTTACACTGGATCGACTCGGCGAGCGCCGAATTCCTTGAAAGACTAGTTGATGCCAGCGCGAATTCTCGGAGCCTACTCTTGCTGAACTTTAGGCCTGAGTATCACGCTCAGTGGATGCAGAAATCATGGTATCGGCAGATCCCGCTGATGGCACTGGGCGCAGAAGACATTAGCGACATGCTGTCTGAGCAGCTTGGTCACGATCCAAGTCTGGCCAGTCTGGCTGATTTAGTCCACGGGCAAACAGGGGGCAACCCTTTTTTTGCGGAGGAGATAGCACAATCACTAATCGAGTCTGGTCGTCTTAAAGGCACATGGGGTGCCTATCGTTTGACGACACCCGTTGAGCACCTTGTGGTGCCCGCCACTGTGCAGGCAGTGCTGGCAGCGCGAATTGATCGTCTGCCCGAACGTGAAAAGCGTTTGCTCCAGGTGGCTTCGGTAATCGGCAAGGACTTCACGGAATCACTGCTGGGCGAAGTTGCCGAGCTATCCAGGGATGAACTGAAGGCCGCACTGACCGGGCTTCGTCACGCTGAGTTTATTTACCAACGAGGTTTTTATCGTGTTACCGATTACTCCTTCAAGCATCCACTGACCCAGGAAGTCGCGCTTGTCAGCCAATTACACGGGCGCAGGCGTCAGCTGCATGCTGCCGTGGCGGCCACGATTGAGCAACAAAATCCAAAACACAGTGATGAACACGCTGCGCTGTTAGCACACCATTGGGACGAGGCCGATGAAGCGCTCTATGCCGCACGTTGGCATCGGCGTGCGGCCGAGTGGGTAGGGCTTACCGACTTTGCTTCCTCGACCCATCACTGGCGGCGGGTACATCTGCTAGCACGCGAGCTGCCTGAGGATAACGAGATTGCGACGCTCGGTATCGCCGCCTGCACGCGGCTGTTGGGCCTGAGCCTGAGCACCACTGCCGGGCTTGACGAAGCGCGATCCCTGCTGGAAGAGGGGCAGACCCTTGCGAATACGATGGGAGATAGCCGTGCTCACCTCAGTCTGTCGCAGGCTTATAGCTTCGCGCTTAACAGTGCTGGAGACATGGTGGCCTATCTGGAATTGACCATCGAGAACCAAGGCGCGGCACTCGAAATAGATGATATTGGCGTCCAGGCCAACGCGTCGCTATTCCTCGTTGACGCACTCGGCCACGCGGGACGGCTCCCGGAAGTGCTCGAGGTGGCGGACGATGGACTCGCCAAATTTCCACGAGATATCCCGCCCGAGGAGTGGATTAGTGGTATTAATCCCTATTCCATGTTCTTGATTTGGCGCGGCTATTGCCTATGCATTATGGGTCAAATGCCGGAGGGACTCGAAGAGCTCGGCCACTGCCTGCGCCTTTCCAAGGAGGATGGCACCTCAGAAATGGCCGGCTATGCCCTGTTGTTGGCCGCCGAAGCCCACTGTCGTGCCAATGACGCGGAGCAGGCACTTGCCTGCGCGCACCAGCTCAAGGCGATTAGTGGCAGCATGGACGAACCGGCGAACCTGGTCGCTTTGACTCAGCTCGCCTTCGGCTACGCCCATCTTGCCGCCGGACATCCAGTTGACGCAATTGCACCGGCGCGGGACGCGCTCCACCTCCATGGGCACGTAGAGAACGAAATGACGGGCTGGTCGGCGACATTGCTGGCCGAGGCCCTGCTTGCCACTGGCGATTTGACAGCGGCGGCGGCTGCTGCAGAAGAAGCGATAAAGCTTTGCCGACGCTCGCAGCGAAAGGTATATGAAGCTGTAGCTCAGGGTATCCTCGCGAGAGCGCTATTGCGTCAGAACGAAACCGCGGCATGCGAAGCAGCTCTGGCTGCTGCCTCAGAACTTATCGAACGCACCGGGGCACGCTCACTTGGGATAGCTCTGCTCGAATGGCGTGCTGAACTTGCGGCATCGCTCGGCGATGAGGCCGTTAGCGAGCAACTGCTATACCAGGCTGAACAGGGCTATGCGGAGATTGGTGCACCTAAACAGGCCCAACGGCTGGCTGCTAAGCGCAAACGTCATTTGGCATGATGCGGGTGTATTCGTGTTTGACTAGCTCAAACGAATTGTAAGCCCAACCATTATTTATACCGGCTGCTTTCTTACTGCGTCGGCCAGGCGGTCGTGGGATTCCACCAAACGTGCGCCCAGAATATTGCTGATATTTCGATGTAGTCTCGATGCCAACGTCGGATAGAACCTAAGACCCTTCTGGGTGCTCGCTTCATCTAGCCGGACGACCGAGATTGGTTCTATGGCGACCACGGTAGCGGTCCGTTCGACATCAGTTCCAGAAAAACCAATCTCTCCAAATACATCACCAGGTTTGAGTACATCCAGATCGAGAGTTAGTTCATCTTTATCAAACTGTACTTGCGCCGTCCCCTTCAAGAGCACGTACATACCGCTGCTGCGCTCACCTCGTTTAAGGATGGTTTCCCCAGCATCGAAATCCTGCATATGCGACAACAGTGCCACTTTTTTTATCTGGTAGGGTGACATGCCCTGAAACAAAGGGCATTCAACAAGTACATCTCGATCAAGTTTGAGGGCGACGATATCCCAGACCGTTGCCAGTCGAAGTCGCCGCAGCAAAATTGGCATCAGCATAAGATCCGAGATCATGGCATATAGCATTGCTGCGGCCGCCAGCAAGCCAAATTGCGCTACCACGCTGAAATTAGAAAATACCAGCACACTAAAACCGAAAGCCAGCGCCACCGAGGTCGAGATGATCGGTACGGCCTGGCCGCGGATGGTGGCGCGCACTGCATCGGATTCGCTCAGATGCAGACGGCTCTCGACACCAAAGCGGGTCATCAAATGAATCGTATCATCGACCGCCACGCCGATAACGATGGCAGCAACCATTGCTGTCGCCGGGTTCAAAGGTACACCCAGCATGCCCATAAATCCAAAACTGAGCACCACCGGTACCACATTGGGCACGAGTGCCAACAGGCCGGCGAGAACGGAGGTATAGAGGATACTAAAAAGCAGAAAAATAATAGTGAGCACTAGTAACAGTGATGATAGCTGTCCAGATATCAGATGTTGGGCAGCGCGATTAACCATCAGGTTTTTGCCCGTCATCGCGAACTCAACTTCATCACCGAGCACTTTATTGAGTTCAATTTCCAGGTTATTGAGGGCCTCGATGAGTGCTAGTGAGTTGGACAGGTTATGCCTCACCATGATTCGCGCTCGGGCATAATCTTCGGTGACAAAGGCTTGAATATCATCGCGGCTAAAGGTCTGTACATAAAGATCCAGATCCTTCTGATCAGAAGGTATGCCGTAGTAGGCCGTATCGCCCCGGTGCATTTCCTGATGCATGATTTTGACAATGTCGGCGAAGGACTGGGTCTTACCGTAAAGCTCCTGGTCTTCGAGTAATTTTTGGGCGGCGGCGATTTTTTTGACGCCCTCGGTGGTGCTGAAATATTCGGGAATGACACTGCTGAAGGTCACGCTAAAAATTTTCAGGCCAGAAAGTTCATCAGCCAATTGATTGGCATCGCTGACAAAGGGGTGATCGGGCTGGAAATAAGACAGGGGATCGTTGTTGACCCGCACATCGGGTACGTACATACCAATACTCAGCAACACTATGGCAAAGACTGTGACGACCACAGTGGCATATCGATCGGTGACCTGTTCAACGAAGATGACGACCTTACCAATCAGGCCCGTGGGCACTTGTTCTTTAGTATCTATACTGCTTTTCGATGGTCCGAACAGAATCAATTGCGATGGCAATGCCAGTACTGTAACGACCAGATTGGCGACCATTGCAAAGGCACTGACCACCGCGAATTCTCTAATCAGGGGGATTTCCGACACTGTATTTACTATGAAACCAACGGCAGTTGTTAGCGATGTAATTAGAATTGGCACGCCGACACGTCTGGCCATCGAAGCCACTGCAGATTGACGATTGGACGATTCACTCTCACCGAGTCCGGCCATATAGGCGGAGAGCATATGCACATCTTCTGTCGAGCCGATAACGATAATCAGCGCCGGCACCATTGCGGTAAGCAGCGTGATCGGTATCCCGGTTGCCGCCATAAATCCCAGGGTCCACAGGACACTGAGGCCGGCGGTTATCAGTGGGATAGGCAGAACGCGCACCGACTTCAGAAAGACGCCAATGGTCACAATCAAAACAAATACCGCCGCCGGTATCAGTTTTTTCAGATCCTGAAACAGACCCCGGTCAATTTCATATTCCAGCCGTGGGCTGCCGACCTGGAATATGACATCGAAGTCTTTCCGCAGCGGTTCGATAAACGCCTCGATGATGTCGTATATTTCGGTGCTAAGATTGGGGTTTTCGGAATCTCGGTGATAACCAATGCTGACCGTTGTTGATAGCGCATCGTCGGATATGACGGCATCACGCATGATCGGGCTGTATAGGGCATCGCCTTTGATTTCCTCAATGCCCTCAGCTGATCGAGGAACAATATCAACCAGGGGCTCGGCAACAACATAATCGCCTTTATCGCGGATATTCGTTGCCGATAATAAACTGCTGACGGAGCTAATTGCGGATGTATCTTCCAGATCAAAAGTCAGCTTTTGAATTTGTTTTAATCGCTCTGTGGTCCAGAGGTCAGCGTCGCGGAAATAGATGAGTACAGTTTCTTCAGCGCCAAAATCCTCCTCCATACGCTGTAGATCAATCCAGCCGGGGTCAGTAGGGCTGATGAGTTTGTTGTCGCTCCGGTCGATCTGTAAATCTGGCAGTTGCTGCCAGGCGGCGACACTGACAATTAATAGGCCTACGAAAGACACGAACCGTCCTTTCCACCCTACGGTCAGCAATTTCTCGATCATGTTGCGTAATCCCCGCAGCTAGCTTGCTGTCAGTTAGCCAGTATTTATTATGTTGTTGAACTTTTTTAGACGCGTATAAAGTTAGACGAGTGCAAAGTTAGATCAGCGCAAAAGAGTGTAGTGCTCGACAAATGTTTAAGCAATTGTGTAATTTAGGGTAGAGATAACTGATGCACTAGATTTTGGCAACTCAGCCGCTGCCTGCTAAACTAAAAAAGCAATAAAGTTATCCGTACATTGAAAATAAATAATAAGGAGAAAGTCATGGGTTTAATCGTCACTGAAAATGCATTTACTAAGAGAGAGCAGGCCATCGATGAAATCAAAGCGGCTAACCTCTGGCTACTGGAACTCGTATTAGAGCCCGGCGAACGAGATACTCATTGGCACGATTTTTATGCGCAGGATTATATTTTGGAAGGTGAACTCATTCTTAAAGATGAGGCCCTTGGTGTTGAACACAGAATTGGTCCTGGAACTCGCTTAATAGCCCCACCACGGTGGTTGCACTCCGAGAAAATGGAAAGCCCGGTAAAGCTGTTGATTGGATTATCGATTGATCCTGCCACGCTTCCCGAAAATATTGATTTGTCGCCAGCGGAGCTTCAAAGAGTTTGATGATTTTGGCATCCGTTAAGGGGACGCTCGATAGGTGTTCTTTAGTAACGAATAACCACCTTACCAAAGTGACCCTGCTGTTCCAGGCAGCGGTAAGCATCGGGAGCCTGATCAAAATCGAAAAATTGGTCGATAACCGGCCTGGTTTGATGGGCTGTCAGCGCGCGGTTCATATCTTCAAACATGGTGCGACTGCCCACATAAATTCCCTGCAAGTTAATTGATTTGCGCAGTATGGCATCTGGATTCACCGCACCACCTATACCGGACAAGATTCCGATTAGACCGACCATGCCGCCGAAACGAGTGGCGGTAAGGGATTTTTCCAGAGTCCCCGCGCCACCGACTTCCAGAACCTGATCAACACCCTGGCCGTCGGTGAGCTTGAGGACAGTTTTATGCCAGTCGGGGTCGGTGTTGTAGTTTATGGTCTGCCAGGCACCGAGCTGTTTGGCCCGCTCAAGTTTTTCGTCGCTACTGGAGGTGATCATCACCTGGGCGCCGTGCATCACCGCAAATTGCAGGGCGAAAATAGATACGCCACCGGTGCCAAGGGCGAGGACAATATCACCGGCTTTAACGCCACCTTTAACAACCATAGATTGCCAGGCGGTCAGCGCCGCGCAGGAAAGCGTCGCGCCCTCTTCAAAACTCATGTGTTCGGGCAACGCCACGACCCCGAGTTCATCGAGAACAATTTCCTCCGCCAGTACCCCGTCCATAGCGCCGCCCAGAGAACTTTGCATTACATCTGCGCTGATTTCGCCGCTGATCCAGCGCTGGAAAAACGTGGTAACGACCTTGTCTCCAACATTAAAGAGAGTGACTTCCGATCCGGTTTCTAAAATTTCACCGCAGCCGTCGGAGTTGGGTATCAGGGGGAGCTTACCGCCCATGCCACCGTACATGACAGTTAGCAAATCGCGGTAATTTAGCGAAGACGCACGTATCTGCACACGCACCTGGCGAGGTCCCAGGGGCGCGGACTCCCTTTCAGTCAGTGCCAGGGCATCGATACCTTTGGAGTTGATTTCGTAGGCTTTCATAGTTGCATCCTCGTTTAGTCTTTTTCTTTGTATGCGCTATTAGCACACGCTATTTATACATACCTGCCGCGAGAGCGATATCGCGGCCGAGCTCCAAAGCACTGGGCAGCGGCATGTCTGCGCAGCGGCGGATAAGCTGCTTGGTCAGCCACAGTGCATCGTGGTCGTAGCCAGCTAGTTGTTCCGCGATTCCTGTGGCTGTGGACATTAATTGATCCGGAGCGACAATGCGGTTGATCATGCCGAATTCCAACGCTTTTTCAGCATTGATATTTTCACATAGCACCAGTAATTCAAAAGCCGCCTTGCGACCAATTTGATGAACCAGGGGCGGCGAGACCCCGGCCGCAGGCATACCGAGTTTCACTTCTGGATAGCCAAATACGGCATTGTCCGCAGCCACTACCATGTCGCAACTAATGGCCAGATTGCAGCCGCCACCCAGGGCATAACCGTGGACAGCGGCAATCATGGGTGTGTTCAATGTGACCATCTGTTGATAAAAAGTGATGCTATGACTAACTTCGTCTGCTATCTCTCGGGAGGGGGGTGATTCACCGGAACCGGACAGATCCGCTCCAGCACAGAAGGCACGACCTTCACCGGTAATAACCATCACTGCGACATCGGGGTCTTTATCGGCCGCGCTAAGTGCTGCTGACAATTCATCAGACAATACTCTATTCATGGCGTTTAATTTGTCGGGTCGATTCAGTGTCAAATAACGTACTGCGCCTTCGTTCTTTATAGTCACGGTCTTATTACTGGCTGTATCAGCCATGGTGTTTACTCCTGTCCCAGGTGATTAACGGGGGGTTATGATCCCGGATTATAGTTGGTAAAAACTGCGTACTAAGAGGCCTGCCTTTTCGCCAGATGTTTTGTCTGTTCGGTGACCAGAATGCCTTGCTCTTCAAGAGCTTTTATATCTCGATCGGACATGCCCAGGTATTCGGCTAATATTTCGCCATTGTGATCACCTCTGTGGGGTGCTCTCAGGTCGAGCTGCTCAGGAAAATCCGAAAACCGAAAGGGAAAGCCTGGTGCATCGAACTCGCCAAAATCATCATCCTTGATGGTGCGGACTGTACCCCGTGCTCGGTGGTGGGGATGATTAACGGTTTGGCCGATATCCAGCACCGGCGCATAAGGCACCCGATATTCGTCGAATTTTGCCAGCGCATCAGCCGTAGTTTCGTGACTGGCAATCCAGTCATTGATGAGCGTGATAATTTCGTTTCTTTTGCGAACCCGCTCCCCGTTGTCAGCATATTCCGGATGCCGAGCAAGGTCTTCCCTATCCATTGCGGAGCACAATTGTCGCCATTGTCGGTTGGTAGCGCAGGCAATGGCGATAAATTCATCGGCGTCCTTGCCATTGAAAATACCCAGGGGCGCGCCTGCGGCTACGTGCGAACCATTACGAGTTGGGTTGATCTTGCCGTCAGAAACGCTGTAAAGCGCTATGTTGAGATCGTGGCAGTGGTAATAACTGTCTAACAGGGAGATATCGAGATGCTGACCTCGGCCCGTTTTCTCGCGGTATAACAATGCGCAGGCAATAGCGCCGAGCCCGTGTACACCGGTCATGACATCACCAATGCCCAGGCCCGGTATTGACGGTGGGCGATCCGGTTCGCCGTTAACATGGGTGACCCCGGCAATTGCCTGGGCGATAAAGTCGTAACCGGGTCGCTCGGCCAGAGGGCCGGTCTGGCCAAAGGCGGAGATCGAGCACATCACCAGTTTCGGATTGATGGCTGACAGGGTTTCATAATCGAGTCCCATACGGCCGAAAGCTCCCGGTGCAAAATTCTGCACCAGCACATCTACTTCCTTGATCATATCTTTTATGATGGCCAGGCCTTCGGGCTTTTTTACATCGATAAACAAGCTCTTTTTGCCACGATTCTGCTGAATATAAAAGGCGCTGCGTTTATTGCGAACGGTGGGGAAGGCGTGGGTCATATCGCCTACTGGCGGTATTTCCACCTTGATGACCTCGGCGCCCATTTCAACCATCAGGCGCGTGGCGGTTGGCCCGGCTAAGGCGTGAGTGAAATCGAGAACCTTATAGCCATCGAGTACATGTTTGAGTTGTTGATTGCTCATAGTGACACCCTGTAATTTATTATTCGTGAATGATTGCTAATAACATATAGTTGGCATCAGTATAGGCCGTGTTTAATGTTTGGCGCGACCGCTTTGAATAAGTATATTTTGAGGCTATTGATTTTGGCCGCGAATCTAAGGAAGCTCTGATAAGCGTAGAAACAGTGGAGATGATTTTGGAATACCAGCTAAGCACTGAACTTAGGCAGAAGGTGGCGGATAGAGTGACGGGCTTCCCGGTACAAAACCAACCGGATGAAGGGCTAAAGCACGCTGCGGTGGCACTAGTTATGGTAGCAACGGAAGATGGCGAGGGTGCTATTGTGCTGACCCGGCGCTCGTCAAAACTTCGATCCCACAAAGGTCAATGGGCCTTGCCGGGAGGCCGTATCGATACAGGCGAAACGCCCGTGACAGCAGTGCTGAGGGAAATGCATGAGGAAATTGATCTGCACCTGCCACAGGAAAATGTGCTCGGTGTACTCGATGACTATCAGACCAGATCCGGCTACCTGATTACTCCCGTGGTGGTGTGGGCGGGTTTAGATGCATCCATGCGGGCTAACCCGGATGAAGTGGCGTCTATTCATCTGGTCAGTTTTACTGAACTCAATCGTCCCGATTCACCCGTGTTTCTGGATATTCCAGAAAGTGATCGTCCGGTAATTCGGCTACTGGTTGAGGAAAACTTTGTCCATGCGCCGACCGCTGCGGTAATGTATCAGTTTCGTGAGGTGTGTTTACATGGTCGGCATACCCGGGTGGATCACTTTGAGCAGCCCGTTTTTGCCTGGAAGTAAGGCCTGGAAATAGGGACAGGAAATAGGGCCAGGGAGTAATACCTGAAAACAGGGCGTGGAAATAACCCGGCGAGAAAATAGGTAGACCAGTAATAATAAGTACGAGGGCAATATGGCTACGCTTGAATTCTTTTTTGACTGCTCCAGCCCCTGGACCTACCTGGCGTTTAGTCGCATCGAAGCTTTGTGTGAGCGGGCCGGCGCTGAAATTCAATGGCGACCCATTTTAGTCGGCGGCGTTTTTAATGCGGTGAACCAGGATATTTATGAAACCCGTGCCAATCCAAATCCGGTCAAAGCGGTTTATGGCGACAAGGACTTGCAGGACTGGGCTCTATATTGTGGTGTCAGCATTGCCTGGCCAAAGGTGTTTCCGGTGCGTGCGGTGGACTGTATGCGCGGCGCTTATGTAGCCCTCGATGAAGGGGTATTGCCGGCCTACGCTCAAGCACTATTTGAGACCTACTGGGGCCAACTAAAGGATATTTCCAGGCGGGACGTACTAACTGAAATCTGTAGGCAGGTTGGCCTCGACGCTAACGTTTTTTTTCAACGAATCATGGAAGCTGATGTAAAAGATCGCTTGCGCAGTAATACGGAAGAGCTGATAGACCGCGGTGGCTTTGGCTCGCCAACGATGTTTGTTAATGGTGATGATATGTATTTTGGAAATGATAGATTGCCGTTGGTAGAGGCCGCGTTGAACGCTGATATCAGGTGAGCAAGAGTTTTTCGGGGATGTAAAACTAGAAAAAAAAGATAATTCAAATTTTTTAAAGACGGAGATAAAAGTTATGACGCAAGCACAATCTGTTCTCACTGGAATTAAAGTGATAGAAGTTTCCACCTTTATTTTCGGACCTGGCTGCGGCGCTATCATGTCCGATTTCGGTGCTGATGTGATCAAGGTGGAACCGCCCGGCATGGGCGATCCACTGCGCCATGCGCACAAGGGGCCTCCCTTTATGCCCCTGGATTTTCCCTATGCCTGGCAACAGGACAACCGCAACAAGCGCAGTATTGCCCTGGACCTGAAATCAGAGGAAGGATATGACGTGCTCAAAAAGCTGGTGCGCGAGGCTGATGCGCTTATCACCAACTTCCCGCCCAAAGTGCTGGAAAAGTTAAAAATTCGCTACGAAGATCTGGCCCCAGGAAATGACCGACTTATTTATGCGCAAATTACTGGTTACGGCGAAAAAGGTGATGACGCAAATACACCGGGCTTTGACGGCAACGCCTACTGGGCGCGTACCGGGCTGATGGATATTGTCCGTACCGCCGATAGCGAACCGACCCTGCCTGCGCTGGCTATGGGGGATCACCCCAGCGCCATGACACTGTACGCAGCCATCATGACAGGGCTTTACCAGCGGGAGCGCACGGGTAAGGGCGCAAAAGTCTACAGCAGTTTGATGGCCAATGGTCTATGGGCTGGTGCCAGCAACCTCTCTGGCGTATTGGCCGGAGCACCGCCAGCCAAGCGTATGAGGCCGAACGCACCGGGTAATGCCCTGGTTAATCATTACCAGACCAAAGATGAACGCTGGTTATCCATCATCGTATTGCAGGAGGATAAAAACTGGCCGAAATTCGTTAAGGCCATTGAGCGGCCTGATCTTGCCGAAGACCCAAGGTTCGAGAAAACGAAAGATCGCCATAAACACGGCAGAGAACTGGCACCAATTCTGCGTGAGGTGTTTGCATCCCGCGATTGTGAAGAATGGCGGCAGCGGCTGAGAGACAATTCCATCACTTTTAGTGCCGTCGCCAGTTTTGAAGAAGTGATCGATGATCCCCAGGCATTGTTGAACGATATGATTATTGATGTCGAAGGTCATAACTCCGGCCGCGGTCAGCAAATCAATAGCCCGTTCTGGGTGCAGGGCTCTGCTAAGGTTCCCGCTCGCCTCGGTCCGGAGTTGGGGGCAAACGGTGCAGAAATCATGGATGAACTGGGTTATGAAGAAGCCGAGATAACCCGCCTGATGGAAAAAGGCGTTATCCAGATGTAAGCCATTGCTGATGTAAGTCAGCGTTTATACAGGGCACCAATACGCACCTGGAAAGTGAATTGACAGTGCTCGTTGACCGCCGCCAATTGCAAAACAATTGATCTGTACAGGTTTGTAAAGGTTTGGGCCGTGGTTATAGTCACATGGTTACATTCATGTGGTGATAATCGAGTTAATGGTGATGGCTGATGCGCCCCGATTTATACGCTGGTTTGAAAGCCTGTCCCTTGGCGATGTCGCATTGGTGGGCGGTAAAAACGCTTCTTTAGGGGAGCTGTATCGCCAACTGGTTCCCCAGGGGGTGAACGTACCTAACGGTTTTGCAATCACTGCTTCAGCCTATGGTTATATGCTTGATGAGGCCGGGGCGTGGCCTGCTCTGCGCGATACTCTTGAGCGACTCGATGCAGATGACATTGGTTCATTAGCTAATTGTGGGGCCCGAGCACGCGCCATTGTTTACGAAGCGGGCTTACCTGATGACTTGCAGTTAGAAATATTGTCGGCCTGCAGACACCTGCGCAGCAGCTATGACGACCCGATATCCCTGGCCGCCAGATCGTCGGCAACAGCGGAGGATTTACCGGAGGCTTCCTTTGCGGGCCAACACGATTCCTATCTAAATATCGACTCCGATGATCAGTTGCTCGATACCTGTCGACGTTGCTTTGCCAGCCTTTTTACCAACCGCGCTATTCATTATCGTGTAGATCAGGGATTTGATCACTTCAGCGTGGCTCTGTCCATTGGCGTCATGAAGATGATACGTGCGGATCTTGCTTCCAGCGGTGTTATGTTTTCGATCGATACCGAAACAGGATTTCAGGATGCAGCCCTGATTACCGGAGCCTGGGGCCTGGGTGAGACAATCGTGCAGGGCACGGTGGAACCTGATGAGTTTTATGTACACAAACCTACCTTTGCACAGGGTCACCGCGCCGTCTTGAGACGTAAGCCTGGTAGCAAGAGAAAGAAAATGATTTATGCCCTGGGTGAGGGCAATACAAATACTGAGATAGTCACTACCAGTGCTGAGGAACGTAGCAAGTTTTGCCTCTCTGATGCCGATGTACTAACACTGGCGGATTATTGTATTCGCACTGAAAATCATTATTCAAAGCTTGCTAAACGCTATACGCCCATGGACATGGAGTGGGCGAAGGATGGTTTAGACGGCAAGATGTATCTGCTTCAGGCCCGACCGGAAACAGTGATATCGCAACGCTCGGGCATAGAACTCCAGCAATATCGGCTCGATAGCAGGCAGGGTGTGATATTGACCACCGGCCGCGCGGTTGGCACTACTATCGCTATCGGAAAAGTGCGAATTATTAATAATGCCAGTGAGCTGGAAACCTTTCAGGCCGGTGAGGTGCTGGTGGCAAATACCACTGCACCGGATTGGGAGCCGGTAATGAAAAAAGCCGCAGCGATTGTCACCGATATGGGTGGGCGAACTTGCCATGCAGCCATTATCGCTCGTGAACTGGGTGTTACCGCGTTAGTTGGTACGGGAAATGCCACGCAAAAACTTGTTAGCGGTGAGATGGTGACCGTTTCCTGTGCTGAGGGAGAAGAGGGTGTAGTTTTTGCAGGAGAACTGCCGTTTAGTGTCGACAGGATAAACGTCGCTGACATGCCTCGAACCAGGACAAAAGTCATGGTTAATCTGGGTAATCCGGAGCTCGCTTTTAAAACCTGCATGCTACCTAACGATGGCGTGGGTCTGGCGCGGATGGAATTTATTATTACCGAGCATATAAAAGCCCATCCGATGGCTTTGTTATATCCAGCTAAGGTCACTTCCGACGACGATCGCCGCCAGCTCCAGGAGCTCACTCGTTTACATGAGTCTTCAGCTGACTATTTCATAGAGCGCTTATCAGAAGGCGTGGGTGTGATTGCTGCAGCGTTTTACCCCAAACCAGTAGTTGTGCGTATGTCGGATTTTAAAAGTAATGAATATGCGGCCCTTATCGGTGGCAGTGATTTTGAGCTGGCCGAAGATAACCCCATGATCGGTTTCCGAGGTGCGTCACGGTATTGCCACCCCAACTATGCCGAGGGTTTTGAACTGGAATGCCGAGCCATAAAGCGGGTGCGCGATGTTATGGGCTTGAGTAACGTTATTGTGATGATTCCTTTTTGTCGTCGAGTTGAAGAAGCTCGCAGGGTGCTTGCGGCAATGGCAAATTATGGCCTGGCAAGGGGCGATAACGGTTTGCAGATCTATGTTATGTGTGAGATCCCTAACAATGTTATCCAGATAGATGCTTTTGCTCAGTTGTTCGACGGGTTTTCCATTGGCTCCAACGATCTAACCCAGTTGACCCTGGGTGTTGATCGGGACTCAGATATTGTTGCTTTCGATTTTGATGAGCGTGATCCTGGGGTAAAACAGATGATCCGTCTCGCCGTTGAAGGCTGCCAACGCAATCACCGGCATTCTGGTCTTTGTGGCCAGGCACCATCAGATTATCCGGAAATGGCGGAGTTTCTGGTAGAACTGGGAATTGATTCCATTAGCGTGACTGCGGATACGCTTGCACAGACATACTATCTGGTGGCTGAGGTCGAGAATCGCCTGGCCGGTAAGGGCAGGTAATCAAGTGCTCAGGTGCTCAAGCATTCAGGATAATAAGCTGTGCAGATATGCACATGACAGTTATCGGCTCATGTGCCAGGTGTATTGATCTATATAGCAACGCAGTACATACTGTCGGGGCTGCACCGCGCTAGCAGGTTTTAGTGCAGTGCAGTGCATCTGTTGTACCGATGTTTTACTAATATTGCACCATGTCTATATTTAAAAAGGATCATTTTATGAAAAAGCTCTCTTATGCTGTCGTACTAGTCGCTGCAGTAAGCCTGGTTGGCTGTGCCAGCAATTCCGACCTGGATAAGGTTCGCGCGATGGCACAGCAGGCGCAAACATCAGCAGATGCGGCGCAACGCAGCGCTACTGCTGCTCAGGTCACTGCAGATCAGGCCGTTGCGCAATCTGCGGACGCTCTTGCACGTGCAGCATCAGCTGAAAATACTGCCAACGAAACAGATGCAAAAGTAGACCGTATGTTTAAGAAAACCATGATGAAATAGCTGGCAGTCTACTTTGCTTGCGAAGTGGGTTAAAAGCAGTAAGTTAAAATAGAGCCTCGGAACTCGGGGCTCTTCTCTATCAGCGGCGGCTACTCAGCAGGCGCTGAAGAGGCATATAATGGCAATGAAGTGCCTGTGCTGTTCGCTTTCAGGCTACGGATTTTGCGGCGGTTTGCTTTTTCAGCGGCTTGCTTTTTCAGTGATACAGGCTTTACCGAGTGATGTGCGTTCTTATCGAATGACAACGCGTGTGCCAGGTGATACCCAGCGTTCGAATTCTCTGATTTGCTTGTCGTCAAGGGCAACACAGCCATTGGTCCAATGATATTGGTGGTGGACAGACAAACTACCTTTGCCTATACCGTGTATGCCAATCGCTCCTCCCAGAGGGGTGGAAGCAGGTGGCATTTTACCCCGGGCATGTGCTGCCAGAATCGACTCGTAGTGCACGGGTTTTATATAGCCTTGTTCCAGTGCCAGTTCGGCATGTTCTGTCGTTGGGTAGTCGAGACTGAAAAACAACGTATACTTGCTTTTGGTTCGTTTCTCAGAAATCCGATAGGTTCCCTGAGGGGTTGTGTTATCGCCCAGCAGGTGTAAGGGTGCTGCGCCTTTCCGGCCGATAGAAATGTTCTTGAAATAGGCAACAGCTTCATCGTCCTGCATCACCGTGAGAGTCGTATGCCGGGTGTCAATTAGTACCCATGTCGATGGACGAAGTAGATTATTGTCAGCAACAGCGGATAAGCTGGCAAGTAATAAAATCGAGATCCATAAAGTGACAGCAGTGAGTCGAAATGGATGATGCATTGTGTGTTAATCGTCAGTTAGGTGTTCATCAATTGACTGGAAGTCGCCGTATTTTTTGGTGGCTTTTTTGGTAGCCAGAGTTGTTTTGCGTGCTTAGGCAAAACTTCGCATCTTCCAGTATTCGTTTTTTTGGTAGAAACCTGTGACGCAGTGTAAGCAATTATCGCGCCCAGCACAAAAAGTCGGATTGTTATTTTGGACAGCTTTACAGTAAATTACTAGACGATGAAAATACTTACTGCTTTTATTATGGTTGTTCTTGCCTTTACTGGACTCACTGCCAGCCAGTTCAGTAAGGCAAGTACTTATGAATTGCCGACGGATGGTTCCAGTGTGGTGGGAGCCGTACAGATCGTGGCGCCAGGCAAGGAAAGCACACTGGTTGATATCGCTCGGCATTTTGATCTGGGTTACCACGAAATCACCTGGGCAAATCCAGATGTAGATGTCTGGTATCCCGGCGTCCATGTCAATGTTGTGGTCCCTACAGAGTTTATTTTGCCTCCCAAGCCGTGGAAGGGCGTCGTCGTTAACATCTCGGCACGGCGCCTGTTTTATTTTCTACCTGCGAAAAAAGGTAAGCCTAAAAAAGTCATCACGCTGCCTATCAGTATCGCCCGCGAAGGCTGGTCTACGCCCCTTGGAAAAACCAGGATAACGGGCAAGCACCGAGATCCTGGCTGGTTTGTGCCAGAATCTATTCGTAGAGAGCACGCTGCCAATGGCGATACTAATTTTCCAAAATATGTTCCCCCGGGGCCCAACAACCCCATGGGTATGTTGGCCGTACAAACCGGTTTTGACGGTATTTTTATTCACGGCACCAATCGGCCATGGGGTGTGGGCATGCGTACCAGCCACGGCTGTCTCCATCTTTACCCGGAGGATGCATCTACCTTTTTTGCGGCCATCCCGGTGGATACATCGGTACGCATGATTGATCAGCCACTCGTGGTCGGCAAGCAGGCGGGCCGGTTAGTGATGACCAGTTATGAGCCCGTTACCGAATACGGCGCAAAAATAGACATGTTTAGCCGCGCGGTTATGGCGCTTAATCCTTACCTGTATGAGTCGAATGTCGATCTGTATGGTGAAAATCTTATTTATGATGTCGATTGGGCAAAAGTCAGGCAACTCACTGCCGGCCCGCAGGTCGTTCCTGTTGACATCACTATAGGGGGCGCCGTCCTGGAGGATAAGCTCGCAAAAATTGATGTGGATTTGTATAACTGGCCACCTTACGATGTCGGCGCCAACGACGCCAGGCCTCCGGGCGAAGCTATTGATTAGTAGTATTCGGCAAGGTTTATAAACTTTGTTCTGGTTGCATTGCACATATCAACTATGGCATTTTGACGCCGATAAATGGATTGCATTGTGCAAATCATCTGATTAAGTCCAGGCGTAAGATGCGAGCCTGTGGTTTGATCAGAGGTCTTAATTAAATGACAGGATAACCGCTATGAGTAAACCACCACTACTAAGCCCCGAAGAACTTGAAAAAAGCCTCGCTGAGCTAAACGCCGACGCGCTGGAACCCTGGGAAATGGTTGAAAACCGTATCCATCGTCGCTACGAATTTAAAACGTTCAGCGATGCCTTTGGTTTTATGACTCAGGCTGCTCTCGAATGTGAAGTGCTGGCCCACCATCCCCGCTGGGTGAATGTGTGGAATGTTGTAGAAATAGGTTTGTTGACCCACCGTGCCGGGGGTCTCACCCATCTCGATTTCGATCTTGCCAAACGAATGGAGCCCTTAGCTAAAAAACTTCTGGCCTAAGTTCTGGTCGCGGCTTTGGCTTCGCCCTTGAGTCTGGATGTGGGTGGCCTGGGAAGTGAACTGCCCACATCAAAACAGACCTGCCGGGCGCAGGCCATGAGTTGACCATCCAGTGAATGGATGGCGACACCCATATGTAGCTTTCGATCGGCCTTTCCCTCCGCCTTTCCCTCCGCATTTGCATGCTCCTTGCCAACCAGGACAGGAGCGATTCGCCAGCAGGAGACAATGTAGGATTGATTGACTGGCAGCGGCTGTTTGATACTCCCAGTGCAGCTGCCTAGTACCAATACTCCCGATTCCGGTTTCGATAGTTTCAGCGCGTATACGCCGGGACAGTCCAGTACAGACCAAACGTAAACATCCTTAATATTACCGGCAGTGTCAGCCTGGTTAAGGGCAGGACGCCAGAGGGCTGCCACCAGGTTTTCATTGCTGGTTTTTTGTCTGATACCTTCCAGCGCGCCGATAAAAAGTCGTAAGCCCTTATCCGGGGTTCGCAACGGACTACATACGAAGCACCCTTTCACATCGACATTGTGGAGAAAAACAAAGTCCTCGCTGGCTCGGCGTGCCGTTTCAAAATCCGGTGGCGTGGGTATGTCCAATGCCAGCGTTGCGGGTCGCGCACTGCCCAGACATTTGTCATCAAGATACATCTCTACACCGCCATCGGCGGTGTTTACTACCTCTAAAGGAGTTTCTACGGGGAATGCGCTATTGATGCGAACTTCGGCGTCGCCATTAATAAAACCTGCCAGCAAGCCGCAGATGTAACCGCCGTTGCCGCAGTTCACTGCGCCGTTGTAGATACCATCGATAGATACTGTGCTTGCTGGCATATCATTGGTTCGCTGTGTTAAGTCATTTGCTCTGTTAAGTTATGGCAGTGTGCCGAGCAATTGTAGCTTCCGCCATGGCAAAGATAAACGCTTTGGCTTACTCTTAGCTTTCCAGCAGTCGGGGCAATAGATAAAAGCTATCAAGCCATGAGTGATGAAAAAGAACTAGTCACTGTAGCCATGCATGAAGCTGGTCATGTGGTGATTTCCCACTATTACCGGCGCAGAGTGTATGGTGCAAAAATTGGCACGCACAGGTCGCGCCGCGATCCGAGTGTGGTTCGGTTTGAACTGACACCCCATGTTGGCAGTGTTCATCTGAGGCTTGATGATCTTGATGAACTGTGGCCCCTGGCTGTGCGTGAAACACTGGTGACCACAAAAATTCGTTTCGCGGGTCCGGTTTCGCAGGCCATATACCTGAAGAAGTCTTTCCGAGATGTCCATGGCGGGCAGGATTATCGAGATGCACTTATGGAGCTTTTGTTGTTGGAAAAGTTGCGAATAAGCTTACCAAATGCCGAGCACTTAGATGTGAGTTACAAACATGACGACGTGCTCGACAATGTTGCCGAAGACATTATCAATTTGCTGGTTGACCGGGAATATATTAACTATGTCGGATTAATCGCTCGTGGCTTGCTGGAAAAACAGGAGCTCAGAGAAGATGAGATCAGAGAAATTTTACAGAATATGCCTCTTCACGATTGGAAAGCATAAATGGAAGGCATGATCGGTAAGCATAACTGGAATGCGGTTTCTTAAGCTACTTATTGCGAGATACCAATTTACTATAACCTGAAAATATGGAGTGAGAATATGAAATTTGAGGGCAGAGTGGTTTTGATAACCGGGGCAGCATCAGGCATTGGTCTCGGCACGTCGGAACACTTTATTGAGGAAGGCGCTTGATAGAGATGGGGATTTTAAGAAATTAAATTTGTTAAAATTATTTATTATAGACATTATTTTTTTTGAAACTGGAGAAAAATTATGGCAGAACTGGACGGAAAAGTAGCAGTAATTACGGGTGGCGCCAGTGGTATTGGCGAGCGCAGCGTACGTTTATTTGTAGAAGAGGGGGCTCGTGTTGTTATCGCTGATATGCAGGTCGAACGTGGTCAGGCTCTGGCTAAAGAGCTGGGTGATGTCGCGGTATTTGCCGAGGTCGAGGTTCGCCAGGAAGACCAGGTGAAAGCAGCGGTAGATCTCGCTACCTCAAACTGGGGCAGGCTCGATTGTATATTCAACAATGCTGGCTTTGGCGGTGTGCTTGGTCCGATCGAAGATACCCCGGTCGACGAGTTTGATATGACCTATGACGTGCTGGTGCGGGGCGTATTTCTGGGTATGAAATACGCTGCACCGGTTATGAAAAAGCAGCAGTCCGGGAGCATTATTAATACCGGCAGTATTGCCGGTTTGCACTCTGGCTACAGCCCTCACGCTTATGCAGGGGCAAAATCTGCCGTCATCCACATGAGCAAATCAGTGGCAATGGAATTGGGCGAACATAATATTCGTGTTAACGCCATTTGCCCCGGTTTTATTGCCACGCCGCTGGCGGCTAACAGCGTTGGTAAGTCAGATGATCTGGTCGACCGGGTCAAACCCATGTTCGAAAAGAGCCAGGCAATACCGCGCGCGGGTATTCCCGACGACATTGCCCAGATGGCTTGCTGGCTGGCAGGTAATCGTTCGACCTTTGTAACCGGGCAGGCCATGGTGGTAGATGGTGGTTTGACTAACGGTTTGAAATGGGAAGATCAGCCCAACTTCCAGAAGGAATATCATCCCATTAAGGTTTATCGGCCTAAGTAGGCCTTAAGCGTGAAGTTGTAAATATTCAGGAGCTGGGTAGCCTCAGAGAATTCGTCACGACATTCGAAATTGGTAGGATTCACTTGAACTAAACTTTGACCAGGGTTTTATCGACTATACAAATGACTTGCCTGCATAAAGAAGGTGACGAATGCAGTTTAAGTTGTTGCCGGTCGTATCCGGCGAGCGGGGTCTACGATGTGCTGATGTGGTATTGCAAGACCTGCCCCCGTTTTGCGCTGATGCCTGTAAAGGTTTGTAATCATTATTTTGGTAAACCACGCCAGAGCGGCAGCAGTCATTGTGTCTATCAAACCCCATGGCCTGGGGATCCTCGTGTAAATATTCAAAATCTCAAAGGTAAAGCTAAGCCCTATCAAGTCAAGCAAGTGTTACTTGCCATTGAAAAAATCGAGGTGCAACATGGTTCTTGAAAGTGATAAATATACATACCGCGCAATGTGGTCTGATGAAGATGAAGAGTTTATAGGCTTGTGTGCTGAATTCCCAAGCCTCAGCTGGCTTGCATCTACCTCTGAAAAGGCATTAAAAGGCATTCGCTCTGTTGTTAAAGACTGTATTGCTGATATGAGTAAAAGCAAAGAAGAGTTGCCCCTGCCTCTATCATCACGTAAGTATAGCGGAAAATTTATGGTGCGTGTCCCACCAGATGTTCACCGTCATCTTGCTATGGAGGCCGCTGAATCAGGTGTAAGTTTAAACCGTATCGCTAGTGCAAAACTTGCGCATTAAACCCACAACAAGCAGCACATATACCTGGGGAATGATATGTTGCAGCTGCGCGTTTATACGCCTATTTGGGTAGATCATGAACACATGCACGCATTCCGAACATATGATGCAGGTGGCGTTCAATAATAGTTAAGCCCTAAAACCGCCTTCTTGACCTCGTAACCTTTTAGGTTACAATGCGCTCTATGATAACTAGTTTTATACATAAGGGATTAGAGCGTTTCTACAAAACTGGTAAGCCGTCTGGCATTCAAGCAAAACATGCCAAACGCATAAGGTTAATACTCACCAACCTTGATCAAGCTGAAAGCCCGCAGGATATGGATTTACCTGGCTTACGGTTACACGAACTAAAAGGCAGCCGTAAAAACATTTGGTCTGTTTCTGTCAGTGGCAATTGGAGAGTAACATTTCGGTTTATAGGTCGAGATGCTGAAATAGTTAATTATGAGGATTATCACTAATGAGCATGCATAACCCCCCACACCCCGGTGAAATTCTAAAAGAGTTAGTAATTACCCCTTTAGAGCTCACCATTACAGATGCATCAGAGCATTTAAATGTAAGTCGTAAAACACTTTCAAAGGTATTAAATGGCAGAGGTGCAATAACGCCAGAGATGGCATTACGCTTAGAGCTTGTATTTAAAAAACCATCTGCAGACCACTGGCTACGTCTTCAAAATGCATACGACCTTTGGCAGTCTCGTCAAAACAAGTCCGACTTACATGTTCTGCCTTATCGTTCCAATTATGCGTAAGGGCCCCTTAACAAGCTCAAGCGGACGTAAAAAACACGCCGCTTAGCAAAGCGTTACACGCTAGCGAAATAGTTCGCTATGGTTTCCAATTCTCGTGAGTTTAAGGGTGCTTGATTCGATTTTGTAAATTAAAACTAAATCAGGCTTAACATGGCAGTCACGATATTTTTGCCAGTTTCCTGATAATGGGTGGTCTACATATTTTTCGGGCAGTGTTTTGTTAAGTTGTAATTGCTTGATTACATGGCCAACTTCAACTACATCAGGTATAGGCAGTTTAGCTATTTTCTTAAAATCGTTTTTAAATTGCGTGGAGTATTCAAGTTTAAGCATCATTAAGTTTATCTATGCCTAAATTGGTAAATAGCTCTTCAACATCTTTTGCTGTGCTGGCTTTCCCAGATTCAAGCTCAGCAATTGCTGCTGCCGTTACTGTATTGGGTTGTTTCGCTTTCAGCTCGAAAGGTATGCCGCCATAATTAATTACGGCTTTGGCAAATAGCTTTATTGCTTGAGAGGTGCTTAAACCTATATCTTCACAGACGTTAGTGAACGCTAACTTAGTGTCGTGGTCAATTCGGGTGCTTAGCATTTCATTTTTCATAATTTCACCAAATCAATTATTATGTCTTACAATGTAATACATAGTCTAGCAAAATGCATGTAACAAGGCCATGCACAAGATGGGCAAAAGCGGCACTCCTTTTGCCGCTGCAAAAGCATCGCCACTTTTGCCTGTCAGTGATGGCGGCGTTATAAGCCTAAAGGTTGGCGAGTAGTACCACTGTGGTACCATTATTGAATGCCGCCCAAAATTAGAGAATTGATTAGCCAGCTAGAGTCTGCGGGTTTCACTAACCATGGAGGTAAAGGCAGCCATCGAAGATTTAGACACAAGAGTGGTGTAAATATCATCATCAGCGGAAAAACAGGTGCTGATGCAAAGCATTACCAGGTTCGTGAAGTCAGTAGTGCACTTGAAAAGGCAACGAAAAATGCGAAATCGTGATCGATACCTAAAAATAGTCGAATGGTCGGATGAAGACCAGTGCTACATTGGAAGAGTTCCG
>Ga0164315_10000586_pt1 | contig 25712 bp, 18 predicted proteins | sample GuaBasSedimGuay6_FD_113737 | JGI IMG/M metagenome (GOLD analysis project Ga0164315, IMG submission 113737) | Subseafloor sediment microbial communities from Guaymas Basin, Gulf of California, Mexico - Guay6, Core 4569-2, 0-3 cm | ecosystem: Environmental > Aquatic > Marine > Hydrothermal vents... | reverse complement strand
GCATTGATAAAACAGCGGGACGTAATCAATTAGCGGTTATTTTAGAAAAATACCATAATGATTCAACCAATTTAGTAATGGTTGTTGAAGATGATGAAATGTTCCGCGAAGGTTTAAGCTTTATTCTAACAAATCAAGGCAGGCGTGTTTTCCACGCTGAAAATGGACAAGTTGCCCTTGAACACCTTGAGACTAAAAAACCTACCCTGATTTTACTGGATTTAAATATGCCAGTGATGGATGGGTTTGAATTTATTGAACACCTGCAGGCAAATAAACAATGGTGCTCAACGCCCGTCGTGGTTCTAACAGCGAGAAATCTCAGTGCCCAAGAGCAGGCGCGTTTAAATCAACATGTCGAAACCGTCTTTCAAAAAGACGCTTACAATCAAGAAGAACTTATTTTTTATATTCATAAGCTTATATCAGATGTTCAAGTCGGAGATGAAATGCACAATAGGGAAGTTCAAAAACATGAGTGGGAATAGGATATTTACCAAAAAATGGCTCTTAACTTTTTGATTTGTTCGCAGCAATATGGGGAGACAAATTTGACTGCAATTTTCATTATTGTTCTCATGTATATTTCAATTAATTTCAGGTGGAATTTACCAGAAAATTTTTCAGTACTTATCTTTGCGCGTGATATGACTGAACATAAACAAGCAGAAAACTTGGGTATTGCCCTTAATTCAACTTACCGCCTAGCGGGAGTAATGGTTCGATTATTGGAGACGGTTCTCCATATAAATGAAATTGATTGTGGGGCTTTGGTATCTCGTTGACACGCCGACTGGAGAATTAGAACTGGTTGCTCACAAAGGTTTATCGCCGGCTTTTGTGGGGTGTGTTTCCCACCACGAAGCAGATTCGCGTCAAGCTCAGTTGGTTAGTGCGGGGAAACTCCTTTACATTCATTACGATGACATACTTGCTTCAACAGCCAAACTTTGGCAAAATAAATATTTGCGTACCCGAGCCTGTATACCTGTGCAACGTAACGGGCAGGTTGCCTTGGTTAACCTCGCTTCTCATACTTTTGATGAGTTTTCTATCAACACGCGCAATACGCTTGAAGCCATTATTACCCAAATCCGCGATGTGATTGTTCGTTTCAGGGTTGAGGAACAATTAAGACAAACGACTGAACATCTGTCCGTTGTTCCTTACACCTCTGAAGCAGAAGGTGATTTTGCAGCGAAGTAAGTGTTGTAGAGCAAGGGGAACTGTATAAGGGGAAAGGGGGGAAAGGACAGTTACCAATGACCAATATCCGTTTGAAGTAAGAAGACACTGGCATAGGTATTGCATCTAAGAAACTCGACAATTTTATCCTTTCAATAACTATGCTATATATTAAGCTACGGGCACCGCACTGGCTTAGGCTTGTCTATCACCAAAAAACGGGTATAATATGTTGCGATATACATGCCACAAGTATGTTATAGCAGGGTAGCACATTTCGGATAGAACTTGAGGGAGGTGCCAAAAGTTGAGGCAAGTATACCTATATAGTATTTTCCGATAGAGTGAAATACAAAGCAATAACGTTCTATATAAACAACGCCTCAACCACGATAGGGGTTTTCAGGCAAAAGTTTCGCGGAGCGAAACTTTTGCCTGAAAATGTGAATAGCCTTAAGGAAACCTGGGGGGAAAAAATAACCTGGTTTTGGCCTTTTTTTGTATTTAACCAAATCGGAAAACACTATATCAACCGAAAAACAGGACATTATTAGCTTTGAAGGCCATCCTTGAAAAATTTGAGTGGTTGACGATGATTGTGATAACTGTTTGGTATTGATAGAACTATTAAAGCCTTTAGGTCTTACCACCTATCAGTTTTCAAATTCGATGGCCTAAAATACACAATATTATACAGTGTTTTGTATAATAAGATCTAAAACTCCTATACTGTGACGAAGTGGTACTCTGTGGTACTCTGTGTTCTCTGTGTTGAAAAATAGCCTTTTTGACAAACTGATAGGTGTTAATGCCTTTAGGTTTTAATGTCAGAGAAGTATGTAATGGCCTAGATGTGATGGGATAAGCGCGTCAATGGCAACCAGAGGTGATTTTGATGGATTTGATGATGCCGGAGATAGATGGCCTTGAAGCCACTCGTCGAATCAAGCAACTCCTTGCACTCAAAACGGTTTTCGTTATTGCTGTTTCTGCCAGTGCTTTCAAATATTACCAACAAAAAAGCTTGGAAGCCGGCTATGACGATTTTATTGCCAAACAGATTCATATAGAGACATTGTTAGATTTACAAAAGTATTTGGATTTAAAATGGGTTTATGCTCATAACGGCAGAGCAACAACTGCGCTGCAAAATGAGCCAACTGCCGTTTAGCAACAATTCTATGTAACCTCACCTTGCGCGGCGATATAGATGGTATTATTAACTGATGTTACGCAGCCTGATTCTGTTAATATTGTGATAAGTATATGATATTTAATATCTTATAGCGACAAGTCAAAAAAAATGAACGCTGATGCCTAATGTGATTTTGATGAATCCCACATCAATAGTAGCAAGTGCTCACCATTACCAGAAACTAAGTGCGTAACATCAGTTATTAAGTACCTCAAACAGCTTGAATAAACAGACGAACAATTAGCACCGTTTGCTCAACCCTTTTACCAAATAGCTGACCAATTAGCAATTAATAAAAACCATGAAATAGCTAAACACTATATGGAGTAAACAAAAAAACTGACATGAACAAAGGTACCTTACTAATTATTGATGATCTCCCTGACAATATAAAAGTTTTGCGGGCTTTTCTAAGCCATGCAGGCTTTGACGTGTTGATCGCTGGAGAGGGTGAAGAGGGACTACAAGCCACAGAACATGCACATCCTGATTTAATCTTGTTGGACATAATGATGCCAGGCATGGATGGTTTTGAAGTCTGTCAGCGTTTGAAATCTCAAGAAAACACCAAATATATTCCCATCATTTTTCTGACCGCGCTGACTGAGGTGGCCGATAAAATGAAAGGGTTTAAATTGGGTGCGGCTGATTACATTACTAAACCGTTCCAGCAAGAAGAAGTGCTTGCGAGAGTCAATGCACACATCACGCTTCGCAAACAGCAACAGCTGCTACAAAAACGCAACCTAGAACTTGATGCTTTTGCCCATACGGTAGCACATGATCTGAAAAACCCTTTGAGTGCCATTGTCAACCTGAGTGATATTTTTCTGGAAAAATATTCTGTCAACACACCCCTAGATTCTGAGGGCGTAAAAAAACTAACTACAATTTATAGAAAACTCAGCAAGACGGACAATCAATACTATTAATGCTTTACTCATGTTATCGGGAGTTTCTCGACACAGCAATATGATACTCAAACCTTTGAACATGTCCCAAATCATTGATCAGGTTATGCTGCAACAACTTGCTTTTATGGTAGAACAATATCAAGGTCAGATCGAGTTGCCCGATAGTTGGCCTATCGCACTGGGCTATGCCCCTTGGGTTGAATAAATTTGGGCAAATTATTTGAGTAATGGCTTAAAATACGGGGGACAACCACCTATTATGGCACTTGGAGCCAACACGCTTGACTCTGGAATGATACGCTTTTGGGTGCGCGACAATGGTATGGGTCTGTCTTCTGACGCAATTGCTCAGTTATTTACCCCGTTTACTCGTCTCCACCACAAACGGGTAGAAGGACATGGACTGGGCTTGTCAATTGTGCAACAAATTGTAGAGAAACTGGATGGAGAGGTTGGGGTAGAAAGCGAACTTGGTCAAAGTAGTTTGTTTTATTTTACCTTACCGGCTTATGGTACTTCATCGGTAGTCCCTACAAACAGATATAGGTGAGTTTAAAACTTGTGATTTAGATGTCAATAAAACCCTTGAAAACTAAACACCTAAAATATTTACTGATGTTACGCACAATGCTAAGTTAGGGTGAAAAAAGACTTGAGCATTTTACGGAAATTTCCACCTAATCCCCTTTACCAAAAAGGGGACAGCATTTCACTTATAAAAAATAAGATAAATAAAAACGTGAACATCAAGTTTTATCAAAGAAGAATTAAAGTCGTTTAAAAGATAAAAATTTGGAATGGGGAATTGTGGATGAGTAATATGAAACTCACAAAAACTGTAAATTTTGGCACCCTTCCTTCAATTATCTCTAAAAAGTTAACCTTTTGGAAAGGAAAACGGTGGACAGATTCTTAAAACAAACAGTGTGGTTTACAGTTTTTGGTAGTCCTGAAATGTGGGTACTCGTTGTAATTTCGAGATTCGCTCTTTATTCCACAGCCAGATTGACTTTGAGCTTGAAATGACCCAACTCCCATAGAATATCTCGCTGCGAGCCAGGGAGGCGAGTAGTCGTATTGAAGCCAGGCACTTTTTCAATCGTTCCAGACTTGGGACCAAAATGGGGGAGCAATTCCTTCGCCTGCTTCGGGCAAATACACAGACAGCCAGAGCCATACATCTGTTTTGACTCAGGGCAAAGACACAATGTTTATTACCGCCCATTGTGTAAATCGAAGCCCCGTGACACTAAGTACCCATTTTGTAGTACTACCCGGTTTTTGAACTCCCATAAGCTGGGTGAGATGAAGAACCTAGCCCGCAACATTTCCTTGCCAGGACATGAGCAAACTGAAACGTGTGGGATTGGAAAACAAACCTACTCCTATAACAGTGGCTGAAATAATGAGCAACCCCGCTTAGGATTGGACCGCAAGCCATTTGCTATTCGCCAAAAGAGCCATAACATGTCAAAAACTAACTCTATTAATGTGCTGATTGTTGATGATAACAAAAATAATCTATTTACCTTGCACACTTTGATTGAAGAATATCTTGACGTTCATATTTTAGAAGCAGATTGTGGCGTAGGTGCCTTAAAAGTACTAACTAAAACCAAGATTGATTTGATTATTCTTGATGTACAAATGCCGAACATGGATGGTTTTGAAACGGCACAAGCCATCCGCTCACGGAAAAAAACGCAACACATTCCTATTGTCTTTCTGACGGCTGCTTATAAAGCGGAGGAATTCCAGCAAAGAGGCTTTGCTATTGGGGCAGTTGACTACTTAACTAAACCGATTGATCCCCATCAATTAATCAGTAGAATTCAATCTTATGTGCGTTTTATTGAACAAGATCGCCAACATAAACAAGAGTTAGAGCACAAAATTGCAGAGCGCACCGCAAAATTATTAGAAGCCAACCAATTGCAGAAGCAGGAAATTGTTAAGCGCAAGAAGATAGAAGCCGCACTCAATCAAGAGATTCTTGAGCGTCAACTGATAGAAGAAGCCCTCACAAATGCGAAAGAAACGGCAGAAGTCGCTAACCTTGCTAAAAGTCAATTTCTGGCTAATACGAGTCATGAACTGCGTACACCATTAACAGCCATTATTGGTTACAGTGAAATATTAACGGAAGATGCTGAGGAGTTGGGACAGGATAATTGTATTCCCGACTTGCAAAAAATTCACGCAGCTGGTAGACATTTATTAGGACTTATTAATGATGTACTTGATCTCTCTAAAATTGAAGCAGGTAAAATGGCTCTGTTTATTGAACGTGTCGATCTTGAAATTCTCCTTCACGAAGTGATTGGCACAGTTCAACCCTTGGTAGAAAAAAAAGCCAATATCTTAGAAGTAGAACGCCCCGATGCCTTGGGAGAAATGCAGACGGACATGATCAAATTACGCCAGATGCTTTTGAATCTATTAAGCAATGCCGCGAAATTTAGCGAACAGGATACTATAGGTTTTAAGATTAACCATCAAACGCGACCGGATGGTGAGTGGGTGAGTTTTATTGTGGTTGACAATGGCATTGGCATGACTGATGAGCAACAGAAAAAACTGTTTAGCCCTTTTGCTCAAGCAGATACCTCTACAGCTCGCCGCTATGGTGGCACAGGCCTTGGTCTCTCCATTAGCAAACAATTCGCCGAGATGATGGGTGGCACGATTGAGGTAAAGAGCGAATTTGGAATCGGTAGCACCTTCACGCTTTCTTTGCCAGCACAGGCGAAGATAGCGCCAATTGCGATCCCAGAAGATAAATCCACAGCGTTAGAAGGAAATGGGATTGTCTTGGTGATTGATGGCGATGCGAGTTTGCGTGAGTTTATCAAAAAGGCTCTAAGTAAACTGGGTTATGCGGTAGCGGTGGCAGTCAATGGACTTGATGGTATTAAATTAGCTAACAAACTCCGTCCTGATGCCATTTTTCTTGATGTTCTGATGTCGGAAATAGATGGTTGGCGGATACTCTCTATGCTCAAAAGTGACTCGCTCTTGGCACACATCCCAGTGATTCTGATTGCGATGGAACAGGACAGACAGAAAGGGATAGATCGGGGAGCGATGGAATGCCTTGACAGAACAATTGTGCATAGCCAATTGGCTGCAATTTTCGAGAAATCTCACATTGGCGATCATTCCACCAATTTAGTCATGGTTGTTGATGATGATGATATTTACCGCACTAGCCTAACTTCTCTCCTCGAAAATCAAGGTTGGCGCGTATTCCAAGCCGAAAATGGACAAGTTGCCCTAGAACATATTGATAATAAAAAACCAGCCTTGATTTTGCTTGATTTGAATATGCCAGTAATGAATGGATTCGAATTTCTTGCCCGCTTGCAGGAGCATAAAAAATGGTGTTCTACGCCCGTTATGGTTTTGACAGCAAAAACGCGAACGACTGAAGAACAGACGCATTTAAATCAGCACGTAAGAAACATTTTTAGTAAAGACGCTTATAGTCAAGATGAATTAATCTTGCGTATTCATCAACTGATTGTCGAATCTACGACAGCACACGACGAAAAAATTGACTTTTAAAAGAAGATACCTTAAAATAAATATTAAAAATAAACGCCTCATGGCTAGGCTGGACGGTCACCACAAAAATTAAAAGTGAATATACTTCGCACTGGTATAAATTGCGCTTTTGTCATTTTGAACTTCGCTATAAATCTGACAAAGTGCTTAATATTTACAGCAAAGATCGAAATTACATAAAAGACTCAGTTTGTGACGGTGGAAAGAATACTCCCAAAAAATTAATATACCAGCTTAAACAGCTCTCAGCAGGTTGAATTCGGACACAGTATTTGGGAAGGGATTCATCACGTTCTAAGCGTTCCTCAATTTTTCTTCAATGCTTTTTAGCGATGCGAACCCCGTTTTCGTATGCTTGATACCAATAGTTCAATAATTGGGTGAATGCATCGGAAAAAAAGAGTAAAGGCCCATTGCTAGGCTATTGATAAAGAGGGGGGCATTCCTAAAAATTTAGTAAGTCATTTATTTATGAGTCCCCGTAAGACAAATCCAAAATCGCCCATTGGTAATAGGTTTGAGGTAATAGGTTTGAGGTGATCGATTTTTTAAAGACCGTTTTTAATGACTTTGCCTGCCACCATCTTAAAGGTTAAATATGATTTGGCGATTTGGCGATTTGGCATCAAACACTTAGACAAGGTTTTGAGAGTTCACCTAAGATCATTACCCCTGAAGCCCATTACCCCTTCGCTTTTATCATTTTTTTTGGCCAAAAAAACTGATAAAAGCGAGCTCATTACCAAAAGAAATGACTTTTTGAAGGGGACTCATTTATAAAAGATTTATTTTGAAGTGCCTATCGGGCAGTTTGTAAAATCAATGAGTTACATTAATTACCCGAAAAATGGGAATGCGCCAGATAAAGAGCTTATTTACTTTCTAAACTTAACAAAGGCAATAGTAGAAGAGTAAGTGACTTTTATATTAACTCATGTTACGCACAACGCTCGATCGAGAGTCAATCGGGGCAACCATAAAGGATTGCCCCTACATCTCGTTATATATTGTCATCTCTTCATTAAGTTTTTCTAGAAAAACTTAATGAAGAGATGGGCAATTCGTAGCGAAAGCCCCCGATTGGTTGCCCTTTCACCAAACATCATCATGGTATGGAACTTCCGCTTTATTGCACCGTGACTTCGTTCTCATGAATGTGCGTAACATCAGTTATATTAAGTCAAATCAGTCAGTGAAATAAATTCATCTGAATTTCTGGTTTCCTAAGAACGAACAAAAACTTAAGCTAAACTTTTTTATATTTTTGGCACTTTTTTGTAACTTATTGTTTTTACATAAATTATTGTTCATTTAGAAGTCATTTTTTGGAAAGCTCCTAATATTTAACTTGACTTCCAATACACTGAAAACATTAAGTCTTTATCTGCATTTTTCCTGTAAGATACCTTTTTATTGAGACTTTTCGCTTGAAACCACAGCGATAAATATAAGCTAACCAAATAACCGCTGTCCATCTTCAATTATTGTTTTAAAGTTTCCAATGTTTAGGTCAATGGTTATCCAATATCTCTTGCAAACCTATTCTCATCATCCTGCCTATCAAAAGAGCAACATCATCGGATCGATTTACTATAATAACGAGTTCATCTGTTGAAAGACAAGTCTTGCAATTCTTTATCCTGTTTAGTTCTCATTATCCTCACCAATGGTTAATTCACCTAGTTAACGTGAGTTCTACTTTAATATCGACTTTTATTAAAAATGGACTATAATTTCAATAAGTTATCATAAAGTTTTTATTTTTTAATGAGTTATAAAAACCTATTTTTTTGGGTTTGACTGCCACGGCCTTTTATAGATTCATCAGGGCCACAAAAAATATCATCACAACCAATAATCAATGTCCTGTTTTAAAAAATAAAATCGCTTTATATTCCGCTACTCTTACTAACCTATTGATTTAACTATCTATTTATAACTGCTTGAAAAATAAGGAATGGCCATGAAATAATTTCCCGGTATTTTAAATAAATAATTTAGTGGTGTAAAATAAAAAACTATTATTATCATGAATAGAGATAAGGAACATTTATGTTTATAGAATATAGTAATGAATTAGAAAACAATATGCGGTCTTTTTATGATAGTCTGAAAGACAAAAGACCGGCGTCGATATGCCGCAATAGAGGCTGAAAAGCTGGGGCACGGTTACATAGTATACATTGCCACTGTGTTTGGTTGCGATGAAAAAACAATCTGGAAAGGAATAAAGGAACTTGCAAATGAAGAGTGCATGAATCAAGCAACCATTAGACGTTCTGGTGGTGTTTGTCCCTCTGCAATATCAAATAATCCTGGAAATGTCAGAAATATTTTTGGATCTTTTACGAGAACATACCGCTTTCGATCCCATGGATGAAAAGCTCTCGTTGCTTAATTTAACACGAGGCGAAATTGTTCCAAGTTGCGTAAAAAAGGTATAAAAGATCGTTATAATATAGTTAAGAAATTATTAAAAAAACGCTGCTTTGTTTCGCTGCAAGCATTGAAAAAGACATCAACAGGACAACATAAAAATAGAGGTCAGCAGTTCAATAAAATAGCCAAATTGAGAGCAAAATATGAAAATAGCGATAACCCGATCATAAGTCATGATGCTTCGACAAAAGAATCCATTGGAAATTTATATAGAGATGGACATCAGATCACAACTGAAACTTCAGGAAGTTTTTGAGAAGTGATTTCCCAAATTTGGCAGCTAAAAAAGTGACTCCATATGCGATATACGATTTAAAAAATAATGAATTCTTTGTAAATATTGGCACCAGTTGTGATACGAGCGACGAAAGCATGTGACTCCATTAAAATGTGGTTTCATCTCTAGGGAAACGTAAGTTTCCTAATGCCACGTCAATTTTAATATTAGCTGATGGCGGTGTACGTCCTGGCAGTAGGCATCATGTATTTAAAGAAAGCCTACAAAATTTGTCAAATGAATTAGGTATTGAATTGAGAATTGCTCATTCTCCCCCTATACGTCTTCATTACATCCAATAGAACATCGAGTATTTCCACATCTAACCCGTATCGAAGTCCTTTGTTCTCTTACTCAGCGTTTCAATATTAAAACTCGATGTTCAAGTTTTTTATAAACGGTTGATTTAAAAAGAGATAATACGTTTTTGTGCTCAAAAAGCAATGAATTGCACACACAAACGCTCATTCTGTAAGTATTGCAAAGCCAAATAACCTCAAAAACTTGAACATCAAGTAAAAGAATTAATAAAAAAGACAAAGACAAAAACGGGATTAAAAGTATTTGGTAGTAAAAGTAAGAAAATATATGAAACCTTCAATGCGGTAGCCAATGATTTCTATGAGTACGCTAATATTAAATTTGACACGGTATTGGGTAATTGGAATTACGTGGTAAACCCAAGCTTCTAAAACTGGAAGTTATTTCGTGACCATTCCTAACTCGAACTCACGTTAGTTATGAAATAATAGCCAATTAATAATAGCCAATTTTGCTGTTTAAAAATATATCCTTAATCTTGACGGACCGATTGGAGTTTCTTGAAATTATACTTTGGTATTTTTTATTAAGAGAACGGTAAGTTAAAACTTTTTGTTATACTCGCTACCGTTAAGAACTGAGCTTTTGTTGCCTTTTAAAGCTCAGGCAACGACGTTGGTTGAGCCTGTTGGCTGAGCACGTTGGCTGAGCCTTATGAGCCAATGCCAAAAATTTTTAAAGTGCTGGGTATATTATTACTCGCCTCCATTGGTTTGTAAGGACTACCGTACACGTTAATACTATTGAAAGACTTTGGACGGACCCACGTAACTTCCTACGCCATTTTCGTGGTTCAACAAATTTATTTGCAACAATCTATTGCTATTCATGAATGGGCACATAACCTTAAAATGGTCTCTCTTGATTTCCGGCGAATTCTTTGTGGTATCACCCAATTTGCCCCATGAGCCAAATTATTTTTATCTCGTTGAAAAATAATAAATTTGTTTTAGTGCCACAATTTTTATAAGGAATATTATAGAGAAGACTATTTTCTAGGGTGAACCTCCCATCAACAGTGGGGGCCCCGCCTCCAAAATATCACTTTATGATTGACTTCGATATTAAATTAAATAAATGTTTTAGTTTATTACAATACCTTCGCCAAAACACTTACTTTAACAATTGTTATTAGTTTAACGTATTGAAAATTAATGAAATCTATAATTATGACCATCAAAACGCTAAAAAGATAACGGTTTTATTTTTATCAGGTAAATCAAATAACCCTCTTATATATGCATTATTTGGCGAAGGTATTGTTATTAAGCGAATGGTAAGTTATAACTTACCATTCGCTTAATAATCAGCTAAAAAAATTAATTTAAGATCGAATTAATTTAAGATCGAATTAAATCATAGAGTTATATTTTGGAGGCGGGCTGCACACTTCACAAGGAGGTTCACCCCAGAAAATCGTGTTCTCTAGAATAACATTATAATTCATAAGGTACAAAAATTGCTTTATTTATATTAAAAAAAGTTTATTTATCAACGAAATAAAAAATAAATTTGTGATGATTTTATTGAGCGAATGAAGAGTTATAACTCATAAAAAAATTTTATCAATAAATTCTCTTCACCTTGTTCGCCCCATGAGCCAAAGTTTTTATGATATTGAGCGAATGAAAAGTAAAAACTAAACACTAAAAAATTTATAGCCATTAGTTCTACTTTGTCATATTTAACGTAACTTATTGATTTATAAGAAATCATCAAAACCAGTGAATTCAATAAAATCAATCACTAAGGAACGAGGATTTAATAAAACCCGAAACTAAGCTATCAGCAATTCTAATTTTGGAAATTGAATGAATTCAATGAGTTGAATAGTCGAGGTGCCGTGCCGGCTGATGAACGGAGGTGTGGGCCTTATGTGAAAATCTGCATATCGCTCTTAAGATGATGAGTCCAAAAAATGCACCGTTCAACTCACTCCTTTTACACGTCATTAACCTTGGAAAATAAATAAAATTATATTCCATATATTCAGTCAGTTACTCTATAATTAGAATTGCTGCTAAGCTATTAGATGACTTGGTGATAAAGAGTAAATAGTGTCTTATATTCGCATATTCCCCAGAAATAGAAGCGCAAATGCGCAGAAAAAGACCGCCGTCGTTATGCTGCTATTGAAGTAGAAAAGTTAGGATATGGTGGAGCAAGTTATATACAACGAGTTTTACTATGTGATGATCGTACAATTACACGAGGTCAACAAGAGTTGAAAACAGATATCTCTGAAGAAGAACAATGCATTCGAAAACCAGGTGCTGGGCGTAAACCAATCTTGGAGACTACTGAAGGAATAGATGACGCATTTTTATGGTTCGCCTATGGATGAAAGTATAAAATGGACAAATTTATCTCGTCCATATATCGCTGAAAAGCTTAAAGAAAAAGGCTTGTAAGTCGAGTGTGACAGTAGTCGATAAACTATTGAAAAAACATGATTTTTGCCGTCGTCAGGCATTTAAGACTGAGGCTTTCCAAAAAAATATTCCACACCGTGATGAGCAATTCAAAAATATCGAACGACTCAAACAGGAATATCATGATACGGGGAATCCTGTGATTCGTCAGTTTGTTCAAAAGAAAGAACTGATTGGAAATTTCTACTCTAAGGGTAAACTTTATACACAAGAAATTATACCTGTCCATGACCATGATTTTCCATCCGCAAAGATGGTAAAGTCGTTCCTCATGGATTGTATGATATATACCGTAATGTTGGTTATATGACTGGTAGCACAAGTCATGAGACCTCTGAATTTGCTTGGTCATTAAGTTCGTCAGTGGTGGTTAAATCATTCATAAGTTGAATATCCAGATTCAAAAGAGTTGTTATTACTTTGTGACTGCGGTGGTAGTAATAACGTGAGTTCGACTTTATTTTTCAATAAGTTACAAAACACTTTTTTAATCATAAACTTATCGATAATTCATTGATTATAAATACCTTTTTAACACCTTAACTTCTTATTCTCAAAGGGTAATCAGGTGTTTTTCATGGACTTTCTGTCTTATTCCGAGCGTCGGGACGGGAGATTTTGAGAACGTCTTTTTTCACTTATTGATAAATAAGAGAATATATACAACCAATTGATTATATTTAAAAATTTTATAACTATTTGATATTTAAAGTCGAACTCACGTTAATAATGCTCGTTACTATTTTTTCTTCGAGATTTACAAAAATTGTCTGATGAGTTAAATATTGAAATTCGCATTGCTCATTTTCCTCCATATACATCAAAATATAATCCGATAGAGCATCGATTATTTCCTCATATTAAGTACTGAACCACAAATAAACAGGTATTTTAATTTCGTTCACCCCTTTGGTGAAGGCGTTTTTGGGGATTTAAAAAACCTGAAAATTTATGCTTTGGTACTTACAAGGGCTTGTGAAGGAGTAATTTTCAAAAGTGTTGAGATAGTTAATAGAGTTGTCCGAAAATAAGGGTTTTATGAATTTAACTATTTGTTTTTATTTATTAAAAATTTATTGACGGACAAGTCTAATGATTTGATGGCTGAAGCTAAAACTTCTACAGGATTAAAGGTGTTTAGTTATATTCTTGATAAAACCTTTGAGACAGGACGTAAATACGCTGATGATTTCAAAGAAAACATGAAAATTAAATTTGATGAATATTTACCCAAATGGAATTATGTTGCTGTTCCCACTGAACCCGTAGTTTCGGATTTTATTAAATCCTGAGTCCTTAGCCTGTAATGTGACAAAGTAGAATTAGTTTGCGGCAAATTAAATACTTCATGCAAGTCAACATTTGTTATAATGTCTCCATTGCTGTTATAGGGTAGTCCCTACTTCGCTCTGTGGGTATTAAAAATCAGTGAGTGACAAAAACAGGTCTGCCTGCCCGTTAGTGCCTATTAACTAAACAGTATTCCATTTTCAAAAACTGGGTTTTCTTGAGATTAAATCCATGAAATTATTATGGCTATAGGGTCTTTGAACTCACCAGCATCGGTTTGTAGGGACTATCCTGTTAGGGAGTTGCGGCTAAATAAAATACCAGTCGCTTTAATAAGTTTTTGCGTCTTATATTATTTTCACGCGCCTTCCTTATACTCGATGATCAAGTTTTTTTGTGTTGACAAAAAATGTATAATGTGCATCCACAACAAAAATAAAAGGCAGCTCCATGTTCATTGACGAGCCTTGAACTGAAGTAAAAGAATTTATTAATCAATTAGATGAACAATTAAGTCAAGGTCAATCAGGCCCTCGTTTATCGATCACACAAAAAGCATGGTTAGGGTTTTGTCTCATGGGCTTGACGAATAACAAACTCGGTCTGTTGGGCCAAGTTTGAACGTGCCAGTTTGGGGAAAGACGACCGTGCAGCCTTATCATGGATGTTTAAGCACGCCAAGATTCCATGGGATGCGCAACGAACGGCGAGTGTCAGGATAATTTTGACGAAATATGCTCTGGGTGAGGGAGTCCTAGTTGTCGATTATTCTGACAAGAAACTTGAGTCAAGTCATCCAAACGAATTTATCAGGTCCATAAATTTTTTGAATCGAACCGTGGTTACATTAATGGACAAGAATTCATAGTGTTACTGTTGGTAACCGCTCAAGTTATGCTGAAGGTCGGCTTAAGCGTTTTATTTGCCATACCCCGCCCAAACGTCGTTCTCAAAAAAAGATAAGAAGTTAAAAAAAACCAGGTATTCCTAAAAGTGCCCGTCCCCTTCAGCCCCCAAAAAACGACAATTATCCCACTAAGCTAGAAATAGTCTTAATATTATTAGATGATTTCAAGCGTTGTCATCCCACTTTTAAAGTTAAGGTCATCCTTGCAGACGCTTTATATTTCACCTCCGATTTTAGGCCGATAAAGCCTCCGCCCAGTTTGGGGGTATTCAAGTCATTAGTCAATGACAAAGCAACCAAAATATTCATTACCGTGGTAAAAATAAGAATGTTGAGACTTTTTTTGGCCATTATGCCACAGTTCATAATAAGTTTTTGTACCGCGCGAGGATCAGTCGTCCTAGTTCAAGTTGGCAGTGCCCGCTTATATGTCAATGCACTAAAGACAAAAACGCTTTTTAATTGCCCTAAAATATTTCGGTCCGAGCGAATATCGCTAGATTAAAGCCTCTGACTTAAGTTGGCGAACCCAAGATATAGTCCAAGCTTATACCTATCGATGGTTGGTAGAGGTTTTCTTTGATTCTTTACACTCGATGATCAAGTTTTTTATAAATCGTTGATTTACAAATAAATATAAATTTTAGGCACTAAAACATAAATCATTTAAAAATCAATAAGTTGTATGTTGAAATGCTCAAAAATGGATCGTTGCAAAGCTAAATAACATCAAAAACTTGTGAGTCGAGTTACAGTTTATATGAAGGATGGGGGCCGTTAGCCAAACAGCCAGACTATGAGGGCGAGAGCCGAAGCCTGATTCTAAGTCTGCTGCAAGACCATTGTCGGAACCGATCACCTGTTGGGCGAGTCCGCCTAGAAAACAAACCGCCTGCGGTTACGTTATTAGCCTACTTGGGCGAATTCAGGTGGAATCGAAGCTTGGCGTTGGCTCAAAGATTACTGATTGTGGAAAATCCCATAGAAAAGCTTGAACAACTTAGTCAGACCCTAACCGAAGTTTTTCAATTGGCACCTTCCAACAAACCTATGAATCATCGAGAACTTGGGAAATTAGAACCCAGTGAATCCTTAAAATACAAAGGCCAAGTTGTTTGCGCCTAAAATTGGCCCTTTATACCATATCAACTGAAAAGTCAAATTTAAAAACTTGATCATCGAGTTATAGCACTCCAGCCAGACCTCAGACCTCAAACATTTGCCAAAAACTCGGCCGGTTATTAACCTGGAACAAAACTTTTCTGGGCAACTATACTAACCACTTTCCCACGGGTTGGTGAATGAACAGGGTAATTAATTGCTGTTCAAGTTTGGGGCACAAAAGGCACGAGGGTATATCAGCCATAAGAGCCAATAATTGTATTAGTGGGGGAGAATATTAAATTTTCTTAAAAAGAAGGTGAGAAAAAAAATCGAAACAAAATTGCATTTTTGGGTTGACATCTTGGGGAATACAGTTCATAATGCGTTGCTTTCTATTGGAGGGGTTCCCGAGTGGTCAAAGGGGGCAGACTGTAAATCTGCTGGCACAGCCTTCGAAGGTTCGAATCCTTCCCCCTCCACCAAATAGTCAAGAATAATGGAGGTGTTTTATTTATTTAACGAGCCTGATGTGGATAAGTTGTTGATGTTTTAATGATAAACGAGTCATTTTGGTTTCATTTGCAGCCCCTCAAACAAAAAATGGGGCTGCAAATCAATCTTTTATATATATGAATATCAGCCTAAATTCTAAACTTGAGTCTCGCCTAATGCTCATTACCCGTCAAAAATGCGTCAGGTAAGTGGGACACACTCAGAATAATACACTCAAAAATTATTTCTACTAACTCTATGGCTATTTTAATAATATAAATGCTAACAATTTCAATTATTTATCGCTTTAAAGCTTTCGATGATAGAAATTTAGGATTATCACTTTTTTTGTACTGATATATTAATAAATTAAAATTCTCTTATCTTTCTAAAAAAATTCTCTTATCTTTCTAAAAAACCATTCTTTATTTTCTGTGCGTTTATTAGTTTTTATTAATCTTTAACGTATTCATAACACTATGCCGCCAATATGCCATTTATTGGTATTTCATTGAGGCTCAAATAAAACAGGGTCCTTAACGAATTATCAAACGTTTAATGGTAAAAGTCCGAATCTAAATCATGTTATTTATTTAACGCACACAAGGTCACATCCAATTAAATATTTCAGGAGTTCAGTAGTTAATAAATTCAGGATATCTAGTGTCTTCTCAAGATCACAAAAATAGATGGTTTGTAAGGGATTAACCTCATTATCTAGATTTTTGCCCAGTTGATTGTTTTATCTAACTAATTTTTTATATAAAAAGAAAAAGACCACCTACTAACTAAACCCTTGAGAAAACGGTAACATCATGAAATTTGTTAAAAACGAGTGTGACCTCCATTTGATGTAATCGTTTTCAATAAAAAATTGTTTCTTATCTTTCAAAACCTGTCAGCGAGTGCATAATAATTAATTAAGTGATTGTTTTTATGAATAATGAAAAAAAAGCCGGATGCTGCCAAAAAAACCATTTATTGATATTTATTTGAAGTCTGGTTTTGACAGGGCTTCCATTACAATCCGTCGATTGATTTAATAAATGACTTTAAATTACTATATAGTTATACATTATACTTTCACATCAAATCGAGATCACACCCTTAAAAACAATCTAATCTAGTTATAAAATTGGCGAAGGTATTGATGTTTATTAATAACGTGAGTTCGACTTTATTTTTCAATCACTAACCAAATTGACGAGATAACTCATCTATTTATGTGTAAATAATTGATTTATAAATACTTTTAATATAAAAAGCCTATAAATAATCATGGTAATAATGTTCTTTCAACATAGTAGACTTGTTCGTCAATAAATTTTAACCAAATAAAAACAATCCGTTAAACTCATAAAAACCTTATTTTCGGACAACTCTAGTATTTATCAGAATGCAAGGGCAATATCATTCGGTTTTTTTTCAACTCATTGATAACATAGAGTCTATTTACAACATATTGATATATTGAGTCATTTTTGTAACGAGTTGATATTTAAAGCCGAACTCACGTTAATATAAATTTCGGGAGGGGTGCCCGAGTGGTCAAAGGGAGCAGACTGTAAATCTGTCGGCTTAACTGCCTACGGAGGTTCAAATCCTCCCCCCTCCAAAAAATACTAAATAGACTAAATATTGCGGGTGTAGCTCAGTTGGTAGAGTATTGGCCTTCCAAGCCAATTGTCGAGGGTTCGAGTCCCTTCGCCCGCTCCAAAAAGCCTGAGCTGCAATACATTTTTTTTAAATGCCCATATAGCTCAGTCGGTAGAGCACACCCTTGGTAAGGTGCGCCAATGTGGTTGCAAATTCGATAGATACAGAGGTATCTTCCACTGTGATAATGTGGATAAAGCAGCAACTTACCTTAGCCCGAAAGGCGTTGGGGGACAATAGCATGTTGTGAAAAGCCCACGAAACGTAATTGTATATAGCGGAGTAGGTGGGCAGCTAGGTGGTACAAGGTTAAGATTGGATTATTTGAACTCTAGTAGTGGGGTATTAAGGTGACGGCATGAATATATATCTGAGACATGCTTCTTGTGCATCATGGGTTAACCCTTACCTAACGCATGAAATCACTGCGCAAGCCCGCTGATAATGAATCAGTTAAGCTACGAACGGAGAACCTAAATATCAACCTCGGACTTGCAGTAACTTTGGGATTGCCTAAGTCGGGAGACCGATATGGTAACGGAGACCTCATAGTAGTCAGATGAATGGCGAAGGGGGTCAGGTATAATAGAATAAGGAGCTAAGGAGGCAGTGGAGTTCACTGGAAAGGCTTAGCAAATTAGAAAACTAATGGAAAGTGGCATTAGGTTATACTGGAGAGCCGTATGCAGTGAAAGTTGCACGTACGGTTCGGGGGGGGGCTATTGGAAAAACAGGTAATGCTGTTCGTTGGTAGCCTACCCTACGGTGAGGTCACCGGTTCAAATCCGGTTATGGGCTCCATATATAAAATAACTTAAAACTTAAGAAGTATGATATTTTAGAAAGGCTTAAAAATATGTCCAAGGCAAAATTTGATCGCAGCAAACCACATGTCAATGTCGGCACGATAGGTCACGTCGATCACGGAAAAACCACTTTAACCGCGGCAATGACTAAGTGCTTGGCCGAAAAGTATGGTGGCGAGTTCAAAGCATACGACCAAATTGATAACGCCCCAGAAGAAAAAGCGCGTGGTATTACGATTGCAACAGCACATGTGGAGTACCAATCTGAAGATCGTCACTATGCCCATGTGGATTGCCCCGGACATGCTGACTATATCAAAAATATGATTACCGGAGCAGCCCAGATGGACGGAGCTATCCTCGTCGTATCGGCCGCCGACGGTCCCATGCCCCAGACCCGTGAGCATATTTTGTTAGCCCGCCAAGTGGGTGTGCCTTATATTGTGGTGTACCTGAATAAGGCTGATCAAGTGGATGACCCTGAATTGCTGGAATTAGTGGAACTGGAAGTTCGTGAATTGTTGGATAATTATGATTTCCCGGGCGATGATACTCCTGTGGTAACAGGTTCTGCCCTGAAAGCGTTGGAAGGGGATATGAGTGATACAGGCATTCCGTCTGTTATTAAATTGATTGAAGAGATGGATAAGTACATTCCCGAACCACAGCGCGATATAGAAAAACCCTTCTTGATGCCGATTGAAGATGTGTTCTCCATATCGGGGCGTGGTACCGTGGTGACGGGACGGGTTGAGCGTGGAAAAGTTAAGGTGGGTGAAGAAGTTGAAATTGTTGGCATTCGTGAAACTGCTAAGACAACCTGCACTGGTGTTGAAATGTTCCGCAAACTGCTTGATGAAGGTGTTGCGGGCGATAACGTCGGGGTCTTATTACGGGGTACCAAACGGGACGATGTTGAACGGGGCCAAGTCTTAGCTAAACCCAAAACCATTACGCCACATACTAACTTTGAATGTGAGGTGTATGTGTTAGCCAAAGATGAAGGTGGGCGGCATACCCCGTTTTTCAATGGCTATCGTCCACAATTCTATTTCCGTACCACAGACGTAACGGGGGCATGTGAACTACCAGAAGGTGTAGAAATGGTTATGCCCGGTGATAATGTTAAAATGATTGTCAAGCTGATTTCGCCGATTGCGATGGAAGAAGGTTTGCGCTTTGCGATTCGTGAAGGCGGGCGTACTGTCGGTGCAGGTGTAGTCTCTAAAATCATTGAATGAGTGATAAATTGAGAATTGAGAATGACAGTTCAATTTTAATTTGTTACTTTAGATAGATTAATAAAACTTCGTGAGTACAACTCATGTTACTACTTATACGGTTCGTATTTGAGTTTCGTGAACATTTCACGTCATTCGAGCCCATATTTTTCAAAAAACACCGGTGCGTGCAGAGGCTCAAGTTTTGTGCATAACAACTTGAGCCTCAAATGACTTTTCACGCAGTTCAAGTACACGCAGTAAATATCACATCGTTTTAGAATGTATGTGACGACAAATTCTGTGTTTTAGGCCAGTAGTTTCAATGGTAGAACGGTGGTCTCCAAAATCACTAGTGGGGGTTCAAATCCCTCCTGGCCTGCCATTATTTACAATTATCAGTAATAATTAAATTCAGTAATAATTAAATGAGTACGAAAACAGATACCACTACCTCTGACAAACTTAACTTTTTCAAATGGTTTTTAGTGGTATTGTTGCTTGGCGGTGGCATCATAGGTTTCTACTATTTTGCAGAACATTCACTACTCCTGCGCGTTTTTGGTTTACTTTTCGTCATTGGGATTGCAGCGTTGATTGCATCAACCACCACAAAGGGCCGCTCTACATTAATTTTTTTACATGACTCACATCTTGAAGTTCGTCGAGTTGTATGGCCTACCCGGCAAGAGACTGTGCAAATGACGGGCGTTGTCTTCGTGATGGTCGTGCTGGTGGCTTTGATTATATGGATGGTAGACAGCATTTTATTTTGGCTCGTACGGCTTTTGACCGGTCAAGGAGGTTAATCAATGGCCTTGCGCTGGTATGTCGTACATGCTTACTCTGGATTTGAAAAAAGTGTCAAACGTTCTCTTGAAGAACGAAAAGCACATGCACGTAGCGATTTACAAGCCTATTTGGGCGACATTTTAGTGCCAACGGAAGAAGTGGTGGAAATACGTGATGGTCAAAAACGCAAAAGTGACCGTAAACTTTTTCCGGGTTATGTGTTGGTGCAGATGGAAATGAATGACGAAACTTGGCACCTAGTCAAAAGTGTGCCAAAAGTCATGGGTTTCATTGGTGGTACCAAAGAACAACCGGCCTCCCTTTCTGATAAAGAAGTCCAAGCTATTTTACAACGTGTTCAAGAAGGTGCCGAAAAACCCCGCCCCAAAGTACTATTTGAAGTTGGAGAAGTGGTGCGTGTAACGGATGGCCCTTTCGCAGATTTTAACGGTGTGGTTGAGGAAGTTAATTACGAAAAAAACCGTCTACGTGTTGCAGTGCTGATTTTTGGGCGATCTACACCAGTAGAATTAGAATTTGGACAGGTTGAAAAAGAATAGACCTCATATGAAATAAACCCCTTATGTGAAGTTAACTAATTAAAAATTAGGTGCATAGAAATAAATGCCATAAATAAATGCCATCAATAGTGTTGGTTTTTTTCGTATTGATTGATGGCACATTTCTTTATTTCACCTTAAATATAATAAGTCATTTAATTAATTTGTGAAACTATTGATTTTCGATATAATAAGTCATTTAATTAATTTGTGAAACTATTGATTTTCGAGGTAGGGTGGACGTTTTTCCCAAAGCACCGCGTGTGTGGGGATAATCTGCGAACTTGAGCCCACCAGTAGGTAGTTCCCTCCATCAAGTAGGGCTGTTGAAAGACGGGAAAAGATTTTTGCCCAGTCCTACCTTTTCATAAAGGGTAGCTTGAAGCGTTTGTCCCTTTGAGGATTTTTTTACAATGGCAAAAAAAGTACAGGCCTACATCAAATTGCAAGTCAAAGCAGGACAAGCCAACCCCAGTCCGCCTGTTGGCCCTGCACTTGGCCAACATGGTCTTAATATTATGGAATTTTGTAAAAACTTCAATGCCAAAACTCAACACCTTGAACCGGGCATGCCCACGCCGGTTGTCATCACGGCTTATTCCGATCGGAGCTTTACCTTTGTCATTAAAACGCCACCTGCCTCTATTTTATTGAAAAAAGCGGCCGGAATTGAAAGTGGTAGCAAAACGCCACACACCCACAAAGTGGGATTGGTCACACGAGCGCAATTGGAAGAAATTGCGGCAACTAAGATGCCTGATTTGACGGCTTCAAATGGGGAGGCTGCCGTGCGTACCATTGCCGGCAGTGCGCGTAGTATGGGGATTGAAGTGGAGGGTATTTAAATGGCAAAACGATCCAAACGTATGAGATCTATTAAAAAACAATTGCCACCGGGAAAATATTACCCCATTGATGAAGTTTTTGAATTATTAAAATCTCTGCAACCCGCCAAATTTACCGAATCCGTTGATGTGAGTATTAACTTGGGCGTTGATCCGCGCAAATCTGATCAAATAGTACGTGGTTCCACTGTCTTGCCTCATGGTACGGGTAAAAAAATACGTGTGGCCGTATTTACCCAAGGAGCCAATGTGACTGCGGCTACTGACGCAGGTGCCGACATAGTTGGTCTTGAAGATTTGGCTGAACAAGTCAAAAGCGGCTTTCTGGAATTTGATACTGTCATTGCATCGCCCGATGCTATGCGGGTGGTGGGACAATTAGGCAAAATTCTCGGCCCACGCGGCTTAATGCCCAACCCCAAAGTGGGTACCGTCACGCCCGATGTGGCAACCGCGGTTAAAAATGCCAAAGCAGGACAAGTACGCTATCGTACTGACAAGGCCGGAATTATTCATTGTACCTTGGGCAAACTCTCGTTTAGTACACAGGCGGTGCGCGAAAACTTAGCGGCATTAATTGCGGATTTGCAAAAAGCGAAGCCAAGTACCTCAAAAGGCGTTTATATGAAAAAAGTCACTGTATCAACGACAATGGGGCCGGGACTGGCCGTGGAGCAGGCGAGTTTATAAATTTTCTGGGTTCAAAATTTTCAGTAACCCATTGATTATTAAGAGTAGATATCTAAAATTTCCGTACAAGTAATTTCCGTACAAGTTGATATCGATACCAAAAAATATCGCTTTCCTAACAGTTGGTTTTAGTGGGCTCATTTGCTCAACTTAATATACCCTGTCTACCTAAAATCAATAACTTACGGTATAAAAATGCGTTGTCAAAAAAACGACTTGTCGCTTTAAATAAATATTAATTCGATTGTAAATCAAGGATTACTTTTCTAAGCCGCGACAGCCTGTGCATCAAAGGGTTACGTGGATTCGGAGCCAAGAACAAACATTACGGTGCCCTAAATGTCGCTGGTAAGGTTTCTCGCCAAATCAGTAGTTAATTAAAAATAGGAACCCCGAAACGTGAGTAAGTAAATTAGAGTTTGTCAGTTGTTAGTCGTTTTGCTACAGCAAGATGAACCACCACCAAACACTCTAAATATATTAGACCTAAAAAAACGAGCGACGGATTGGTGAATTGGGGGGGGAGCGAGTGAGGATTTTACTAACTCTTCATTAATTATACCATTGAGGAACTTGCAAAACTGGTAACAGGCAAAAGGTAATATTGGAATAAAATTAATTGTTCCTTACGGGATTGGGAATTAGGAATTAGGAATATCTGGGGTGAAAAGAATAATTATTCCTGCCCAAAACCAAGACAGAAGATGACGAATTACCCATCACAAACATTACCCCAGAAGCCCATTACCCATTTAAAATGAGCCTCAAAACGAAGCTCCATTCACAATTTTGAAAGAAAATTTTGAAAGAACTTTGAGCTACTGGACATCATTCTCCAGCCGTCATCAAAGACCATAGGCACTTGTTGAGTTTGGAGTTTAAATCTTTGTATCTCAACTCGGTGAGTTTAATTGATTTTTTATCAGCCTACGTAGATGGCAAAACCCATTACTGGTTTTGCTTAAATTTTATTCACACCAGGAGAGCATAAATGCCGCTTAAGTTGGAAGATAAGCGAGCTATTGTTGCCACCGTTCATAAAATCGCAAGCACTGCACACTCGGCGATTGCCGCTGAGTATCGTGGCATGACAGTCACACAAATGACTCAGTTGCGTGTTCAGGCTCGTCAAGCAGATGTTTATCTACGGGTGGTAAGAAATACACTGGCACGGCGTGCGGTTTTAAACACAGACTTTGAATGTCTGCGAGATATCTTGGTCGGACCCGTTGTGCTGGCCTTTTCGATTGACGATCCGGGTGCCGCTGCGCGTGTTATTCGTGATTTTTCCAAAAATAACGATAAGTTGGTCGTCAAAGGTGTCGCTATTGGTGGACAATTACTTGGGGCCTCTGAGATTGATATTGTTGCGAAGTTGCCCACTTTAAAGCAAGCTATAAGCAAGCTAATGTCCGTTATACAAGCCCCGATCACCAAATTGGTATGCACAATCCAAGAACCTTACGCCAAACTGGTACGCACAATAGCTGCGGTGCGCGATAGCAAATCCAATCATTAAGGAGTTTATCATGGCAGTAGCCAAAGAAGACATTTTAGAAGCCATCAGCAATATGACAGTGATGGAAGTAGTGGAACTCATCAGTGCGATGGAAGAAAAATTTGGTGTATCGGCAGCGGCTGCTGTTGCACCCACGACCATTCCTACAGCCACACAAGAGGCAGCACCTCATGAGGTACAAACGGAATTCACCGTCACATTAACCAGCTTTGGTGAGAAGAAGGTTCAAGTGATTAAAACCATTCGGAGTATTACCGGTCTTGGTTTGAAGGAAGCCAAAGAATTGGTAGAGGGCGTACCTTCAGTTGTCAAGGAAGCTATACCCAAAGAGGATGCCGAGAAAATCAAAAAAGACCTTGAAGAAGCCGGTGGGAGTGCTGACATCAAGTAAGAATAGGGAATCGCGCCTAAAATTTTTGTTCACATAGCAGCCTGTCGGAAAATACCGCTAAACGTAGTGGTCAACAGGATGTTGTAGATTTGTAGGTGGATTGTTCTGTGCGTCCGCCTGAATTAACAGATTAAAAATTTTTTGGTGGATACATTATCGCTTAATTGGTTCCTAATCAGTTCGACTTCAATCTAACCATACTACCAAAAATACCGCTAAGTCATTGTTTTATAGATATTATGGTTTATAAAAGCGTTAATAATCAATGAGTTAGTTGATTAATCCGACTGGTTGTTAGGTTAACTTTTTTGTACACAAGAATAGTGTTATAAGAGTTGGAAATTGGCTATTACCCCCTTCCCTATTAAGATATTTATACTTGGTCCTTCTCACTTTATAAGCCTTGTCTGCGATTTGATTTGCTCAGAAAAATTCGGCCCAAAACCTTAGAGGAAAGTTTTCCTTCTAAGGTTTATGCATCGGAGCCTCTTGCCAAATTATCATAAGTAACGTGAGTTCGGCTTTAAATATCAAATAGTTATAAAATTCTTGAATATAATCAATTGGTTGTATTTGTATATATTCTCTTATTTATCAATAAAGTAATTGATTTTATTGGATTTTATTAAATCCTATAATATTCAATAAAATCAATAAGCTACATTAGAGCAATACCTGCGCCAAATTATGCTTATATAATATGGTTATTTAATTTATCCCATAAAATTCAAACACTTATATTTTTAGTATTCTGACTGACAGGAATCTCTGTTTCATTAATTTTCAATCCGTTAGATTGATAAACCACAATTAATGTAAGCGTTGTGGCGAAGGTATTATTAGAGTTGTGACGACACGTTTTCTTAGAAACTTGAGTTAAATCAAGCCAATAGGAAGGATTCCAGAGTATTAGGAATTACAATTATGTTATTTATAGGGATGAAAGGCTACCCTTGCTGTATTACTCAGTAAAAGCATAACTTACCCATTTGGATATTAGGATATGCCTAATATTTGGATTAAGCAGGGAATAATGGCGGCTAGAAACCTAGATATAGAGGTTTACCCGTCTGCTAATTGTATATGATGAACTGACAAGTGAAGTTGCGGAAT
>Ga0164315_10000584_pt1 | contig 25745 bp, 19 predicted proteins | sample GuaBasSedimGuay6_FD_113737 | JGI IMG/M metagenome (GOLD analysis project Ga0164315, IMG submission 113737) | Subseafloor sediment microbial communities from Guaymas Basin, Gulf of California, Mexico - Guay6, Core 4569-2, 0-3 cm | ecosystem: Environmental > Aquatic > Marine > Hydrothermal vents... | reverse complement strand
CTGCGTTTCGCGGATTATGAATCCGCACGCACGCCTGATGAGCCCATGACAGTTCATATGTATCGCATTCCTTTACCCGGCGAGCTGCCCGCGGGCGAGCAGTTCCGGGCGGGACGGTACGATCTGCTTGGCACATCATTCGAGCAATTTGAGCGCAACATACGCCAGCAACTCGGCGCGATGCTTGCGGATGGCGGCTTCGATCCCGCGCTCGACATCAAGGCCATTACGGTCAATCGTTGGCCGCATGGCTATGCGGTTGGGTATGACGCAGAGAGCGACGAGATGCAATGGTTCTCGGAACCGTGGCCGGACGAGAAAAAAGCCTGGTTAATGGGGCGAAAACGGTTTGGACGCATCGCGTTCGCCAACTCGGACGCCGGCGCCAGCGCTATGACCGAATCGGCGATCGAGCAGGGTTATCGGGCTACCCAGGAAATCCTAAGCGAGCAATGAGCGCTTACAAGATTGCACATCGAAGGTCGCTGGAACACCCGCAGGATTTCTGGGCACAAGCCGCTGCAGGTATCGACTGGGACACGAAGTGGGACCGCGTTCTCGACGCTACACATGCCCCGTTCTATCGCTGGTTTACAGGCGGACGACTGAACACCTGTTACAACGCGATCGATCGCCATGTCGAGGGTGGTCGTGCGGACCAGGCTGCGATTATTTATGACAGCCCGATGACGGACAGCCAGCGGACGATTAGTTATCGTGAACTGCGCGATGAGACGGCGTTATTCGCTGGCGTGTTGGCAGCCAACGGAATTGGCAAGGGCGACCGGGTCATAATTTACATGCCGATGGTTCCTGAAGCGATCATTGCCATTATGGCCTGCGCACGAATCGGCGCGGTGCACTCCGTTGTGTTCGGTGGTTTCGCTGCGAACGAACTTGCAACTCGTATCGATGACGCGCAGCCGAAGGCGATTGTTTCGGCATCCTGCGGGCTTGAGCCCACACGAATTATTTCCTACAAACCGCTGCTTGATCAGGCGATCAAACTAGCTGCGCATAAACCGGAGTCTTGCTTCATTTTACAAAGGCCTGAGGAGCATGCGGAGCTAATCGCGGGCAGAGATATCGACTGGCGTGATGCGGTAGCTGCCGCACGACCGCACGATTGCGTGATAGTTGATGCGACCGATCCGCTCTATATTTTGTACACACCCGGAACGACAGGGGAGCCTAAAGGAATCGTGCGCGACAATGGCGGGCATGCGGTTGCGCTGCACTGGTCGATGAAAAACATCTACGGAGTCGATCCTGGTGAAGTGTATTGGGCGGCATCGGATATCGGCTGGATCGTCGGGCATTCCTATATCGTTTACGCGCCACTCCTGCACGGCAACACCACCGTGTTGTTCGAAGGAAAGCCGGTTGGAACACCCGATGCAGGTGCGTTCTGGCGTGTTGCGGCAGAGCATCGTGTTGCCTGTATGTTTACGGCGCCGACGGCATTTCGGGCCATCAAAAGAGAAGACCCTGAGGGATTGCTTGCCGGTGAATACGATCTGTCCCACCTGCGTTCCCTTTTCTCGCTGGTGAACGCTGCGATCCGGACACGCTGCAATGGTCGGCGCAGAAACTCAAGGTTCCGGTGATTGATCACTGGTGGCAAACCGAAACCGGGTGGGCAATCGCATCAAACTGTCTTGGTATCGAAGCGTTGCCGGTCAAAGCCGGGTCAGTGGCCTGTGCGGTGCCAGGCTGGGACGTTCATGTGCTCGATGCTGATGGGGCAGACGTATCGCCGGGGCAGGTCGGTGCAATCGCGTGCAAGCTTCCGTTGCCGCCGGGAACGCTGCCGGGATTGTGGCAGGCAGATGATCGCTACAGAAAATCCTACCTGGAAAAGTTTCCCGGCTTCTACGAATCGGGAGACGCCGGTTACATTGACGAGGATGGCTACCTCTATGTGATGTCGCGCACCGATGACATCATTAACGTCGCTGGCCATCGGCTCTCGACGGGTGCCATTGAAGAAGTACTTGCGGCGCATGCGGATGTTGCGGAGTGCGCTGTTATGGGTGCTGCTGACAGCCTGAAAGGGCAATTGCCGGTGGGCTTGCTGGTTTTGAAAGCTGGCGTCGAAAGAAATCCGGAGGATGTGGTTGCTGACGTGATTCGCATGGTTCGGGAGCGGATAGGGCCGGTCGCCGTGTTCAAGAAAGCGGTTGTCGTTGGTGGTTTACCCAAGACGCGGTCCGGGAAGATTTTGCGTAGCACGATGCGCAAGATTGCTGACAGTGAGGAGTATCGGGTTCCGGCTACGATCGAGGACCCGCTTGTCCTTGATGAGATACGTGAAGCATTGCGGTCGATTGGTTATGCGGGGTGACTTGAATTGATGATCGCTTTGGGGCGAAGGAATCACGAGAAAAAGTTGTCAGGTTTATTTGTTTCAGTCGAAAATTAAACCTGACACCTTTTCCGCGGCTTTAGCCGCGAATGCTCGATCTGGCAACAGCGAACAAAAGCAAGCTGAATCTAAGCCCACCATTGCGGTTCTACATTGTGATTGTTACGCAACGTTTTGCATGCGTTAGAGTCAGAGGCAGTGTGAAAAGTTTTGTAGAGGTCTGATCTATGACCAATAAGCCATTGCCAGTCGTGATTGGCATCATCGCACTTGCGGCGTTGATCTGGGTAGTCCTGCCAGGTGAGGAGCCCGCCGGAGAAAGAACGGGCGAAACGGCGCGAGTACGGGATATTGCAAAATTTAGTGATGCGGAAATCGCCGACGAGAGCCGCACGGAAGACTGGCTGGCCTATGGGCGGACTCACTCGGAACAACGATTCAGCTCGCTGACCGATGTGAACCGCGACACGGTCTCGAGTCTTGGCGTTGCCTGGTACATGGATCTGCCGAACGACGTGGGGCTGGTCTCAACTCCGCTTGTTGTCGATGGCATTCTTTATTTCACCGGAACCATGAATGTGATCCGCGCGGTGGATGCAACGTCGGGTGACCTGGTTTGGGAGTACGACCCCGACGTCGCCGGCAACATCGGCCAGGACCGGCAGGTCGGCTGGGTCCACAACCGGGGTATTTCGTTTTATAAGGGCAAGATTTTTGCCGCCACCTGGGATGGACGACTTTTTGCACTTGATGCCAGGACTGGCGAACCGGTCTGGAGCACACGCACCTTCGACGCCAATAAACCGCTTTACATCACCGGTGCGCCCAAAGCTTTTAAGGACAAAGTGCTGATCGGCAATGGCGGTACCGAGGTTGGACCGTCCAGGGGATTCGTCACTGCCTACGATGCAGAGACTGGTGAGGAGGCCTGGAAATTTTATATTGTGCCGGGCGACCCGGCAGACGGTTTCGAGAACGAGGCGATGGCGATGGCTGCCGAGACATGGACCGGCAGTTGGTGGGAGCACGGTGGTGGCGGCAATGCCTGGCATGGGTTCACCTATGATCCCGAATTCAATGCGATCTATATCGGCACCGGCAATGGGTCGCCGTGGAATCGCAGGATCAGAAGTCCCGGCGGCGGGGACAACCTGTTTTTGAGTTCCATCGTCGCCCTGGATGCCGATAGTGGTGAGTACCTTTGGCACTACCAGGCCAATCCCGGGGAAACCTGGGATTACAACTCGACGATGGACATTGTGCTTGCGGACATCGATGTGGATGGCCGGCCGGTGAAGGCTATTTTGCACGCGCCGAAGAACGGCTTTTTCTATGTGATCGATCGGGCGACAGGAAAACTGGTGTCGGCAGAGCCATTTTCCCCCGTTACCTGGGCTACGCATATAGATGTGGAGAGCGGCAGGCCCGTGGAAACAGCGGACGCCCGCTATGAAGATGGGGAGGCCAACATCTGGCCGAGCGGACATGGTGCCCACAGCTGGCAGGCCATGTCGTATAACCCCATGACGGGCCTGGTCTACCTGCCAACGATGAATATGGGTGGCCGATACGTTGATTTAGGTCAAGACGTCTCCTGGCGTGCCGAAGATTTTGTCGGCGGCACCGGGGTCGGTCTTTTCGAAATTCTCATCCCCGATGATCTGCCGTCCGGCATGTTGCAAGCATGGGATCCGGTAAAACAGGAGGCGGCCTGGGTTGTGCCACAGGACCACCCATGGAATGGGGGCACACTGACGACGGCCGGCAACCTGGTTTTCCAGGGGCGCTACGATGGCGTGTTGCTTGCTTATGATGCGACTACTGGTGATGAGGTCTGGTCTTATGACCTGGGTCTCGGCATATCCGCACCGCCGATTACCTACAAGTTAAATGGCACGCAGTACATCGCACTGCTCGTCGGCTACGGGGGCGGCTATACGATGGGTTTCACGCCGGGCTTGCCGGATGAGGGCTGGGCCTACGGGATTCATACCCGGCGGCTGGTCGTCTTCGCATTGGACGGCGATACGTCGTTGCCGGCACAGCCGCCGCCGTATGTTCCGCAACCGCTGGTGTACGCCGATTTCCCCCTGGACGATGAGCTTGTATCGCAAGGCGCTCGTCTTTTCGGCCGCAATTGCGGTATTTGCCACGGCGGCGGCGCGGTGGCGAACGCCATGGCACCCGATCTGCGGGCATCCGGCGTGCCGCTGGATTTCACGGCTTTTGCAGAAGTGGTACGCGAGGGTGCTCGCGTGAATCGTGCCATGCCACCATTTGCAGCGCTTGAAGATGAGGAGCTGGAAGCGCTTCGACATTACATTCGGGCGGTTGCACACCGTGATGCCGGTGTAGGTGAAGAGTAGAAATACTCGGGTTTAACGTCTTACTTTAAAAGGTGCCAGGTTTATTTTTTGAAGCGCTGTCTTGCGAGAGAAATAAACCTGAGACCGTTTATTACACATCGGTCTGCGGTGTCAGACTAGCGCCCGGAGTCTTTCCGAGAATAAGGGTCGCTGCCGCTTAATTCATTTCCCGGAGTTAAGGTCACTGTCCCCTTAATTCAATTATCCGGTCATCTGGCGAGCAACTGCCCCGAGTTGCATTGCGTACAACGCGACAAACATTGCGTAAACCACAAGATTTCCGATAACGAGAACAGCATGTACTCTTTGATCGCGAGTAAACCTCAATACAAGGGAGATCAGCAGGAACAAACAAATCAATGGCACAGTTGGTGCGAACGAGTAGCCGAATGCTGGCCAAAGAAAAACTGCCCACAGCCAGAATAGAATCCCAATGAGATAAAATGCCTTTTGAATCCCGAAATAATGTTCGCGCAGATTGATCGACTCCTTGCCCGCATCGGGAATCAGGAGACTCGTTCCGAGAAAAAGCAGCGTTGGTCCGATTAACAGGTACAGGTAAGTCAGGAAATCGATGTTTGCCGCCGCTTTCAGTCCAATGATCGACCACCACAGGAGCAGGTGGACCAGAAACTGGAAAATACTGGTCAGCGCGTAAACCCAGTAGTGCGCAACATCCAGAGACTCACGATTTTTGAGATAGTCGCTAAACCCACCGAGCAGTCGAACAATACCCAGGCCATTAACCACTGCCGCCAGGGCGATAACAAACGTCCATACTTCTTTCGTAAGCTCCATGGGCGCCATTGTAGCGAAATCGTGTTAGCGCACACAATGCAGGCAATGGGAATTAAGGGGACAGTGACCTTAACTCCGGATAGTAGGGTCACTGCCCCCTTAATTCCTATTATTAGGGGTCAAATATAAACCTGCCCCGCAGGCTTTTGGGCCTGCGGGGCAGGTATTGGCGGTACTTTTCTTTAGTAGCTCAGATCCGCGCGATAACGCAATATCTTGATCTCGCTATTCACGACCATGTCACTGGATTTCCCCAACATTGCGGAGACTTCTTCCTGGCTCATGTGTGAAAAGAAGCCCGGCTCGTCCATTGCAGCCCAGTTCGGATACTGCGTAGCGCTGATCCAGGTGTTGGAATTGCCACCCATGTGCATACGGACGTAGCTGAAGCCCTGGAATCCTCCCTCCTTGATTGCCGGAAGCAGGTCGTTCTCAATCCAGGCGCGATAATCGCGACCATGACCGGGTGCGACGGTTCGATACCGAAGCAGCATCAGGTTCGGTTCAGAACCCTCGGCCGCCGGGATGCTATGGCCCGGATAGACTCGCAATATCTGGAAAGTCGATTCAACCATCGTGTCGCTCAGCGCGGCTACCCATTTGTCCCAGGCTTCACCCTCCATCGGCGCCTTAAAACCCGCATCGTTGTCGGCCAGTTTGTCGAGGCTTCTTACGGCGTGAAAGTTTGCGACATTCCCACGCGCCTCCGACCAAAAGTCCCTCGACATGCCAGCGGCTTTCCCGGCCTTGGCAAATTCTGCCTGCAGCTTCAGGAAATCAGCGGTCCTGCCCGGTTTGACAACCATCGTGCGTACCTGGATGTACCCCGGCTCATCATCCTGGGCAAGGATGGACGAGGGCGCCAGCATCACTGCCGCCACGATGGCGATCAGGCGACTGAAGTATTTCGTATTCGTCATATCTTTACTCCCTTGTTCTTTATTATTAGTTATTTGAGCGCTTGAAAAAGTGTGAAAAAAATGAGTCTCGTTGGCGAATCCAGCGAGAAAATGATGGGATGGTGTCGGTCTCCCCCTGAAGATGCGGGCACGCGAATTGTTGGAAAAGGTGTCAGGTTTATTATTGGAGCTCAAATATATACCTGACATCTATTATTTTCGAACTGCGCTTATTTTCTCTCTGGCACGGCAATATCCCTGAAGAAGTCCACAATGGTCACTCGCGAAAGATCGCGCAATTCACCGGCATCCAGAAATGATCCGTTACAGGAACTGCAGGTCTCGAACCAGATGTGCCGTTGTCGTGGATCGACCACCCGTAGCATCGCTCCGCTGCAGCGCGGACAGTCATAACGATCTGTTGCGTTGAGCCGTTTTCCTGTGCTGCTATCACCTTTGTCGATCTCGGTTGCGGCTTGTTTATCTCGCATGCTTTCGATTTCGCCGGCGTCGAACCATATCCCTTGGCAAGTTGTGCAACGATCGATTTCCGTGCCTTCGTATTCGATTTGCTCCATGTCCGATCGGCATTTCGGGCAGCGCATGGCGCCGGACCAAAACGCGCCGGCCTCCGCACCACCGAGTGTGACGGTGTATTGTGGCACCGAGCGCCGCCCGCTTCCTGACGTCGTGGTTTGATCGCCCTTGCTGCGGTAAAACAAAAGCAGAACAATCAGGCCGCCGACAAGCGCGCTGAGCAGCATGTAAGACTGGCCAAAGGTTGACTGCTCGGCGGACACTCCGTAAATCTTCGAACCGACCGCATGCCCCAGGTTGGCAACCGACATATATATGGCAAATTGTGTCGCGGATAGTCTGCTGGAACAAATCGCCATCGCTAACGCGATGACCGCAACCATTACCACGGGTAGCATCATCACCCATATCGATAACATCACCCGCACGTAGGTCGTGTCTGCCCAAAGGTGCTGTGTCTGCGCCAGCAGGAGAGCGTGTATCGCGACCAGAGACGTGGCCAGGAACAACATGCGTTTTGCACCCAAACGATCGATAAGCGGGCCGAGTGCGAGTGCCAGGACGGCGCCAATGATGCCCATGACCGCGACCAGTTGTGACCACTGCGAGGTTGTGTAGTCAAACAGATTTACCGCTGCAATCGGCATTAACGCCTGGCCATAGCCATAGATCAATCCGTCGCTGAACATGATGGCGATGACAAACAGGCTGGTTCGTTTCCAGAGCACTTTGTTGACGCCGCTGAAAACGGCAGCGAAGGAATTGCCGCTACGATGCTCGGTCGCGGCCTTGCCGCGGGTCCATGGCAGAGCGCGCTCACCGTCGCGTTCGCGAAGCATAAGAATAGCCAGCAGTGCGATACAGGAAACACCCGCTGCAGAAATAGCTGTGACCTTCATGCCCCAGGTCGTAAGAAGTACACCCGAGGCTGCGGCGGTCAGGCTCCAGCCGGCGGCTTTACCGAAACTCATGAATGCGTTAAGTCGCCCTTGCTCCCGGACCGGTGTCAGGTCGATCGACATACCGTCAACCGCAACGTCCTGGGTTGCCGCAAAGCTGTTAATTAGCACGCCGATCCACATCAACAGACCAATCTGTTCGGCAGGGTTCTCGATCAGCATGAGCGCAAGCAATGAGACTGACAGGCCAAGCTGCGCACCGATGATCCATGGCCGGCGCTGTCCCATCGGCAGGAATTCGAAACGGTCCATCAATGGGCCCGTGACCAGCTTGAAAGCCCAGGGCAATACGATCACGGCAAGATACGAAGCGATTTCTCCAGCACTAACACCCTGGCTGGCTAGCCACGCGGGCAGGGCTATCGCCAGCAGTCCCTGTGGAATGCCCTGGGCAAAGTACATGATCGCACCCGTTGCGTAACGAACTCGCGGGCTGTTTGAGAGCGTAAAAGCGGCAGGCATTTTTTGTATTCCCGATTATTATTATTATTTTGTGGGCGAATGGTGCCGGTCACCATTCATTTGCGTATTTTCATGAGCGCCATTTATCCTCGCTCACCGACGCGAATTCTCAGAATTAGTTTATTAGGTGGAGACAGGCACCCGCTACGAATCGTCCGGCACTCTTTGCGCTGCCCATTCGCCCTTGCGCAATTCCTGGACTCGTCGACGCTGAGATGTGTAGTAAAAGGTACCGATCAACAATTGACCATCGAAAATAGCTTTTGATTTCCACTTGCCATCCCTGGTCTTGAATTCAACGCTCATCGTACCGTCGTCATTTTCAAAGGTTTTTCCGCGTATCTTGTCGCCCGAGTACTGCCCCACGTTGGTGAGTGACAGTTTTCCCTTGATAGATTCACCTTCTACGTCAAGCTCGGCGAGCCACTCACCAGTCACTCCGTTTTCGTCGCGCCAGACACCCTGGTAGTTCCCGGAAAACAGAATCATAGGACTTGGAATTTTTGTCAGAGCCGCAGGCTGCGCGTCCGTCCCGTCGGACTGACCATGGGCCGGTCCGATTGCGAAAAACGAGCAGCACAGTATGGCTAGAACGGTTCGCATGATTGACTGAATGAAGCTTACGGCTGCTGGTCGTACGACTGATTCACCAACAAGTGCAGATGCCATGCTCCGTTTTTGTTCTTCTAAAGCAAGGATATTCATATTCGGTAATCACCCCCATAATGTTTACCGATCGATAGAATAACCTATTTTGAATTACGGAGACAACGGCGCTAATTCGGATAGGGGGACAGTGACCTTAACTCCGGGTAGTTAGGGTCACTGTCCCCTTAATTCAATGCCTTTTGCTTGTTGCAGACGTGTGTTTGTGGGCTTGTTGGGCATCGCCCGTGCCGATAGATCGCTTCTCACAGGATTTGAGGCTATACATCTATCGTGCGGCGGGCTCCTACAGTTCTAATTGGTATTTGTCGGGGCCCTACGCTTTGAATGAACGCGATGGAATCTACATTGGTCCGACTCTGGACGCCTCTGTTTGATTCGGGTGTGGTTCGTTGGCATCGGCAACACGTGTTGGCCGGCACGAACCGGGGCGCAGTGTGTTGTCGATTACGCAGCCTACGTTGTACGTCTGCAAGTCGTGTAGCGTTTGTTCTTCAGGTTGTGATGCAAGGCGGTAACGTACGGCAAAACCGAATTGGAAAGAGGTACCCGCGGCTTTGTCCGGCGTCATCTGTCGGTAACCCGACTCGATGTCAGTTTCCTGAGAAGCGAACTCGCGCATATCTTTCACAACCGAAATTCCCGGTGGGAGATCGATCGGTAATTCTGTGTTGTGCGTTTTCGAATTGTAGTAAAGCGTTTCGGCTGTCAGGGTCAGGTATTCGGCCGTCAGGTTTGAGAACGTCACCGAGCGTTCTTCAATCGTAATGCGAAGATGGTCGTCGACCAGGTCGAATTTCGGATACAACTGGCCGAAGTCGCGCGACAATATCGTAACGCTGATTGGTAACTTTGTCGGTGACTCGGCGGACGCGACAACTTGTGTCGGGCACTCGGTATTTATCAGGTAATTTCCGTACGAAACGTTCTCGCAATGCACGTTATAGAGGCGGGTATTCGGCTCAGTCATTTCGACCAGCCATTCCTTTTGTGCATGCACTTCCCGCTGCAATGATGCCATCGCGGATTCTGCTTTCGCAGCACAACGGCGTGCATCGCAAGGAAGGATAGTGTTCTTTTCCAGGCTGACCGCCGGCTTTTCAACGCCATCTGCAACGGAGAGATCTACAAGTTGCGTGAAATCGATATCGTCCTGGTAGTACTCGGTCAAACCACTCATCGTTGGCTGAACTTCCAGCTCAACACGGTCAGCACGATTTCTCGTTTCCGACATTTGCATTGTCAGCTCGGATAGTTCGAGACGTGCTTCACTCACCGCGCTGTCGTACTGCTCGACCAGCGCGATCAATTGCCGCCGGTTAACGTCGAGACCGGTGTTGACCAATGCCTCGTCCACAGCGCGATTGAAGTCTGCTTCATTGAACGCAGTCTCGTAGGTCTGCTTGATGTTGGTAACCTTGCCCGCTGTGCCGACGGCAATGCTGCCGTTGATTATCTTGTCGAGCATGCCTGAGTCTTTGTCGCGGAACGGATGCGTGGGGCTGCAGCGATGTCCTTCCGGATACACCTGCGGCATGCACTCGGCCACGCGGGTATCGAATGCAGGTGACAGGTCATTCAGGCGTACCGGGTAACCCTTCTCAAAATCGGATTCCGACCCAGCGACTGTTGTGAACGCCCAGGATCCACCGCGCTCACTGATGAGATTGGCATAGACGGGACTACTGCCAAGGTAGCCGCCGCCAGCAGGTTCAGTTGCCAGGGGTACGACAGAATCCTGCGGCGGGTTACTGCCACAAGCTGCGCACAACAGTGCCAGGAGCGCCGGGGCGGAGCTCCGCATAAGATTACGTTTCATATTCATTTGCCCAAACGAAGTGTGAACCGATAATTGCGCGGAGTATAACGAAAAGGCAGGGGGATTCCGTTAGGAAATGTGTCGCATTTTGGCGACTTGTGGCGTTAATTTAAGAAGAAGGGTCGTATCCCAAATTCTTGAATCCAATTGTGAATTTTAGAATTCGCGGCTAAAGCGGCTACTACAGATTGCGATAGACCGTGGGAGCGGCTTTAGCCGCGAATTCTCAATATTACGACCAATTTTGAGTTTGCGGAATATCAGTGACCGGGCACCTTTTTTCCGGCTGTTCTAGAATCGCTGTTATCCTTTTCGTGACAACAATTCTGAGATGCTGATATGCGCACGACTCTTTCTATAGTCGCTCTGCTCATTCTGAGTTCGGCGGTACTTGCTCAGGGTGAGCTTCGAACTATTACAGTGAATGGTACTGGCTCGTCCAGCGTGGCTCCTGATCGGGCCAGTGTGCAAATGTCGATTATTGCCAGGAGTGCCACGGTGGCGGCGGCGCAAGAGGCGGCGGCCACGGTTACGGCGAAGGTATTGGAGATGACCAGCACGTTGGGCATTGACCGGGACCGGGTCGACACGACGGGTTCTTCAGTGCGCCCGGACTACCGCTGGAACAGGGAGACTGAGGAGCAGGAGTTGCGTGGCTACATCGCGCAGCGGCAAATGCGGGTCGATGTCCGTGATCTTGATAAGCTGGGAGCGCTGGTTGAAGGTGCGGTTGAGGCTGGGGTTAACCAGGTCTCACCGCCGCAGTTGGATAGTAGTAAGCGTCGTGATGCCTATCGTGAGGCCCTCGATGCGGCCGCGAAAGACGCTCAGGCAAATGCGGCGCAACTGGCGCAGTCTCTTGGTGCAAAGCTTGGTGACGTACTGCAGATATCAACGCTCTCACAACCAAATCCGCCAGCACCGATGATGCGTATGGCGATGGCGGAATCTATGGAATCTTCTGCGCCGGAAACCTATAACGCTGCAAATCTGAACTTTGACGCGACCATAACCGCTGTATTTGAGTTGGTTGAGTAAGCGCCGAGTAGATCAAAGGGTGGTGCGTGAGGTATTCGCTTTTTTTCTTATTCCTGGGGCTAGCTGGCTTCTTTATCTCCGCTGATGTGAGTGCGGATGAAATGCCAGCCAGGGGCAAGCTTCTGGTCGCTACCGATGAGGTGCGCGGTCCGGCCTTTGCCCAGACCGTGATCCTGTTGCTGCAACATGATGAGACGGGAACATTGGGGCTCGTGGTTAATCGACCGATCGATGCGGCGGTCGTAGATGATTTGCGCCAACAAGTGGATCTTGCTCCATACGATGGGACGTTCTATTGGGGTGGACCGGTGCTGCCATACACGTTGCGAGCGCTGTTGCGTACAGACGAGTCGCCGGAAGATGCTGTGCAGATATTCGATTCAGTGTACCTGGTGAATATTGATGAGGCTTTATTGGCTGACACCGCAAACGCTGCAAACCTTCGTTTGTTTGTGGGCTACGCGGGCTGGGGGGCAGGGCAGCTGGAGTACGAGTTGGCATTCGATAGCTGGTCCGTCCTGCCTGCTACTGAGGAAGTTGTGTTCGCGGAGGATGCTGGTGATGTCTGGGAGAAGCTCGTGCCGCCGCGCAAGTATCGGGCTGGTGCCGAAATAACGAACTCAGGGGCCCGCGAGCTTTTCGTTTCTCGACCTCTTTTACGGGTGTTTCAGCAGGCACCTGGCCTGACAGGCGAATGAGTGATTACATATATGTCATGCTGTAGAAAGACTTGATAAAACAACTGTATATAATGTATTGCTAGAAACTCTATTAAGTACATGGAACCAAAGGGAGCGGAGTTTAGGGCCGCTCCCGGGTTTCACTTCTGCAGATTCTTTTGGCGCTGATCGCCCGTCAGGACGGGCTCCTACAGGATTGTGCCATGTGGGGCATTCGCGGCATTTTCACTTTTGTGCTCGTCTGCACACTGCAATTAGGTACAGTTGTTTAGACAGCGGCTCCGACGCCTCTAATCTGCTTTTCCGTCCTGTTTATCCGGCGGGTTTGAAGCCTGCGGGAATCTCGAATTTCTTGTCGGATATCCTTTTTGTTTTGATCTTTGTCGTTTCGGATTCGAAGCGGAACAGGCGTACGGAACCGGTTGCTGGTTGTTCCATCGGTTCCGGCTCGGCCTTTTCCTTTTTGCCGAAAGCGCTGAATAAACCTTTTGCGACTATACCGCCGATAGCACCACCAGCCGCGCTGCCAACTCCTTCAGCCGCTGCGCCGCCGGCTGCATTCGCCATCGAATCTCCAAAAACATTTTGGGCAGAGAGGGGCTGGCCGTCAGCCATCGTGCATTCTTCGCCGCCGATTTCCAGTTGCATGGCAGTCTTTACCGGGTAGCCCTGTGGTGCGCCCGATTGTTTTTCAATCTCGTCCCAGCCCTGGCCGTACTGGCTGAACAACTGCATCATTGAGGGCATTTGTTCCTGGCCGAGCGCCTCCTTTAAGCCGAGCTTTTCCGCATAACTTTGCCAAAAAACCAGTGCCTCATCTCCGCCCGGTGCCTTTGGTGCAAGCCACTGTTCCAGGGTCCAGGTCAGCTCACAGGATTTGCCGGTTTCCGCGTCCAGGCAGGTTTGCGTAGCCGTGGTGATTGATTGTTGCGCCTTCATGCCGGCAATTTTGTCTTTCCCGCCCTGGACTGTCTCCACGGTCGCTTCCGACCACTCGCAATTGTCCTCTGTTACCGGCAGGTCTGTGCCGCCGGATTGTCCTTCTTCCTGTGATGCACGCATTTCTTCCATTTGCTGCATCGCCTGCTCGGTTTGTGCACGCATTGCGGCGAAAGTCGTTTCCGAGTAGCGCTTTTTCTCGTAGTCGACATTAATAATCCGTTCTTCATCAAGCCTGACGATGGTTGTGGTTTTGCCAACGCCGCCGGCAAACGCCCGCATCATTCCGGACTTGAATTCGACATCGCTGTCCGTGCGCGACTTGTCCGTGCCGATTGCTGTAACGGTTGTGCCATGCATTGCGGCCATGCTTAATGCGCCACCTGCGTCGACATTGAATTTTTGCTGGATGGTTACGTCGGCGTTTGCCACCGCGCTGAGTCCAAGTGTGAAAAGAAGAGACGAGCTGAAAAGAAAGGATTTGTTATTCATTATTGTACTTCCCCCGGTTTGTGCAGGCTCTATCGAGCCAGCATCTCTTTTTTACCACAACAGTAGGAAGAATGGAGCAACTGTCAGTGTTTTGGCGCGATTAGTATATATCTCTGCTCGCGGTCATCCAGATAGTTAATCGCTTTTCGAAAATCATTTATGCCTGGCAGATATTGCGACATCCTCAGGATGTCCATGAGGTGGATATTGCGTAGTCCGGCACTTTGATATTTTCGGTAGATGGTTTTGGTGAGGTCCTTGTTGAAGTTGTCTTGTCCAGTCAGGAAAACGTAGTCGTTCGCTTTAACCTGGTCATAAAGTGCTGCTGGATCTTGTCGTTACCGGGATACGGGACCAGGCGGCGCCTGAAACTTTCTTTATTGCGTATCTTGGGCATTACATTGCTATTGCGGCGGTTGGGATTGGCGTTCGCAAGCGGCTCTATGATTTGTTTGCGGCGTGGTATATGGCGATTACGATGGGGTTGTGGAGTTTTGGGGTTCGGGGGGCGTTGTTTTGATGTTTGTGGATGGGAAGGGTGTTCGCGGGTTCTTTTGGCTTTGATCGCCCGTCGGGACGGGCTCCTACAAGATTAGGTGAAAGCATTGGGTAGTTGAATGCATGATGGGCGTGGCACGTTTCGGGTGTTCGGGCACGCCTGGAGGGCTGCTTAGCACTTATTGCCATAGTTGCATTGTTGCCCAAGTGCTATGATTTTACTATTGAAAGGGACTGGGGGAGGCTTACTTGAAAGCCGAGCTGTTGCAAGGATTCTACCTGGGTAATCTCCTCATCGAGCCGTTGAAGCGGCAGGTGACCGGGCACGGCATTGCCGAGCGTATGACGCCCAAGGCCGCAGAAGTCCTGTTGCAACTGGCGAATTCTCCGGGATCGCTGGTGACCCGCGAATTCCTGCTGAAAAAGGTCTGGGGCGAAGGGCGTGGCACGCCGGAAGCGCTGAGTAGCACTGTCAGAGAAATCCGCAACGCACTTCACGACTCGGCCGATAATCCGAGTTTCATCCAGACCCTGCCGCGGCGTGGTTATCGTTTGATACTTGAGCCGCAACTCCTGGAAACGCATTCGACCAGCACCATTATCGGCATCAGTAACGCGCCGGGTATTAACGAAATTGGCTTGTTTGCGAACTTGCAGCAGCGCGGTGTACTGGAAGCCGGCCTGGCCTATCTCCTCATCGGTTGGTTGCTCATTCAAATTGCTGACGTTGTTTTCGACCAGTTGTTTTTGCCGCAATGGGCCGGCACTTTCGTCACTGTACTGGTGATCGCGGGTTTCCCGATCGTATTGGCGCTGTCGTGGTATCTCGAGTTTCGCGATGGACGGGCGGTCGTCGATGTTGGGCCGAACAGTCGCGATCCGCGGCGCCGATTCAGTCGAACGTATTTGTCTGTTGTCGGCGCACTTTTCCTCGCCTCGATAATTGTGTTCAGTTACGACCGGGTTATTGGTCTGCCTGAGGATGTGGTGGTAGCCAATGTCGCTGTGACGCCAGAGGAAGAACAGCTGCCAATTGAGCCGAACTCAATAGCGGTACTGAAGTTTCTGAATATTGATGGCAGTGCCCAGACCGAGATATTTGCCAGCGGTTTCGCCGAGGAAATGATTAATCGCCTGGCCCGATTACCGTCGATGTCGGTCGCATCTCGTGGTGACGCCTGGTCGCTAGGGCCGACGTCATCTTCTGTTGATGTACGACGACGGCTGCGCGTTGCCTACTACGTAGAGGGAAGCGTCCGGCTGATTGGCGAGTCGCTTAGTGTCAACGTGAAACTCATTGATTCAATGACGGGCTTTCAGGTGACGTCGAGGAGTTTCGACGAAAGTCTTGAAGACTTCAACCAGGTGCAGCGGGATATTACTAATGTCGCTGTCGCTAATATGCGCATTGCGTTGCCGCCCGAAGAGCAATCCATACTGAATTCGATGTACGAAGAGGCGGATCTGGACGCATACATTCTTTATCGCAGGGCTAAGGAACTATACGATCGACCGCGGACGATTGAATCCGTATCCGACGCGATCGAATTGTACCAACAAGCGCTCACGTTCGATTCTGATTACGCAGCTGCGCATGCCGGGCTGTGCAATGCCTATGTTGAACTTTACGGACTCAGTAACTCGCCGGACGATATCGGTGAGGCGGAAACTGCGTGCTCTGCGGCACTTACGGCAAATCCACGCTTGCACATGGTGTTCGCCGCACTGGGTGACCTGTACAGACGAACGGGTCGAATAACAGAAGCGGAAGCGGCCTATGACAAGGCCTTGCTGATTAATTCGCATGACGTCCAGGCGATGGCCGGGTTGTCGGAGGTCTATCGACGGTCGCAGCGTTTGCCCGAGGCGGAAGAATTGCTTAATGCGGCGATCGATACACAGCCAGGAAACTGGCGCGCCATATCCAACCTCGGCGCTTTTCTCTTCACTATGGGCCGATACAGCGAAGCAGCGGATGAGTACGGCAAAGTCGTGTTTCTTGATCCCGAGAATTTCCAGGCCAGGACCAATCTGGGTAGCGCGCTGACCATGGCCGGCGAATTCGAGATGGGCCGGAAGGTGCTCGAAGAATCGCTGCAAATACGGCCAATTCAGCGAACTTACTCAAACCTCGGGGTAATCTACTATTATTTAGGTGAGTTCGAAAAATCCGTTGTTACGCACCAGAAGGCAGTAGATTTGACGCCGGGGCAGGGGCTTTTGTGGCTGAACCTGGCAGATTCACTGCACCATGCCGGGCATGCGACGGAGGCAGCTATCGCATTTCAAAAGGCCAGGGACATCAGCGTCAACATGCTTGCCGTCGATTCATCGGACAGTGAGGCGACAGTCACGTTGGCCTGGACGCAGCACATGCTTGGCGAGAGTCAGCAAGCGCTTTTGACCGTGGAAAAGGGCCTGGATATCGATCCGGAGGATCCGTATGGCTATTACTACGACGCGTTGATTCGTTATCAGACAGGAGACGAAGAGGCTGCTCTGCAGTCATTACAGGCAGCTTTGGAAAGAGGGTATCCGCCAGGACTGTTAGTGGCGGAACCCTACCTTGGAGAAATTCGTGCGGACGAGCGTTTTCACGCCATTATTGTAGAGAGTATTGACTAAGTTGATCGTTAAGAAAAAAAGCAGGAGAACCAAAATGAAAAATAGAAATATTTGCCTGGTTCCAATGTTCATACTAGTTGGTGCGTGTGCGCCACAAGGTTCTGGTTTTGGGCTTGCTCACGGGGAGTTGACTGCGAAAAGAACATGTGAGCCGCCGGGGGTGATACTGGATTGTCAGGACAGTGATTATGCGGTGAGAAGTTCGCTGAAAATCATTGTCAACCCGGCCCAGGTGGTCGTTCAACCGAATAACGTATGTGTAATTAGTCCTGGCGAGATAACAGTAACGGTCCAATTCGCCGGTAAGCCAAAGAAAAATTCGGTAAGAACGGTACCCGAGAACCTCGCTGACATTTGGATATTCGGCGACAATCGGGATGACGCGGAGGAATTTACAATAACAGTCGATGATGCTGTCGAGGCGGGGCAGTACAAATACGGTGTGGCAACTATAGATGCGGGTTGCATAGACCCGAGAATGTCCGTGAAAAAGACGTAACATTGCTAATCAGTCTGGCGGGTATCGCGCAGCGGTAACAAGGTGCGTATATTACCAGTGAGGCTTACGCTCAGTTGGGGTGTACGAAGGTAGGGCTTCGTAATTTGATCGTGATGGAAACGCAGGGGTGTTCGACCTGTCAATAATAATTACAAAAGGACAATAAAATGAATAAGAAAGTCTTTATTGCAATACCGTTGTGCCTGATTGTTTTGCATGGAACGTCGCAGGTTACTGCGCAAGACAATTGTGAACCGATGGGCTCGCTACCAGCGTGTCAGGGAGGGGGGCAAATTAACATCAACAACAACTCGCATAATGTTTCGCCGCCGAACCTTTGTGCGGCGCCAGGGGAAACTATCCAGGTTAATGTGACTCCGGCGGGTACTTCAGCGAGCATATTTGGCAAGAGTGGTGCATGGCCGAGTGCGTCGGGCACATCATTTTCTATTACGGCTCCTGATGAGGGCGCCTATAACTACAACGTCGTTTTTGACGACGGTTCATGTCTTGACCCGAGGATTACGATCAAAAGGTAACAAAGTCTGACGAGGAAAAGGGGTTGGCGTACATTCAGTCCGGAGCAGTACGCTGACCCCATTTATTTCTGGCATTGATCGCCCGTCAGGACGGTCTCCTACAGGAGAGTGCCAGGTTGCTTATACGTAGAATTACCGACATAGAAAAGTAGTGTTTCGCAGGTTTTGACATTGGAAACTTCGGTTTTCAGCGTAATATTGTCCTACGCGGCGTCATTTGACGGGAGCTAAAGCGTGGATGAAATTACTCGCAAACTTCACAGCATTGCGACAGACAAGACACTGAGCCCGGCGCAGAAGGCGCACTATCTTTCGCTTGAAGCGGAGAACATGCTGCCTTATCCAGGGTTGGATGCAGAAACACAGGAGGCGCTGGATGAGCGCGTGATCTGTGATCTGTATGAGGGGCATGCGCCCTACAAGCCACGCTATGTTTTACCCGATTACAGTATCGTGCTGAAGAATGGCAGTGAATACCTTGAGCTGCCTGTTCCCGAGTCTCTGGACGAGGCGATTAACACTTTGATGATCGCCTATCATCACGTGCCCTCAGTAACTGGTATGCCGGTCTATATAGGCCAGTTGGATGATCTCTTGTTGCCGTTCTGTGAGGGCGTTAGCGACGAGGATCTTTATAACAAGATCAAATTGTTCTGGCGCTATCTCGACCGCACACTGCCCGATGCATTCATGCACGCGAATATTGGCCCGACGGATAATCGGGTTGCACGTACTATTTTGCGGGTTGATGCTGAGTTGAAACAGACCGCACCGAACCTGACATTTTTTTACGATCCGGAAGTCAGTACAGACCAGATCCTGGGCATTGCAACCAACAATATCGTTGAGTGTTCCAAGCCACACATCGCGAATCATCCCATTCATGCAGACACGTTTGATGAACGTGGCTACGGAATCGTCAGTTGTTATAACGCGTTGCCACTGGCCGGTGGTGCATCGACGTTGACGCGTCTCAACCTGAAGGAGGTTGCTTTACGGTCCACCAGCGAAGCTGACTTCTTTGGCAAGTTGCTACCACATTACGTGGAGCTGAATTTTCGACTGGCTGAACAGCGGATCGCTTTCCTGTTCAACGAATCCAATTTCTTCAGCAGTTTTCTTATCGAAGAAGGCTGGATCGAGCAGGATCGTTTCACTGCGATGTATGGTGTTTTTGCGATGGCCGAGGCGGTCAACGCGCTGCAGGAAAAAGAAGGTCGTGCCGGTCAGTATGGATTTGACGAGGTCGCGAATGCACTAGGTCACAGGATTTCAAAGGTGCTGGCAGAAGCGGTCGAACAGAGGCCGATGGAGAACGTCTGGCGCGGCCATGCCATGCTGCACTCGCAGGCGGGGCTGAGCATCGATGAAGGTGCAACACCCGGCGTGCGTATTCCCTATGGGACCGAGCCGGATCCGGTTATGCATGTGCAGGCGCTGGCGCCACACCATCAGTACTACACGTCTGGTATCAGTGAAATCCTGACCCTGGATGAGACTATCAAGAACAATCCCGAAGCGATGCTGCAATTGTGCAGAGGCGCTTTTTCCTGTGGTTTTCGGGAATTCACGGTCAATGTCGCCAGCAATGACCTGGTACGTGTGACCGGGTTCATGATCCGCCTGTCGGATATCGAGAAATACAAAAAAGAGCAGGGCTCGCGAACGAATACCACCGTGTTGGGCGCGGAAGCCAGCGACATAGCCAATATTCTCGAGCGCAAACCACGAGTGATGAGTCATGAGCTCCGCCCGGGCTACGGTCAGTAAAATACTGAGCTATTCATGCGTGGACGGGCCGGGCAATCGGCTGGTCATATTCTTGCAGGGTTGTAATTTCAACTGTACCGCTTGCCACAATCCGCACACGATCGGCCAATGTAATCACTGCGGTGACTGTATTCCTGCTTGCCACGCATTGGCATTGTCTTTGGTCAACGGCAAAATATTGTTCGACCCGCTCGCCTGTGATTCTTGTGATGATTGTACTGAGATGTGCCCAATCAGCGCCAATCCGATGGTGCAACAATACGGCGTTGCAGAGATTCTGCAGCTGTTACGCAAGCACCGGCCGTTTCTAAGCGGAATCACGGTATCCGGCGGTGAACCCACACGGCAAATAAAGTTTGTCTTCGAATTGTTCCAGGCAGTCAAAGCGGATGAGGAGCTTGCCGGGCTTTCCTGTTTCATCGATAGCAACGGGTATTTAGGCGCCGCAAACTGGGAGCGACTGCTGCCTGTGACAGATGGCGTCATGCTTGATATCAAGGCGTTTGACGAGTCTGTTCACGAAGAGTTGACGGGTAAAAGGAATTTGCGGAGTTTGGAGTCAGCGCGGATTCTGCATGCCGCGGGAAAGCTGTATGAATTGCGGTTTTTGTTGGTTCCCGGTGTGACAGATTCTGAAGAGGAGTTGAATCAGCTGATTGAATTCGTTGGGACGCTTGGGGGCGATGTTCGGATCAGGTTGAATGCGTTTCAGCATCATGGAGTGAGGGGTAAGGCGTTGGATTGGGAGAAGATGCCGGAGGCTGGTGTTGAGGTGGCTGCGGAACGGTTGCGTGCGGCGGGGCTTGGTAATGTGATTACGCCGGTGGTTTATGTTTGAAGTAAAAGGAGGCGGATTCAAATTTTGAGTATTGGGTTCGCCGGCGGTTTTGTAGTTTCTTTGGGCATTGATCGCCCGTCAGGACGGGCTCCGACAAGAATGTGCCAGCGCCCTGTAGGAGCCCGTCCTGACGGGCGATCAGCGCCAAGAGAAATAGAAAACCGGAACGTACCAGTTTCCTATTCGTAGCGTAGGGCCAGTACCGGGTTTGCTTGCGCTATGCGGTAGACGTGGCCGGCTACTGTTCCCCATGCGAGCAGGACCGCCAGGACACCAGCTGCTAGCAGAACGAAGATTGGTGATTCGATCCTGTCAGCGAAGAAGTTCAGGTAGAGCTGCGAACCAAAGTACGCGGCGGGGAGTGCTACTGCCAGGCCCCACATGACCGGTTTTGAGAACTGCCACACCAAGAGCCTCGCGATTTGCATTGAGCTTGCGCCAAGCACCTTGCGCACACCGATTTCCTTGGTTCTTTGTGCCGCCATGAATGCGGCGAGGCCGAACAATCCGATCAGGGCGAGTGACAGTGCGACGCCTGCGAATATTGCCAGTGCGAGGTTCATGTAACGCAGGATATTGTAAACATCATTGAAAATGTCGTCGAGAAATCGACCTTGCACAGGGTATTCCGGAATTACACGCTCCCAGACGTCTTCGATGTCATCAACGGTATCGAGAATATCGCCCTGTGTAATTCGTATGGATGCCACACGAAATGACGATGGCTGGTATCTGTACACCCAGGGTTTCACCGACTGGAAGAAACCGACGATGTTTTGCGTCGGTACTACGCCGACAATTACCATCTCCCGGAGGGGGTCCTCAGGATCATTGTCGTAAATGCGCTGATTGATGGCTTCCTCCGGACTGGCGATCCCAAGCCGTTCAAGCGCTAATTCGTTCACCAGAACGTTGACGACCTCGGACTCATCCGAAATAAATTTGTCATTCGCAATATTGCGATCCAGGTTTCTGCCCGCGAGCAATGGAATGTCATAGACGTCGAGGAATTCTGGTGACATGCGAAGGAGCTGCAGCATAAAACTACCGGCTTCATCGCCCGGTATGGCAGAAACTTTTGTTGCCGAGTTATTCTGTTCGTACGGCACTTGTGATGAGTAGGAAACAGAAGCGACGGTCGGTAGCGCTTCCAGTTCGTGCCGCAGGGTTTCGAGTCGGTCGCTGACATCGTCATTGCCCACGCGCATCAGTCCGTAGATCTCCGAGCGCGGGAATATGTGACTGCTCTCCCTGATCATTTTGTTCTGCACAAACACGATGGCCACCGTGGCGAGCATGAATGCCGAGATAGCGAACTGTGCGCCGATCATGAATGAGCGCACTTTTGAGCCTTTCTTGCCCTTGCGCGCTGTCTCGCGCAGTGCGTCAATGGGCGACGCACGGGTGATCAGCCAGGCCGGATAAGCGCCGGCACACAAGCCAACCAGCACTGTCGTCGCTATAAGCCATGGCAATGTGCGCAAGTAGTCGAGCGTCATAACTTTGTTCGCGGCGTTGTTGAATAGCGGAATCAATATTTCCAGGGCGCCAATCGCGATAATCATCGCAACCGTTGCGATAACCAGGCTTTCAACGAGGAACTGCGTAAGGAGTTGCCCGCGGCTTGCGCCCATTGTTTTGCGCATGCCGACTTCCCGGCTTCGCCCGAGTGACTGTGCGGTGGCCAGGTTGGTGTAGTTAACGCAGCCAACGACCAGCACGAGAAAACTCAGTAAACTTATAACGGCGATGATCGGCAATCCAAGCGCGTCCCAAAGTCCCAGGTTCGCTTCTTTTAGCTCGCTAATCCAGAATCCCGCAGCGATCTCTTGCTGCGTTTCCGGTACGTGGCGATCGTAGAATTCATCCATCTGTGTCTGCAGCCACACGCCATCGAGCGCTGATGGCAGCAGTACGTAAGTCATATTCCCCAGGGACAGGTTGTTCCAATCGCCGGTCTCATCAAAGTCGCGCAGACGCTTTAATGCCTTAAATGGTGCGATGACATCCATCGCTCCCTCCATGATCGGCAGGGAATTGAAATGGGAGTTAAGCGGCAGATCCCGAATTATGGCGGTAACGTGAAAGTCATATTGGTTGTCTAGAGTGATTACCTCGCCCAGCACGTCTGTCGAGGAAAAATATTTGCTTGCCGCGGCCTCCGTGATAACGATGCCGGTCGGATCCGCGAGCGCCGTGGAGTCACCGTGGATATACTCAAAATCAAAGATCGTTAGTAATTCTTCATCTGCGAAATACGTCGATTGATAGAAGCTCTCCGATCCCATCGTGACCAGGTATTCGCTACGCAGCGTTCTTGCGACTGCCTCGACATCCGAGAGCTCCGTCTCGATGAGCGGACCAACAGCGGAAAATGTCGTATTCATCCTGTCGACGCCGACTTCGAGCTCCGGCGCGGCAATTACGCCGACTATGTAGGTTCGCTCGCTGTTTGCGTAGAAAACGTCGTGGGTCTTCTCGTAGTCAACAAGTAAAAAGCCGAAAACATAGATCGTCATTCCAAGCGCCAGGCCGAGTATGTTGATTGCGGCAAACAATTTATGCTTGCGCAGGTTGCGTAGCGCGATGTTTACGTTATTCCAGAACATGAAGTTTTACGCCTTTATCTTATTTGTAGTTTCAGGCAGCACGTTTGCTGTCGGTTGCAACATGGCCGTCAAACAGGTTGACCGTTCGACGCGCGTAGTCTGCGTGTGTGGCCGAGTGCGTGACCATGACGATGGTCGTGCCTTCCTCGTTTAATGAGCGCAACATCTCCATGACTTCCTGGCCATGCGCTGAGTCAAGGTTGCCGGTGGGTTCATCGGCAAGTATCAGCGGCTGATTACCGACGACGGCACGGGCAACGGCGACACGCTGCTGCTGGCCGCCGGACAGTTGTCCCGGCATATGCTTCGCACGGTGTCCGATACCCATGCGGTCCATGGCTTCAGTAACACGCTTCTTGCGTTCCGCCTTCGGCATGTCGTGGTAGAGCAGGGCTAACTCAATGTTTTCGGCAACAGAGAGTTCCTCAATGAGGTTGAAATTCTGGAAAATGAAGCCGACGTTGCGTTTGCGAATCAGGCTGCGTTGTTGTTCCGAATAGCCGGCAACGTTTTCATCAAAGAAAAAGTAATCACCATCGGATGGGCTGTCGAGCAGGCCTATGATATTCAGCAAGGTCGATTTGCCACAGCCGGACGGTCCCATGACCGCAACGAAGTCGCCCTGGTTAATTTCGACATTGACGCCGTTTAACGCGACTGTCTCGACTTCCTCGGTGCGATAGACCTTGTATAGATTGTGCAATTTCAACATTTTTGAATCCTCATTGCGTCATGCATAATTTGTGTTTGCGTATTTAGTCGAGCGTCAGTCGGTCCATGCCGACATAGCTTGTATACGGTGATGTGATAACTTGCTCGCCAGGCTCCAGTCCTTCGAGAACCTCGATAAAATCAACATTGCGCCGGCCAAGTCGCACGGTGCGCCGGATCGCCTCGGAGCCATCCGGAGACAGGACAAAAATCCAGTTGCCACCGGTCTCCTGGTAGAACGTACCGTTCGGTATCAGGATCGCGTCGCTGTTATCGCCAAGTGTCAGCTGGAGTTGCAGTGTCTGGCCACGTCGCGCGCCGACAGGCTCTTCTTCGAATGTCATATCAACTTCGAACTGACCGTTGTTGACCTGCGGATATATCTTCGCGATTTCCACGCGGAAGTCGCGACCATTATGGTTGGCGACTCCGACCTGTTTGAGGTCGATGCGGCCCAGGTAGAACTCGTCAATTTTCGTATTCAGCTTGTAGCGGTCCGGGTCATCTATTTGTCCAACACGACCGCCGCGCACGATTGACTGTCCAATTTCGATATCGAATCCCGATAGTTGGCCATCCAGGGGCGAGCGCATGTTCAGATCGTCGAGATTACTGCGTGCGAACGTAAGACTGGTTAGTAACTGGTCATTGGCTTCGCGCAACTGTTTTAGCTGCTGTTCCTGCAAACGAGCATCGCTGGCCTGGCTTTCGAGCGTTACATCGCGTCGGTTCTTGTAGTAGGTGAGTTCGTCCTGCAGTTCATCGACAGTCGATTGTGCAACGAGGTCCTTTGATGCGAGATCCTGTTGCCGGGCGATGCTGCGATTGAGTCGTATAACCTGGTAATCGATCTCGACCAGGTTGCGCTTGTGCGACAAGCGATTCTGTTCGAGCTGCAATTCGATGGTGCGCATGTTGTTAAGCTGTTCTGTAACGGCTGCCTCACGACCCAGCACCTCAAGTTGCAGGCTGGTGTTCGACAGCACTGCGATTGATTGCCCCGCGGTGACCATTGCGCCGTCCTCGACAAGAACCGCCTCAACGCGTCCGCCTTCGATCGCGTCAAGGTAAACCGTGCTGCGCGGCACGAGCCGGCCACGCAAAGGGATGAAATCCTCAAACGTTCCCGTGGTTACCGTCGAGGCAACAACGCGCTGGGCGTTAACGCTAAGGCTGCGGCCACCGAGCAGGGCAGTGACCAGCCACCAGAGGAATAGCAGTGCGGCAGCGCCAGCCAGGCCGTAGCCCAGCATGCGACCACGCGAGGTCTTCTTTGCGACAACCCGGTCCATACCCGCGCCGGATATGCTGATTCCGGAATCCTGGTGTGGCTCGGCGATGCTGCTGATCTTGTTCAAAGTGGTCTCTTCCTGGTTCGTTACTGAGTTGTTGCTAATACATATAGCAAGTCGCGTGCCAAGTTAATAAGTGGTTGTTTTCATTATCTAAAAAAGAATAGCAGGTGATCTCGAGGAGGTCCGACTGTACGAATATGAACATTTACTGTACGATTATGAACATTCCTGAGGGGCCAGATGGACAAACAAGGCAGCATTCTCCTCGTCGACGATGATGAGGACATCCTGACAGCGGGGCGCCTGTTGTTGCGCCGCCGCTTCGCTGCGGTTGTCTGTTG